>UMAU01012071.1_pt1 | contig 16108 bp, 10 predicted proteins | sample 1963791 | NCBI WGS metagenome assembly UMAU01 (sample SAMEA4835924, study PRJEB28245) | human gut metagenome | biome: gut microbiome; material: fecal sample | place: Denmark | collected 2008
CCCTTGAATAAAATCCAAATCTTGCATTTCCAACAGGCTCATTTGTCTTTGAATCCTGTTTTTCAAGTATAATGTCTGTCTTTACCATGTCATTGTGTATGTCAATCTTTCCATCCCTTGAGTTTTCAGAAATGTCAAACACATACTCATCATCCTTGTTATTCCATTTAAAACTTAAATCCCAGGATGACTGTTCTGGAAGAACATAACCATACTTTGTCTTTACTTCCTTTAAAGTGTATTCTCCAAGTGGAACATTAAGTGTCATTGTTCCGTCATCGTTTAACACAAAATTACAGATACCATTGCAATCATTTGTAAACTCTGCCTTTTCACCTGTTGTAATTTTTGCAACAACTGAATCCTTCTTAAACAATACTGTTCCCTGCTTATCCTGTGACATGATGTCTTCTCTTGCAGTAAGTTCAAATACAACACCGTTTAGCAATGTGTCCTTGTAGTCAAATGGATTTACAGCAATGTCATTTGACTTATTGTTATCATTTCCGGTTATTTCACCCTCACTACCATTTTTATTTTCTAAGCCTGCATTTGCTTTGCCATCCGTATTTTCATCTGCGGAATCACCTTCATCGTCCTTCTTGCATAATTCAGGACCAGTCTTGCTTATTGTAAATTTTCCGTAAGTCACATCATTATAGTACTCACACTCTGCATACAGATATTCCTTACCAAGCTTGTCCACCATGGTCTTGTATGAGTTACTGCTAATCTCAACCATTACCGGCTGTCTATTCACCCTGTATCCTTCAGGTCCTTCGATTTCATAAACCCTGTATGTGCCGGCTTTCAATTTTTCATAGGTAATGATTTCTCCTGTTTCATCTGTTACAAATCTGTCCACAACCTCAATTGCATTTCCATTGCTGTATGTCTGTGTAACAAGAGTTTCACTGCCATCCTCATTCACCTTATAAATCTGGTATGTTGTTCCTTTCTTTAAAACAGTCTGGTGTGTCTTTGAATCCTTCTTTACAATCTTTAAATACGCATTGAATTCAGGATTGTTTAAAAGATACTTATATGTCTTTCCATTTTCCTTTACATTCACATAGAAGTCAGGACATTTTTCAGTGTTTGCTGCTCCGACTATCTGATGAACCACATAAGTTCCGTATGGCATTTTCTTTGACTTGGCATAGCCAGTTAAGTCTGTTGTAAGAATGTCTCTTTCAGTAGCCTTTGCCTTTTCATATGAACCTGAACTTGCAAGATAAATCTGAAACTGTGCACTGTTTTCAGGTGAAACAATTCCCGGCTTTCCGTTGCCCATTCCCTTGATAATCGCCACGTCACCTTTTACCACGTCCTCATCAACCTGTGTTTCTGCTGAATTATATTCATTTGTAAACTGCTGACCGTCTTTTGTGATTGTGTAGACCTTGTCATTTTTAAGATAACCTTCAGGTGGTGTGATTTCCTTTAAGTACATGTTTACACCACATCTGTAATAGTCTGTTTCAAATGTACCCTTGGTATTTGTCCTGTATGACTTTACAAGTTTTGTGCATGCTGCATCTGAATATACTCCATACACTGCACCTTCCAATGTTGCATCTCCCTGTGCTGTACTGCCTGTTTCGGAATCCTTTTTCCACACAGTCATTTTTACTTTCTTGTATTTGTCCTTAAAAACCGGTTTGTATGCAAGCTTGTAATTACTGTATGACTCTTCTGCAGTTTCAGGCCACTTTCCGTCACTGTTCTTCTTCCATGAGTCAGCCTTTGTTAGTGTTACTGTAACCTTGTTTGATGACTGGCTTGTAATCTTGTTCGAACCTGCATCAACAACAAATGATGTAAGAATGTTGTTGTTACCTGATGAAATTTCCTCTATTACATAATTGTTTGAGATATCATCCATTTGGTCATTGATGTCATTCTTTATTAACTTTTCTGCTCCTGCTTTTGACAAATCTGATGCATAATCATATCCCTTATCATCTAATTCGTCCTTAATTTGTTTTTTATCACTTGATGACATATCCTTTAACTCTTCATCTGCTACATAATAATAACTCTTAGAATTTAGTTCGTACGTAAAACGAAATACGATTTTTCCTTTAGAATCTGTTTTTACTTCCTGACTAAATTTGTTAGCATCATCATCTACATCTTCCTTAACAGAATCTCCCCAACCATTGTACTGATAAGAATACAACTGCTTTATATTCTTTGCTGTAAATCTAAAAGTAACCTGTGGAAGTTCTTTTCCATCTTCATCACATTTTTGTAATGTAATTCTCTGACGATAATAATCTCTTTTACTAATAGGAGTGTACTTGTATTCTTTTCTGTTTCCTACAATCTCCATTAGTTCCTGAACTTCATCACTATCAGTTTTTCCGCTGTATTTCCATTTTGTAATTGTACACTTAACTACGCTTGTACTCTCAAAAATATCAGCATAAAGGCTATCATTTGCATAATATCCTATATTGTTTTTAACTTGTTTAATGATATCCTTTAATCCGGTTTCACTTGTAATTCCTTCTTCAACAGCCCATATAAGACACTGTGCATACACCCATGCCTTGTTTGAACGCGTTTTTGTTTGATCATACCAATATCCTATTTTAGCCTCCAAAGCATTTTTCTTATTAGAACTATCACTTGATATTGTACTGTTGGATGCAATATAGGTATATCCGGTATGACATGCCTTTCCTAAATCTAAGCAAAACACGTCATTTCCATCCACTAATGTTTTTACCCATGTTCCACTTTCACTCTTTGATCCGATATTTACTGTTCCAAGTTTTCCAAGAGTTACTATACCTGCCTGCTTCTTCTCTCCATTGCCTGCTGCTGCAACATTACTTATAGGAATTGATGTTACCAATGTTGCTATTGCTAATATTGTTGCTGTAATTCTTTTTAATTTACCTAACATTTACTTTCCTCCTGATAAAATAAAAAACGCCAAGACTAAAACTCACATATAATGAGCTCATCTTGGCGTTAATCTATTAATTTGTTTTTTGTCATTCCCGGTTACTGACAATCATATTTTAACATTGATTATCTACTTTACCTAAAAGTCATACTGTTAAAATCAAATTTATATTTCAGCAGGAGTGTAAAAGCAAAAAATAACTTCACGACATTATGTCGCAAAGTTATTTTTAATTACTTTTTTATTTCCTTATCTAAATCCACTCCACCAAATATTGCTACCCAATATGTTTTTCCACTTTGTTTATAGCAAGCAATGGCACCTGCTCTATGTTCTTCGTCTATGATGTTTCTATAATGTCCCGGACTACTTTTCCATCCTTCCATAGCAGACTTATATGTGTAATACCCCATCGCAATATTTTCTGCATTTGCATACATATGATAATGTATATAACCATCGTCTCCCTCATATGGTATTCCACCATCTTTTAGTCCATACTTTTTTTCTAATAACTCTGTCGATGTACTTATAAATTTATTATGACTGAAATCATTAACAAGTTCCTTTGCCCTTGCTTTACACATTTCATATAAAACATCCGACCAAACGATACTTTGTTTTCCAGCACTTTTTCTATATTCATTCTGCAATACAAAAGCCTGTTCTGCTGCATATCTGTCATAATATTTTCCCGGCAATTTAAAGTTGTTATTTATCTTATAAAGTGCCGAATTTGTTTTTATTGTCTTCTTTTTTGACCAGTTACCGTAAACTCTTTCTCCATTTATTTTCCTATAAGCCCGTACTTTAAATTTAAATTTGTCCTTTTCTAATAAATTGGTGAATACATAACTTGTCTTTTTTGTATCTTTAATTTTTCTCCACTTCTTTGATGCAACACCGTAAACATATATCTCATATCCATTTGCATTCTTCACCTTTTTCCATGAAGCTTTAATTCCATATTTGTATTTAATTTTCTTTTTTCTCATATCCTTGGCACTAACTATGCCTTTATAATACTTATAATTAGTTTTTGTTTTTATTGATTTTACTTGTCCCAAAGTATCAGCCTTTACCTGAATATTTGTGCCAATTCCCATCATCAATACAAACATTCCCACAACTATCAGCGTTCTTTTTAATTTTTTTATCATTTAGCAAACCTCCCAAGCTATAAATAACTGTCTTTAATTATACTCTACAACTCTTATTAAAGAAAACACAATTTTAAATGCTGCTATAGTCAATACTAAAAATATCTTTAGTAAACTTCCTAGTACCGCAATTGTCACTCTGCATATAAACATTATAATTGCTATTATGTATTTCACTAAACTTTTTGCTCTATCCATAGCCTTACCTCCTAGATGCATACTGTGGCATATCATGATTTACTTCTGCTGTATAATACCCATTCATTGTTGATGGTGCATTAAACAATGATGCCAGCAAATATTTTTTGATATTTTTCACTTTAGTTGTATTTGATTTAAAGCAACTCATAACATACTCTAAATGTGAAAAATTAAGTTTAAGAAATCTTGATTTTACAACTTCCTTCGGAAACGAATTGCTCGCTATGACAATATAATCGTTCGTGCTAACTGTAACCTCTACCATCATTTCAACTATTCCATCTATAAGTTCTGCATCAAGTGGATAACGTTCTTTCAATGCATCATATTCAATATTATCTTTGATTAGCTCCATATAAAGTTCATATTCTGATTTTTTCTTATCGCATCCTATCTTATCTGCTTTAGGCATAGTTATACTAAGCCCTTTTTTATGCATCCAATTATCTGCACCTGTCATATCTGGCTCTTCGCCTTCTGTTAGCGGATAAGATAAGATATTAGTATTAATATTTTTAGTATTATTTATATTAGTATTATTAGGGTCTAATTCTTGAACCTCTTGAATTTCATTTTCTGAACTGCCGGAAGTATAATTATTGAACTCCCTGAAGTTCAATTTTTGAACTTCCTGAGTTTCAATTTTTGAACTTCTTGAAGTATAATTTTTGAACTTCTGTGTATTCTTCGGCATTTCTGGTGTATTTGTATACCTTCCACCAAAAGTTTTTTCTTGTTCTGTGCTTTCTTTTTCCACAAGAAAACTTTTAACATATAATATGTTTGGAAGCCCCAAACCTCTTTTCTTTTTTTCAACCAATCCAAAATCTACCAGCTCCTGCAGATATTTCACAGCTGTTGCTCTTGCCATATTCATATCGCTCATAATATCTTTTATCTGATAAATAATATAAACCCTATTTTCTTCATCCAGCCATCCATTTTTCATAGATAAACTCATTCTGTCTAAAAGCAAACCATATAGCATCTTAGCGTCCACTGATAATCCAATGAAAGCCTTATCATGTACTAACAATTTAGGTACTTTTATGAAACTATATTGGTCGGCTTGTTTTCCATAATAATATTCAAATGCCATACTCTAATCGTTTCCTTTCTTCCATTCCTTTAGCAGTGAATAGATTATTTTCTCCATTTCTTTTTTTGTGTAAGTCGAATCAAAAAATTCAGACAACTTGTTTTCTTTAAGCGTCACATTGCATATCTTTTTTTGTACCTTTACCTTGTCAGCAAAGAGTATTTGACTTACCTCTTCTAATGACAAATTTTCCTGATTTTCTCTAATCATCCGTACATTGTCTTTACTTACCTTTTTACCTTTACAAATGTTTTCATAAATTAATTGTTGATATTCCGTTTTTAAAAATGAAATCTCTACACCTAGTACAAATGTTATTTGTTTATCATCCACCAATTTGCTTAACTCTGGTATTAGTTCCGTAAGTCTTATGTATCTTTGAACCTGTCTGTCTGAAATTCCTGCCAACTGTCCTATCTGTTTTGCCGATGACATTTCATCTGAACTTTTTCCCTGATGTGCTAAGGCTTCCATTTTCATTTTATAAGCTTTTGCTTTTTCACTTGGTAATGTATCTTCTCTTTGAAAGTTTGCATCAACCATAAGTGGTATTGCCTCTTCATGACTTATATCTTTTATAATTGCCGAAACTTTTTCCTTTCCTGTAATTTCACAGGCTCTCTTTCTTCTGTGCCCTGAAATTATTTCATATTCACCATTGCCCAAAGGTCTTACCAATAAAGGTGATAATATTCCATTGTTCTCTATTGATTTAGCCAGCTCTAACATTTTTTCGTTATCAACCACACTGAATGGGTGATCTTTAAATTGATGCAATTTGTTTATATCTATTTCACTAATCATATCGTTGTTTACACCAAGTAATTCATTGTAACTTGTTAATTTAATTTTCTCTCTTGTTGCCATGTTCTAAAACCTCCTCTGTAACTTTCACATAACTTTGTGCTACTTTTCCTTTCGGATTATGTTTAAATATACTTGTACCTTTAATTGGCGTTTCTGCTGCTCTAACAGACATTGGCACTATGCTCTTAAATATTGGAATATTCGTTGCATATGTTTCATAAATTGCTGTTGAAATGTCCTTTGCGTAATTAGTTCTATAGTCCATCATTGTAAGTAAAATTCCTTCAATCTCTAGTTTCGGATTAATCTGTCTTTTTACTCTTGCGATTGTCTTTATTAACTGTTGCAAACCTTTTACCGGTAAATATGAAACCTGCACCGGTATCAGTACTGTATCTGCACAGGCGAGGGCATTAATTGTAATAATTCCAAGACTAGGCATACAGTCAACTAAAATATAGTCGTAATTATCTTCTACCTTTTCCATAAACTCTCTCATTAACAATTCTCTACTCATAACATTTACCAAAGAAACTTCTATTCCTGATAATTCGATATTTGATGGCAATATGTCTATTCCTTCTTCGTGTTTAACTATTCCTCTATTTTCTGGCAATTCTTCTTCGTTTACTATATCCATAAGCACATTTGCAAAGGTATAATCTAACTGATCCGGTTCATTTATTCCCACACTAATTGTCAAACTTCCCTGAGGATCCGCATCTATTAAAAGTACTCTCTTCCCTTCTCTTGCTAAACCAACTCCCAAATTTAATGTTGTTGTAGTCTTTCCTACTCCGCCCTTTTGATTTGCTATTGCTATTATTTTACACATTTGTTCTCTCTCCTTCGTCTTTAAAACTTTTTAACTTTCTGTTTCCCATACTGCTGTTTTTAAGTCTTTTTTGTTCTGCCATTTTCTTTTCAAAGTTCTCCACTCGCTGCTGCTCTTTTAGATTCTCATTTTCTTCTATCTTTAAAAGAATCATTGAAATTACTTTAATCAATTCCATTAATTCATCATTTTTAGGTGTAACTTTATCCAGCCTTTTTAATTCTTCATATACATATGTAAGTTGCGCCTTAAGGGCTCCAAACACGCGAATGGAACCCTTTACAACTACTTTATGGTCTGTTGTTTTCTTTATTAAATAATCCTGCTTTGTAAGTCCTGATATGTCTACAAGTCTGTTTAATAACTCTGCTTCTTCATCAGAAACTCTAAATGCAACTACTCTGCTGCGCCATCTTCCTTTGCTATCCAATTTTCTATCAGACATCTCCTAATTCTCCTTTAATTTCATCTAGTTTATTAATCATCTTCAACTGCTTTGATGGGAACAAATGCGCATAGTGATATGTAATTCTTACACTTTCATGCCCCATTCGTTCTGCAATCTCCAGTGCTGAAAATCCCATATTTATAAGAAGTGAAACATGACTGTGTCTTAAATCATGCAATCTGATTTTTGGTACTCCTGACATTTCACTGCCTCTTTCCATTTCATGTTGAAAATATCTTTTTGATAATGGAAATATTCTTTCTTTTCCATCAGGCTCATACATACTATTAATCAGGTCTTCCATTTCTTCATTTAAAAACTCCGGCATATATATTGTTCTTACACTTTTTGCAGTTTTAGGAGTTAATATTAGCTTTTCACCTCTTACCACCTGATAATTTTTAGTAATGGAAACCGTCTTCTTTTCAAAGTCAAAATCTTCCGGAGTTAGTGCCAATAATTCTCCAATTCTTAATCCACACCAATAAAGCATTTCAAATCCATAAAATGATAATGGCTTGTCCATCACACATTCAATAAATGCTTTATATTGTTCCTGTGTCCAAAACATTATATTGCCTCCTCTTTTACTTCCCATACTGCCGGCAATCTTTGCAGGATTGTTTTTCAAATCATAAAATTTTACAGCATGGTTGAATATTGCGCTTAACTGTGCGTGTAATGTTGCAAGATATGACTGGGAATATGACTTTCCTTTTTCATCCCTATACTCAATCATTTCTTTCTGCCAATGTCTTACATCCTTTGCAGATATATCTATCATTTTTCTTTCTCCAAAGAATGGTATGATTTTTGTTTTTACCATTGTTTCCTTGTTTTCCCAGGTTGTCTCCTTAACCCTATGCCTTACATCGGCCTCGTAGATTTCATAAAAATTTAAAAATGTCATATCAAGATTAAAATTTCTTTTCATCTTTTCAGCAGTTTCCCATTCACTTGCCTCTCTCTTTGTTGCAAATCCACGTTTAGTTGTCTGTTTCTTTACTCCGTAATAATCAACATAACGAAACTTTACATACCAGCTGTTTCTTTTTTCATCTTTGTAAACTGACATCTTTTCCTCCTACTCCTCGTTGTAAATAAGTTTCTTAAAAAAGTACTTTGTATTTACTTTTCCTCGAACTACGATATATCCTTTTTCTTTTAGTTCAGCATTAAGCATTCTTATGATTTCATATGCCTTTCCTTCTGAAATATTTAGCATCTCTGTTACATCCTGAACTTCCATAAACATCTTGTCTGTCATATTTGTAATCTCCTTTCTCTCTTTTGATTAAATTGTTCTTGTTTGACCGTAGTTCTACTTTAGTCCTTTTACTTTCCAAATAGGAGTTAGTGGCACTATACCTTTTCCTTTAATTAACTTCCTTTTTACTCTTGTAACCAATGTTAAAATAATTTGTCTTTTTATCAAGTTTAAAGTTCCAGATCCCTTTATTTATCGGCTTTTCAAGCAAAAAAAGAAGAGCTATTTCAACTTATTAGTCAAAATAACTCTTCTTATTCTTAATTTTGTTCTCAAAATGTTCTCATAAGAGACTTATATTCTGTGTTTTCCCTTTATTTACGGGGTATTCGAACGTGTGTTCCCTTATTCAAACTCTATAGTTCCAGGTGGCTTACTTGTCAAATCGTACATTACTCTATTGACCCCGCGCACCTCGTTTATGATTCTGCTCATTACCTTTGTCAATACTTCGTAAGGTATTTCTGCAGCTTCTGCTGTCATGAAATCTACAGTATTTACTGCACGAAGTGCAATGGCGTAATCGTATGTTCTTTCGTCGCCCATTACACCTACGCTACGCATATTTGTAAGTGCTGCAAAATACTGTCCTATTGTTTTATCCAATCCGGCATTTGCAATTTCTTCACGATAAATTGCATCTGCATCCTGTACCATTTTAACTTTTTCGGCTGTTACTTCACCGATGATACGGATTCCAAGTCCCGGACCTGGGAAAGGCTGACGGTATACTAAATATTCAGGTATACCCATTTCTAAGCCGGCTTTTCTTACTTCGTCCTTAAATAAATCACGAAGTGGTTCGATTATTTCCTTAAAATCTACACAGTCAGGTAATCCACCCACGTTGTGATGTGACTTAATTACTGCTGATTCGCCACCTAAACCACTTTCAACAACGTCAGGATAAATTGTTCCCTGTACAAGGAAGTCAACTGCTCCGATTTTCTTTGCTTCTTCTTCAAAAACTCTGATAAATTCTTCACCAATTATTTTACGCTTCTGTTCGGGTTCTTTTACTCCTGCTAACTTGCTGTAGTAACGTTCCTGTGCGTTTACACGGATAAAGTTTAAGTCATATGGACCGTCAGGACCGAATACTGCTTCTACTTCGTCACCTTCGTTTTTACGAAGTAAGCCATGGTCTACGAATACACATGTAAGCTGTTTTCCAATGGCTTTTGAAAGCATTACTGCTGCAACTGATGAATCTACACCACCTGACAATGCACATAAAACCTTACCATCGCCAACTTTTTCACGGATTGCCTTAATTGATTCTTCTACAAATGAATCCATTCTCCAGTCTCCTGAACACTGGCAAACTCCACGAACGAAGTTGTATAACATCTTTGTTCCTTCCTGTGTGTGAAGTACTTCTGGATGGAACTGTATTGCATAAAGTTTCTTTTCTTCGTTTTCTGCTGATGCACAAGGGCAATCCTTTGTGTGTGATGAGATTTCAAATCCCGGTGCCACCTGTGATATATAATCAAAATGACTCATCCAGCAAACTGTTTTTGGTGAAACATCTGCAAAAATCTTTGACTGAGTCTTGTCTATTAATACTTCTGTCTTACCATATTCACGTACATCTGCACGTTCTACTTTTCCGCCTAACACATGCATCATAAGCTGTGCTCCGTAGCAAAGTCCTAACACTGGAACGCCTAATTCAAATAATTCTTTTGAATATGTTGGAGAATCGGCTTCATAACAACTATTTGGTCCACCTGTTAAGATGATACCCTTTGGGTTCATTGCTTTGATTTTTTCAATGTCTGTTTTGTAAGAATATATTTCACAATATACATTACATTCGCGAACACGTCTTGCAACCAACTGGTTATACTGACCACCAAAGTCAAGAACGATTACTAATTCTTTCTTCAATGTATTTCCTCCTAAAATGGTGCCTGCACCATACTACTGTAAAAGGTAATTGCTATATAAAATCTAATTACCTGCTAATTTTTAATTCTACCCTATTTTTCTATTTAAAACAAGTACACTGTACTAACTTTTATAATTCCCATAACTTATAACCTGACTGCTCTCTATATAAAAAATATTTTTAAACTTATACATCTTTCAGACTCATAATATACTTTCACACGTTCCTAAATTGTAATATCATTTCAAGTACTTATAACGAAGTAAGAGCACCTGCCCTACTTCCTCGTATGACAGATGCTCCCTATTTCAATACCCTAACTTTACAATTTTGTTAACAACCGCAGGTACTTTTTATTAAATGAATCTTCTCGGGAATTTCTTCTGTACACTATTCGTTTCGATCGCATTCCGAATATCTGCATACCTAGTATATTCCTTACTATTTGTCCTGCTTCGACTTCACTATCTACCTTAACCATAAGATGTTATTCTTCATTGAATTTTCGTTTTGAATAATTCCTATCCTATCCAATTCTTTGTAACATCTCATCCAATAATTACTACTTAAACAATCTTCCGTTGATTGCCATGTTAGCAGATATCACTGGGTAAAACTCCTTTCACCACTAAACTTAGATACTGTTGTTATTAGGTTGACATCTAATAACAAGTGGGTCATTAACTTCTTTGTAGAAGTCTTTTTTAGGTATTTAATACGTTTTTGTTTGTATGTTCAATATAGCACAATTTTTCCTTATTTTAAAGGGGGTTCAAGCACTTTTTTCATCTTTATAAACATTGCATAAATACCCTTTTATTTAAACATTTTTATGAATCGTTTTTTTATAAAAAATGACTATTGTCTCTCTAACATCTGCTTAACATACTTGCCGGTATAACTTGTTGGATGTTCTGCAACCTGCTCAGGTGTTCCTGCAACTACAACTGTTCCACCACGGTCACCACCGTCAGGTCCCATATCAATTATATAATCTGCCACTTTTATTACGTCCAGATTATGCTCAATAACCACTACTGTATTACCTTCATCTGTTAATCTGTGAAGAATCTCTACTAATTTATGCACATCAGCAAAATGAAGACCTGTTGTTGGTTCATCCAATACATATATTGTTTTTCCTGTGCTTCTCTTACTTAATTCTGTTGCAAGCTTAATTCTCTGTGCTTCACCACCCGACAATGTTGTTGAAGGCTGTCCTAATTTTAAATAACCAAGACCTACATCATACAATGTCTGTACCTTGTTAAGAATTCTAGGCACATTCTTAAAGAAATCCAATGCTTCTTCCACTGTCATTTCAAGAACATCATAAATAGTCTTACCTTTGTAACGTACTTCCAGTGTTTCCCTATTGTAACGCTTTCCGCCACAAACCTCACATGGAACATATACATCAGGAAGAAAATGCATTTCAACTTTTAAAATTCCGTCACCTGAACACGCTTCACAACGACCGCCTTTTACATTAAAACTAAATCTTCCCTTCTTGTAACCTCTTTCTTTTGCATCGGTTGTTGCCGCAAAAAGGTCCCTTATCATATCGAACATTCCCGTATATGTTGCCGGGTTTGAACGTGGAGTTCTGCCTATTGGTGACTGATCAATATTTATTACCTTATCAAGCTGCTCCATTCCCTCTATCTTCTTGCATTTTCCGGGAATTGTTCTTGCCCTGTTTAATTTTCTTGCAAGACTCTTATATAATATTTCATTAACAAGTGAGCTTTTACCTGAGCCTGAAACACCTGTTACACATGTAAATACCCCAATTGGCACCTTTACATCAATGTTCTTTAGGTTATTTTCCTTGGCTCCAACTACTTTTAAGAAACCTTTTGGTTTTCTACGTGTTTTCGGAACAGGTATTTTAATCTCTCCACTTAAATATTTTCCTGTAATTGAATTAGGATTTTTCATTATATCCTCTGCAGTTCCTGTAGCAATAACCTGTCCACCGTGTTCTCCTGCTCCCGGACCTATGTCAACCACATAATCTGCTGCACGCATTGTATCCTCATCATGTTCAACTACAATCAAAGTATTTCCCAAATCTCTTAAATGCTTCAACGTTGCAAGAAGCTTATCATTATCATTCTGATGCAATCCAATACTTGGCTCATCCATTATATAAGCAACACCAACCAAGCCTGAACCTATCTGAGTTGCCAAACGTATACGCTGAGCCTCTCCACCTGACAAAGTTCCCGTAGCTCTTGAAAGACTAAGATAATCAAGTCCAACGTCAACTAAGAATTGAAGACGTCCTTTAATTTCTTTCAAAATCTCTTTTCCTATCTTTAGCTGAGTTTCAGTCAATTGCAATTCATCCAAATATTGGCGCAAATCTCTTACAGACATTTCTGTCATTTCATAAATATTCTTATCTCCAATAGTTACAGCCAACGATTCCTTTTTAAGTCTCTGTCCGTGGCATGTTGCACATGGCGTAAATCTCATAAATGTTTCATATTCTGCCTTTGTTGACTCTGCGCTTGTTTCACGATATCGTCTTTCTACATTTTTAATTAATCCTTCAAAAGCAATATCATAAACTCCAATACCTCTTTGCCCCTTGTATCTTACAGCTACTTTTTCACCATTTGTTCCATAAATCAAAATATCATGTATCTCTTTTGGATAATCCTCAAAAGGTGTATCAAGAGAAAAATTGTATTTTAAAGCCAATGCCTGAAGTATCGCATTACTAAAACTCTTTCCGTCATTTGCACTCTGCCACCCCAATACTACAATTGCTCCCTGATTAATGCTTAAACTCTTATCAGGAATAATAAGGTCTTCGTCAAATTCCATCTTGTATCCCAAACCATAACAGTCAGGACAAGCCCCAAAAGGATTATTAAAAGAAAAACTTCTAGGCTGTACTTCGTCAATACTTATTCCACAGTCAGGGCAGGCAAAATTCTGACTAAAAGTCATCTCTTCCCCACCAATAACATCTACTATCATTAGTCCGTTGCCAAGCTTTAAAGCATTTTCAACAGAATCTGTAAGACGCTTTTCAATTCCTTCACGAATGCTAAGTCGGTCTATAATAATTTCGATACTGTGCTTTATGTTTTTTTCTAACTTAATCTCTTCAGTTAGTTCATACATATTTCCATCAACTCTTACTCGCAAATAGCCACTTTTCTTAGCACTTTCAAATACTTTTTCGTGACGTCCTTTCTTTCCTCTTACAACAGGTGCCAATATCTGAAACTTAGTACGTTCTTCCAGCATAAGAATACGATCTACCATTTCATCAACTGTCTGTTTCTTTATTTCACGTCCGCATTTTGGACAATGTGGAATACCTGCTCTTGCATAAAGCAATCTCATATAATCGTATATTTCTGTTACTGTTCCAACTGTTGAACGTGGATTCTTGTTTGTTGATTTCTGATCAATTGAAATAGCAGGTGGCAATCCTTCAATACTTTCAACCTGTGGTTTTTCCATCTGCCCTAAGAACTGTCTTGCATAAGAAGACAATGATTCCATATATCTTCTCTGTCCTTCTGCATAAATAGTGTCAAAAGCAAGGGATGACTTACCTGAACCGCTTAAACCTGTTACTACCGTAAATTCATCTCTTGGTATATCAATATCAATATTTTTCAAATTGTGCTCATTTGCACCTTTTATATGAATATATTTTTTATTGTCTTTCATTTTATTTTCCTATCTTTTTCTATCTTTGTTATTTGGTTATTTTATATCTTTTCCAAATAAATTCCGTTATAGATTTTTAGTTATCTTCCTGCAACTTTCTTAATTCCGCCAACTTATCTCGCATTTCAATAGCCGTTTCAAAATCAAGTTCTGCTGCAGCTCTTTCCATTTTCTTCTTAACCTTTTCGATAAGCTTTTTAAGTTCCTTATAATCCATTGATTCAGGATCTTTCTCAACGTCGCTAATCTTTCTGTCCACTTCTTTGGAGATGCTAATAAGGTCTCGAACAGCCTTCTTAATAGTTGTTGGAGTAATGCCGTGCTCATTATTGTATTTCTGCTGAATCTCTCTACGTCTGTTAGTTTCCGTTAAAGCTTTATTCATTGAATCAGTAATATTGTCAGCATACATTATTACGTGGCCTTCTGCATTTCTTGCAGCTCGTCCAATAGTCTGAATAAGTGATGTTTCTGAACGTAAAAACCCTTCCTTGTCAGCATCCAATATTGCAACTAAAGCAATTTCCGGTATGTCCAAACCTTCTCTTAAAAGGTTAATACCAACCAAAACATCAAAAACATCCAATCGCATATCTCTGATAATCTGAGTTCTCTCTAACGTATCTATATCTGAATGAAGGTATTTAACCCTAATTCCCACATCGCGCATATAATCTGTCAAATCCTCAGCCATACGCTTCGTCAAAGTTGTTACCAAAACTTTATTCTTCTTGGCAACTTCCTTGTTAATCTCAGTTATAAGGTCATCAATCTGTCCTTCAACCGGTCTTACTTCAACTTCCGGATCAAGCAATCCTGTAGGTCTTATAATCTGCTCTGCACGGCCTAATTCATGTTCCTGTTCATAAACATTAGGTGTAGCTGACACAAACATCATCTGGTCAATCATGCTTTCAAATTCTTCAAAATTAAGCGGTCTGTTATCCTTCGCCGAAGGCAGTCTGAACCCATAATCAACTAAAGTAGACTTTCTTGACTGGTCACCGGCATACATTCCTCTAATCTGTGGAATCGTAATATGAGACTCATCTACTATTATTAAGAAATCATCTCCGAAATATTCCATTAATGTATGAGGTGTGGCTCCCGGCTCCAAACCTGCCATATGTCTTGAATAGTTCTCTATTCCTGAACAAAAGCCTGTTTCTCTTAGCATTTCCATATCAAAATTAGTTCGCTCTGCAATACGCTGTGCCTCTATTAATTTGTCTTCTGATTTAAAATATGCTACCTGTTCCTCTAACTCTTTCTCTATATCCTTAATGGCACGCTCCATCTTTTCAGGTGGCACAACATAATGAGAATTAGGGAATATTGCTACATGTTCAAGCTCGTTCTTAATCTGACCCGTTAAAGCATCAATCTCTGAAATTCTCTCGATTTCATCATCAAAAAATTCAACTCTAATTGCACTATCCGTATACGAAGCAGGAAATATTTCCAGATTCTCTCCACGAACCCTGAAAGTTCCACGTTTAAAGTCCATATCATTTCTGTCATACTGTATTTCAATAAGCTTATGAATAATCTCATCTCTATCTCTAATGGTATTGGGTCTTAAAGACACAACCATGTTCTTGTAATCTATTGGGTCTCCCAAACCATATATACATGAAACTGAAGAAATAATAATTACATCTTTACGCTCCATTAAAGCCATTGTTGCCGAATGACGTAACTTATCTATTTCATCATTAATTGATGAATCCTTCTCAATATATGTGTCTGTGCTTGGAACATAAGCCTCCGGCTGATAATAATCG
>UMAU01001854.1_pt1 | contig 15672 bp, 19 predicted proteins | sample 1963791 | NCBI WGS metagenome assembly UMAU01 (sample SAMEA4835924, study PRJEB28245) | human gut metagenome | biome: gut microbiome; material: fecal sample | place: Denmark | collected 2008
ATAGTACTTATGAATATGAATATTTTGATTATGAAGATAAAATTATTTTGAAAGAAGTAGAAAATAAAAAATATAAAAGATAGAAAGTGATTTAAATGGATATGTATCAAAAAAGAAAAATTAGAGCAGAAAATAAAAAAGATGATAGTCCAAAAAGTTTTCCATCAGTCGGAATTAACTGGTTGATTACGATTTATACAAGAATAGATGAAAACCTAGGTAAAATAAGGAATTGTGAGATTTAAAGCCTTACACATTTAGTATAAAAATATGTTAAAATAGACAAAAATTAGTAAAAAAATGACTATTTTAATGTAAAAAGTGATAGGAATTATTAAGGTGATTACGCAACCTAATAATAAGAAATAATTTGAATATTGAGGTGATAGTATGTATGGAGCTATTGTTGGAGATTTAGCAGGAAGTATTTATGAATTTAATCAATTAAAAAAGATTCAAAGTATAAAGATGAATAATTTAATTGAAGATAATGCTTTCTATAGTGATGATACTATTTTAACTATTGCTACACTGGATGCGATACTTAATAATAAAGATTATGATTATTATTTACGAAAATACATACAAGAATATAGTGAGTATAAACCTGATTTTAATCCGTATTTTAAATCATCATTTTCACCTAATTTGGTAAAATGGAGCCAATCAAATATAATTGGTACTAGTCATGGTAATGGAGCTATGATGAAAATATCTCCTGTAGGATACATGTTTGATAGTGAAAAAGAAGTGATAGAAAATGCAAGGCTTGCAACTATACCTTCTCATAACTCAAAAGAAGCAATTGACTCTGCTACTATGGTGGCATTAATAATATATTATTCTAGAAAGGGCTATACAAAAGATGAAATATTTAGAATGATGAATATTGATATTAAATATATTCCATTTACTAAATTTAATATGACATGTGAAGAAACTATAGTGAATTGTTTATATGTATTATATAATTCAAATAGTTTTGAAAATGCTATTAGAAAAACATTACTTATGGGTGGCGATACAGATACAAACTGTGCTATAGTTGGAAGTATGGCCGAAGCAATGCACGGAATTGATAGTGAATTAATTGAAAAAGTTAATGAAAAGATTCCTCAAAAATTTGTTAAAATATTAAGTAGAACAAGGAGATGATTCTCATGAATGAAAATAAAACTAATATAAATTGGTACCCTGGCCATATGGCTAAGACTAAAAGGGAGATAAAAGAAAAGATAGATTTAATAGATATTGTATTTGAAGTAGTAGATGCTAGAATACCATATTCTTCTAAGAATAAAGAGATTGAAGAAATGACTAAAGGTAAACCTAGAGTTATTGTTATGACTAAGATTGATTTATGTGATAATGTTAAGACCAATAAATGGATTAAATATTATGAAGATAGAGATTATATTGTAGTACCTATTGATCTAATTAATAATCCTAATACTAAGATTATATTTGATAAGATTAAACCTTTAATTGATGAAATTAATAATAAGAGAATTAGTAAGGGATTAAAACCTAGAAGAGCTAGAATACTAGTAATGGGAGTTCCTAATGCTGGTAAATCTACTTTAATAAATAGACTAGTAGGTAAGAAGAGTACTAATGTAGGTAATAGACCTGGTGTTACTAAAACCCTAGAATGGATTAGAATTAATGATAAAGTTGAACTATTAGATACTCCAGGTATATTATGGCCTAAGTTAGATGATGAAGAGGTAGCTCATAATTTAGCTAGTATGACTGCGATTAAAGAAGAAGTATTAGATTGTGAAGATATTGCTATATATATTATAAATAAAATGTTATCTGATTATTCAGATAACATTAAAGATAGATATAATATTACTAATACTGGTGATATTGTAGATATTCTTGATCAGATAGGTAAGAAAATAGGAGCTTTTAGAAATAATGAAACGGATTATGATAGAGTTTATAAAAGAGTTATAAAAGATTTGCAAGATGGTTATTTAGGTAAAGTAACTTTTGATGATATAAAATAAGAGTATAGATTTTGTTCTATACTCTCTTTATTTAATAATGTTACCAAGTATTCCATATGATATTATACTCATAATGATACTAGCAAGAATTACTCCTAGCATGATATAAAGAAATGATTTCTTTTTATTCATATTAAGTAGTACGGCAAGACCTGCTCCTGTCCAAGCTCCAGTTCCTGGAAGGGGAATACCTACGAATAACATAAGACCAATATAACCATATTTTTCTATTTGATCTTTTTTTGATAAGATTTTATTTTCTATTTTATTAACAAATTTTGTAGTAGCTTTGAATTTTTTTAACCAATTTAAAACTTTTTCTAAAAATAATAAAACAATTGGAATAGGCAAAGTATTTCCTATTATACTTATAATATAACCAGGTAAAAAGTCTAGTTTAAGTAGTGATGCTGCGAGTAATCCTCCTCTTAATTCTAATAAAGGAAGCATAGATATAATAAAGACTACTACTTCTTTTCCTAATCCATTAAATAAATTAATTAAACTTTCTACTAAATTTTCCATATAATTATCCTCCACTTCTAAATTATATCAAAATATAAATAATAAGTAAATTATATTTAGTATATTTTACATTACTTAATTGCTTTTTACTATAAATTATTGTATAATCAATATGAAAGGAATATTTATGATGTATAAATTAAAAAAACAATTACCAAATATTATAACTTTATCAAGAATTATTTCCTTAGTAGTAGGTTTTATTCTTTTTATGAAGGGTAATACTATCTTATCACTAATATTTTATATTTATGGGGCTATATCTGATTCGATAGATGGTTATTTTGCTAGAAAGTTAAATGCTTATACTAAGTTTGGTCAGTATTTAGATGCTGTTAGTGATAAATTATATTTCTTATCATTAATAATTATATTATTGGTAAATAAAAAATATTTAATTATATTACCTACGATAATGGAACTTATAATATCTATAATTAATTATCTAATGTTAAAGAAAAATAAAAAGGTATTTACTGAGAGGGTAGGTAAATTTAAAACTACATTACTTATTATAACTTTAATAGTGGCTCTTTTATCAATTGAGATAAAGATATTTAATTATTTATATATAATATTTTTAGTATTAACAACATATTTTCATATAGAAACGATATGTGCTTATATTAATCAATTACATGGTAAGAGTAAAGAGAATATAGTTAGTTTTAAAGATAAAAAGATTAGTGAGAGAATTAAATTATTATTAGATGAATTTATGCAGTATATAAAAAATCCAATAAAAATAATAAAATAGGAGGAAGATTATGATAGATATAAATTTAATTAGGACAAATAGAGATTTAGTAAAAGAAAATATTAAGAAGAAATTTCAAGATAAAAAACTTCCGTTAGTGGATGAAATATATGATATGGATATTAAGTATCGTAGGATTAAGACTGAAGCTGATGAGGCAAGAAATAAAGTAAATAATTTGAGTAAAGAGATTGGCTCATTAATGAGAGATAAGAAAATTGATGAAGTTAATAAAATTAAAGAAGAGGTATCTATGATTAAGAATAGTATACCAGAACTTGAAAAGGAAGAAGAAGTTCTTGAGAATGAAATAAAAGAAAGAATGATGAAGATACCTAATATTATTGATAGTTCTGTTCCAATAGGAGAAGATGATTCTAAGAATGTTGAAATTGAGAAATTTGGAGAACCATTTGTGCCAGAGTATGAAATACCATATCATGCTGATATTATGAATAGATTAAATGGATTAGATAAAGATTCTGCTGGTAGAACTAGTGGTAATGGCTTCTACTACTTGATGGGAGATATTGCCAGATTAAGTACGGCGATGCTTAATTATGCTAGAGATTATATGATAGATAAGAATTTTATTTATTGTATTCCTCCTTTTATGATTAGAAGTGATGTGGTAAGTGGTGTTATGTCTTTTGAAGAGATGGATGCTATGATGTATAAAATTGAGGGAGAAGATTTATTCTTAATTGGTACTAGTGAACATTCTATGATTGGTAGATTTAAGGGACAATTACTAAAGGAAAGTGAACTTCCTATTACAATGACTTCTTATTCTCCTTGTTTTAGAAAAGAGGTAGGGGCTCATGGTATTGAGGAAAGAGGAATTTATAGAGTACATCAATTTGAAAAACAAGAGATGATTGTTCTATGTAAACCTGAAGAATCTATGGATTGGTATAATAAGATGTGGAAATATACTGTAGAGATATTTAGAAATATGAATATTCCTGTTAGAACACTAGAATGTTGTTCTGGTGATTTAGCAGATCTTAAAGTTAAATCTTGTGATGTTGAAGCTTGGAGTCCTAGACAAAAGAAATATTTTGAAGTTGGATCATGTTCTACACTAGGAGATGCTCAAGCTAGAAGACTATCTATTAGAGTTAAAGGTGAAAATGGTAACTATTATCCTCATACTTTAAATAATACAGTACTTGCTAGTACTAGAGCACTTATTGCACTTATTGAAAATAATTATAATGAAGATGGTAGTATTAATATACCTGAAGTATTAAGACCTTATATGGGTAATAAAGAAATGATTGGGGTAAAGAAATAAATGAAATTTGGTGATAGATATATTAAATTTATGAAAGATAGATATGGGGTAGATGAGTTATATAAATTTCTTCTTTTGATATGTTTTGTTTTACTTGTTATTAATACTTTTATTAGTAATAATGTTATTAGATTATTTGAGGTATTACTTATTGTTATTATATTTTATAGATATATGTCTAAGAATATTAAATTAAGAAAGAAAGAGAATGATAAATATTTAGAAATTAAAAATAAAATTATTAAATTATTTGATTATAATAAGAAGAAATATAAAGATAGAAATACTCATATGTATAAGAAATGTCCTAAATGTAAACAAAAGATTAGGCTACCTTTAAAGAAGGGTAAACATACTGTTAAGTGTCCTAATTGTGGTAATAAATTTGATGTTACTTGTCATAAAGATGAGAAAATTAAAGTGAAAATAGTTAAATAATTATTATATGCACTCTAAGCCTAAGGTCTTAGAGTGTTCTTTTCAGCTTATAATCTGAAAAAGAATATCAACCATACATATTATATTCGGAGTGAAAAATAAATAAAAATATTTCTTTAAAGTACTTGAAAAAATATCATTTTTATAGTATATTTATTTATAGAATATGGAGCGTGTGATATGAAGAATAAATTTAATAAATTTATCCAAAGCAAGAGTTTATTAATAACACTAATAATATTACTTATAATACTAGTTATTGCTACTGGTACATATGCGTGGCTTACTTGGAAAAGTACTAATAACACCTCACTTACTATGACAATAGGTAAGATGGCTGATGTTACTTTTACTAGTGGTAACGATATAAGTATTAATACATTAGCTCCGGTATTTAACTATGCTGATGGAGAAAAAACTACTTTTAGTATAAATAATAGAGATACTACTGGTGCTACAATTGATTATACTGTTAAACTAAATATAACCTCAATAGCAGATGAATTAAAAAGTAGTGATTTAAAGTATGTATTATTAAAAGATAATACCATAGTAAAAGAAGGAGATTTTAGTACAGTTGCCACTGGAAGTAATACTATATATAGTGGTAATATTTCTACTAATGGGACTACTAATTTTACATTATATCTATATATAGATGGTAATAATGATAACGATTTAACAATGATGAATAAATCACTTGTAGGAACTATTGTTGTAACTGAAGGTGGCAATACTAATATTGCTAATACAATAACCAGTTTATACAAAAATGCAACAAAAACAACAATTACAAATAATAGTATAAACTATCAGTATGATACAACCAATCAGTTAATGCAGGATCCATTAAATAATATTAGATACTATGGAGCAAATCCAAAAAATTATATATATTTTAATTGCAATGATTATTCTAACCAATCTTCAACAACATGTGAAATATGGAGAATAATTGGTGTATTTAATGGGAAACTAAAGATAATGCGAAATTCTGATATAGGTGCATATTCTTGGAACAATAATTCAAATTCCGAGTGGTCAGAATCAGTTTTGATGAAAGAATTAAACCCCAATTTTACTGGTAGCAATGGAAGTCTCTATTGGAACCGTGCTAGTGGTGCATGTACAATCTCATCATCCGGAACTTGCAATTTTACTTCAACAGGCTTAAAAAACGATGCAACAAGAAATGCAATATCAAATTCAACTTGGAATATAGGCGCTACAGTAGAAAATTATGTTGATGTTGATCTTTCTAATGAGATTAAAACTACATATCAAAGTTATGTTGGATTGCCTAATACAAGTGATTACGGTTATGCAACAGATTTAAACTTATGTAAGTCAATGTTAATGCAATATAGCGAAACATCATGTGTAAGTAACAATTGGATGGCGTATATGGCAAATGGAAATACTAAAGTTGCATTTTTGATAAATAGGCATTCAGACGGCAATATGAACGTTATAGTAGAAAACGGAAATGTTGACATATTTGATAACGATATTAATGATGCTTTGCCAACTAATGCATATGACATTTTCCCAACACTACACTTACAAAGTACAACTAATTTAGCATCAGGAACAGGAACAGGAACTATATCAGATCCATATCAATTAGCAATTAATTAAAAAAGAAAGAAGAGAGGTAAGAAAAATGAATGAAGAAGAATTAATGAGAATGAAAAAAATAGAGAAAAGGGAAAAAGTAGATATTGCATTAGCCTATATGTTAATAGTTATTTTACTAGGTGCAATAGTAGTTATTCTGTACTTAAAATTTATTAGGAAAGAAGAACCAAGACAAGATGATCAGTTACCTACTTATATTAGTTTAAATGAAATAACAGCAGGATTAAATAGTAGTACTTTAGCAAATAGATATACTAATGATGGAGCAACATTTACTTCTACTGTATCAAATGATGCAATCGTAGTTACTTATACTAAAGGAGAACAAAATATTAATATCAATATTCCACTAGTAAACAATGAATTACAAGTTAATATTGCAAAAGAAAATGAAAAAATAATTACTGATACATATAAAGAAATTGCTAATATTATATGTAAATACTATGGAAACAGTGAAGATAGTTGTAGAACTACAATCAACAATATTAAAAGTGATAGTCAAGGTATAAGATTTATTTCTGATGCAAATAATAGTTATGTATATATTGACATCAATAAGAGTGTAGATGTTACTAATGTATTTAATAGTGCTTATACTGAAGAGACTAAAGTTACTTTAGATAACACTAATTATAGTTTAAAGATTAGTGATACTGAGATTAGTAATATTACTGTTACTAATAGTGATACTGATATTAAAGTATCTGGTTCAATTAAAAATTTAAGTACTGAAGGTACTTTATCTATTATTGTTAAGTTATATGATAATGATGGTAATGTTGTAGGAGAAGATAAGAAAGCGTATACTGCTGATAAGGCTTTAAATGGTGAAGATACTTTTGAATTTAGTTTTGCTTATAATGATACTTTGAAAAAAGATAATGTTAAAGATTATAGTATTAATGTTGTTAGATAGGAGATAATATGAGTACACATATTGAAAGTAAATTAGAAGATATTTCTAGTGTAGTTCTTATGCCTGGGGATCCTAAGAGATGTGAATATATTGCTCGAAAGTTTTTAGCTAATTCTAAAATTGTTAATAATGTTCGAGGTATGACTGCTTATACAGGCTTTTATAAAAGTAAAAAAATTACTGTTTTTCCATCTGGTATGGGATGTCCTAGTATGGGTATATATTCTTATGAATTATTTAAAGAATATAATGTTGATACTATTATTAGAATTGGTACGATGGGTGGTTATACTGACTTAAAATTAAAAGATATTGTATTAGTAGATAATTCTATTACTAATTCTAATTATGGTAAATATTTATGTAATTATCCTAATATAAATATTAATGGTGATATGGAACTTAATAATATTATTTTGAATACTTCTAAAGAATTAGGTTTAAATATATATAATGGTAATATTTATTCTTCAGATGTATTTTATGAACAAAATAATGATTTTAAAGATAAAGTAGCTAAATATAATGTGCTTGGTGTAGAAATGGAATCTTTTGCATTATTTACTAATGCAAAACTATTAAATAAGAAAGCTGCCACTCTTCTTATGGTAAGTGATAGTTTTATTTATCCTGATAAATTATCTAGTCTAGAAAGAGAACAAGGACTTGATAATTTAATTACATTAGCGTTAGAGACAAGTTTAAAATTATAAAACTAGGACATACTATAGGGGAGAGGTGATTATAATGAAATTTGAAACAATTAATATGGGGGGATATAACCTCCATTTAATTAAAACTAATAAGTTTAAGACGATAACTATAGATGTAGATTTTTATAGGAATATTAAGAAAGAAGAAATTACTGAGAGAAATTTACTTAAGATGGTATTATTAGATTCTAGTAATAATTATAAGACGGAAAGAGATCTTATTATTGAAAGTGAGAATTTATATGATATTAAGGTATCATCTAGTATATCAAGAATTGGTAATTTTAGTAACTTATCTTTTCAAACTAAATTTTTGAATGAGAAGTATACTGAGAAAGATATGAATAAAGAATCTATCATCTTTTTTCTTGATTTGATATTTAATCCTTATGTTAAAGATAATACTTTTGTTAGTATTGATAATCAAAAGAATAGATTAAGACAAGATATTCTTAGTATTAATGATAATAAGATTAGATATTCTATTCTTAAATTAATGGAAAAAATGAAAGATAAACCTTATTCTTATAATACTTTTGGTTATCTTGAAGATATAGATAATATTACTGGTAAGAGCTTATATGAATATTATAAGAAGGTATTAAAAGAAGATAAGATAGATATTTTTGTATTAGGAGATTTTCAATCTAATGATATTAAAGAGATATTTAAAGAATACTTTAAGATAGATACTTTTAAGAAAGAGGATAAGAAAGTACTAGTAAAAGAATTGGTTCCTAGAAAGAGAATTGTTAGATACCGTGAATATGATACGGTAAAGCAATCACAATTATTGTTACTTGCTAGTTTAAATGGTCTTACTGATTATGAAAGACAATATGTTATAAAATTATATAATGAGTTACTTGGAGGTAATTCTAATTCGATATTATTTAATACTGTAAGAGAAAAGAATAGTTACTGCTACTACATTAATTCTTCGGTTAAGGCTTATGATAATATTTTAATTATTAATTCAGGAGTAGAGGCTAAGAATATTGATAAGAGTATTAAGTTAATAAAGAAATGTTTAAAGGATGTAAGTTTAGGTAAGTTTTCTCTTGATGATTTAGATTCTTGTAAGAATACTATTATATCCGCTATTAAGTCTAATAGAGATAATCCTATTACGGCTATTAATACATACTTTTCTAAAGTACTTGTAGGTAGTGATAATGATGAAGAGAGAATAGAGAAGTTTAGTAAAGTTACTAAAGAAGACATTATTAAAGTTAGTAAAAAGATTAGTCTTCATACTGTTTTAACACTAGAACCTAAGGAGGAAGAGCATGGAGAAGATTAGAATTAAGAATCTTGAAGAGGATGTTTACTATGAAAAATTAGATAATGGTTTAGAAGTATACTTATATACTAAAGATGATATTTATACTAATTATGTTACTTTTACAACAAAGTATGGTTCTGTATATAATGATTTTGTTCCGATAGGAGAGTCTAAAATTAGGTCTTTTCCTAAAGGTATAGCTCATTTTCTAGAACATAAAGTTTTTACGGAAAAAGAAGATCCTCAACCAATGGAATTCTTTGCTAAATCTGGTTCTTTATGTAATGCTTATACTACTTTTAGAAATACTTCATACTTATTTTATGCTACGAAAGATTTAAAAGAGAATATTGAGTATTTACTTAATTATGTACAAAATATTTATTTAACTGAAGAAGATGTTGAAAAAGAAAAGGGTATTATTAGTGAAGAGATTCATATGTATGAGGATAGACCGGGAGATGTGTTATTTGAGAAGGTAAGATTAAATACACTTAATTCTAGTCCATATCGTAATAGTATTATTGGTACTGTTAAAGATATTGAAAGTATTACTAAAGAGGACTTAGAGACTTGTTATTATACTTTTTATAATCCTTCTAATATGTTTATTGTAGTTACGGGAAGTTTTGATCCGGAAGAAATAATGTCTTTAATTAGAGAAAATCAAAGTAAGAAGAATTTTAAAATAGAAGATAATATTAAAGTTAAGGAATTTAAAGAAGAAGATAAGGTATTTAAAGAAAAAGAAATTATTAAGATGAATACTAATATTCCTAAGATTGCGTATACTTTAAAGATTCCTCTTAAGGATATTAAATTAACTAGAAGACAGTTACATTTATATATGTATATTTTATTTACTACTTTATTTGATGAGACTAGTTTATTTGATGAAGAATTAAAAAAAGATGGTATTATTAATAATACTACTTATGTTAGTTTATTAAATACTAATACGCATTTACTTATATCTTTAGTTAATGAAACTAATAAATATGAAGAGTTCTTAGAGAGATTAAAAGATAAACTGAATAATATGGAAATTAATGAGAAAGACTTTAAGAGAAAGAAAAAGGTATTAATTAGTAATGAGATATTTGCTTATGAGAATGTAGAAAATATTAATGATATTATTATGGATAATATTATTTATAATAATGAGTTAGAAGATGATCCGATTGGTATTATTAAAGAATTAAATATGGAGACATTACTTAAGTTAATTAAGAAGATTGATATTAGTAATGCTAGCGAGGTAATTGTAAAGAAATAGGGGTAAGGTAATTTTCTATTTCTTTTTTTCTTATTATTTGATATAATTAATATGTAATTGAAAGAGAGGTAAGTATTATGAGAAGTGGATTTGTAAGTTTTATAGGAAGACCTAATGTTGGTAAAAGTACATTACTTAATAGTATTTTAGGAAAGAGAATTGCTATTACTTCCGATAAACCTCAAACAACAAGAAATATGATTCAAGGTATATATAATGATAAAGATACTCAAATAGTATTTGTAGATACTCCTGGTATTCATAAGCCTAAAAGCAAATTAGGAAGAGTATTAAATAAACAGGCTTATTTTACTATTAATGATGTTGATATAGTAATTATGGTTGTAGATATTTCTGAAAAGATTGGTACAGGAGATAAGTTTGTTATTGATGTTTTAAAGAATATTAAAGATAAACCTGTATTCTTAGTTATTAATAAGATAGATAAACTACCAAGAGAAGAGATATTAAAGAAAATAGATGAATATCAAAAATTATATGATTTTGCAGAGATAATACCAGTATCTGCTAGAAAGAATGATAATACTGATAGATTACTTGAAGTAATTAAGAAATATTTACCTGATAATATTAAATATTTTGATGATAATACGGTTACTAGTAGTTCACCAGAATTTATTATATCTGAGTTTGTAAGAGAGAAAGTACTTGATTTAACTAATGAAGAGGTACCTCATGCTGTTACTTGCATAGTAGAACAAATTGAAGAATATGATGATATTATGAATATATCTGCTACTGTGATTGTGGATCGTGAGAATTTAAAGAAGATTATTATTGGTAAAAATGGTAGTATGATTAAAGAAATAGGTACTAGAGCAAGAAGAGATATTGAAGCATATTTTGATAAGAAAGTATACTTAGAATTATTTGTTAAAGTTATTCCTAAATGGAGAGATAAAGAGAAATTCTTAAATATGATAGGATATAAAGATTTTTTGAATAAATAATTTGAAAATAGAGCATTATATAAATGGGTGATAAAAATGAATAAAGAGGATATATGGCTATTATTTGAAAAGACTGGTAAAATTGAATATTATTTAAAATATAAAAGTTTAACTAAAGATAAATAATAAATATATAGTTAATGCTTATATATAATAGATATGGATGATATGTTACTTGAAGACTAAGGCTTCAAGTAACCCTTTAAGACCTAGACTTAAAGGGAATAATAAAAAAAGAAGTGATGATATGGATAAAAAAATAAAGGGTGTAATAGTAAGTGAATATCCCTTTGAAGATAATAGTAAGATAATTAATATCTTTACTGAGAATGGTTTACTAGGAGTCATAGCTAAAGGGGCTAAGAAAGTAAGAAGTCCCTTTTTTAGTACTACTACTAAATTTAATTATGGTAGTTTTAATATTAATTATAAAGAGAATGGTTTATCTAAATTAATTGATGCTGATACTATTAATAGTTATAATAATATTAAGAAAGATATTGTTAAAATTAGTTATGTTACTTATATTACTGAACTAGTGACTAAGGTATATAAACATGATGGTAATAAGAATATATATAAATTATATTTAGATTGTTTAGATAAGATTAATGATAATTATAATCCAGAGGCTATTACTATTATATTAAGATTAAAATTATTAGATTATCTTGGTATTATGCCTATTATTGATAGATGTGTAGTATGTGGTAATACTCATGATATTGTTACGATGTCTAGTTATCTAGGGGGATATGTATGTAAGAATTGTCTTAGGAATGAGAAGGTTATATCTACTAAGAGTATTAAGTTAATTAGAATGTTATATTTAGTAGATATATCTAAATTAAATAAATTAGATATATCTAAAGATGTATTAAAAGAATTAGAGGAGTTTACTGAGGATTATTATGATCGATATTCTGGAATATATTTAAAAAGTAAGATATTATTAGATACTATTAAATAGAATATAATAGGTGATAGTATGTTATATAAATATTTAATTATTCCTTTTATAGCTGCTCTTATATCACAAACTATAAAGGTAATAATTGAAACTAAGAGGTATCATAAATTAAATATTAAAAGATTCTTTGATGGTATGGGTGGTATGCCTAGTACGCATAGTACTTTAACTAGTAGTTTAACTACTATTATATATTTAAATTATGGTGTTACTAGTATTTTATTTGCTTTATCTTTATTTTTTTCTTTAATTGTTATATATGATTCTATGGGTATAAGATATGAGAGTGGTAATCAGGCTAGGGTAATTAATAAAGTTGTTGGTACTAATTTAAAAGAAAAACTAGGACATAATCCACTAGAGGTATTAGCGGGTGTTGTTCTTGGTATAACAATTGGTATTATTCTGAATATTATCTTTACTTAGATATTATTTAATAGTATAATTAGTTTAGAGAGGAAGAAGTATATGAAGAAAATTATAAATGAATTTAAAACTTTTATTGAAAGAGGTAATGTTGTAGACTTAGCAGTAGGTGTTGTTATGGGGTCTGCTTTTAGTAAGATTGTTACTTCAGTAGTAGATGATTTATTAATGCCTATTATTGGTATTATTATTGGTGGTCATGACTTTAGTAATTTATCTATTAAAGTAGGAGAATCGACGATTAGATATGGTTCTTTAATTAATAATGTTATTAACTTCTTTATTATTGCTTTTTGTATCTTTTTATTGGTTAAATTTATTAATAAACTTACTAGTATTAATAAGAAGAAAGAAGATAAAAAAGAGAAGGTGGAAGAACCTAAGAAGAGTGATGAAGTATTATTACTTGAAGAGATTCTTAGTGAACTTAAGAAAACTAATAAGAAATAATTTATATATCCCTATAGGCCTAAGGTCCTATAGGGTATTTTTTAGCCTAGGTCTAAAAAATAAATGTTTTGGTTGCTATTATAGTAATAAATAAAAATAACGAAAAAATGTTGAATAAATAATAAAAATATGGTAAAATATCATATATAAAAAGGAGAAATTATGGAAGAAACAATATTAAATACAGAAGAAAAGATGATGTTAACAATAGAATCATTAGAAAATAAGTTTACTAATGTAAGAGCAGGAAGAGCAAATCCTAATATGTTAGATGGTGTAATGGTAGAGTATTATGGAACACCAACTCCATTAAAAAGTTTAGCAAATATATCCGTTCCTGAAGCAAGACAACTATCAATTAAACCATTTGATAGATCATGCTTAGGAGCAATAGAAAAAGCAATCTTTGAAGCAAACTTAGGAGTAACTCCTAATAACAATGGTGAAGTAGTATTTATCGTAATACCACCACTTACTGAAGATAGAAGAAAAGACTTAGTAAAACAAGTAAAACAGTTAGCAGAAGAAGCAAAAATAGCTTTAAGAAATATAAGACAAGATGCTAATAAAGCATTAAGTAATCTAGAATTACCTGAAGATGAAGAAAAAAGAGGTAATGAAAGAGTACAAGAATTAATAAATGAATATAATAAAATAGTTGATGAAAAATTAAAAGAAAAAGAAAAAGACTTAATGACTATATAATTATATTTAAAAGGGGGAATTAGTTATGAAAGAAGTATTTATGCCATCAATGGATGAACTATACAAAATGCAAGATATGGGAGCAGACCTTAAACTATATCTATATGCTAAAGCAATTGAAGCCTTATGTATAGAATATAATAACTTTCCAAGAAAAGGAAGTATTTTAAAAAATGAATTCAAGTATATTAGAGAGGATGAAAAGATAACTCAGGCTGTATGTATGATGTATCCTAGAGAAATAGAATTCTCTGAAGTATCTAAATATAATCCTATTCTAGCTAAACAATTAATCACAAGGAAAGAATCTAGAGATATATATAGATTAGATAATATAAGTAGTTTTTATACTTGTGCTTCAGACAACCTAACACCAGAAGCAGTAGATATCCTATCTAAAGAATTACCAAATAATCCCAAATATCGTTTTGAATATAAACAAAGTAAACTAAATAGTGTCCTAGATGACATATTTATGGGAAAGATTAACATAGATAATATGTGTCTATTTATGAATAATGAACAAAGACAACAATTTATAAGCAAATTATCTAAAATAGAACCATATTATATTATGCAACTTATAGATAGTGAAAACAAGAGTTCACTTCTAAGACTAGCAGTAATAGAATATATAAATAGATATGGATTTAACTATATAAGTGAAGGTAATAAACAAGAAGATATTCTAACAAATCAAACTACAGAAGTAAAAAGATTATTTAGATGTATAAAAAGAAAATAAGACAATGATAAGGAAGTAGTAATATTAGAGAAGTTTAATAGAGAGTCGGGGATGATGGAAGCCTGATAAAATATCTAATACGAATTCACCCTTTAGTCTTAACCGTTAATCTGGTTAAAGATTCCAAGTAGTATAACAATAGTTATAAAGAAAGGTGGTACCGCGGATAATAATATTCGTCCTTTTGGGTATCATCTTTTTTAATTATAAAAAAGAGGTGAATATGAACTATAATATAGAATATTTATTAAGATATGTATCTAATGATACTTATAAGAAGATACTAAAAAATAAAAGTAATTATATTCTTTCTCTAGTTGAAGATAACTATATAGATACCGATTTAAATATAAAATATTTAATAAAGTACGGAGTAAAGAATATAGATAAAATAGTATATGATTCATTAGAAGACTTAACCATAAGTCATAATGAATATATAAAGAAAATAAAAGATTATGAAAAAAAATATAGTAAAGAAGAAGTAATAATGCTTCTTGATAATGTATAAGGAGTCTAACTATTAAAAGTCAATAGTAAAA
>UMAU01044520.1_pt1 | contig 15628 bp, 18 predicted proteins | sample 1963791 | NCBI WGS metagenome assembly UMAU01 (sample SAMEA4835924, study PRJEB28245) | human gut metagenome | biome: gut microbiome; material: fecal sample | place: Denmark | collected 2008
AATAATAGTTTATATGAAATATCAATAGGTAGTGAAAATGGTTCAGTTGAAGCTAATACCAACGGAAGTGGTATGTTTGCATACCTAGATAATATAAGTAGTTTGGATTTGAGTGGACTAGATACTAGTAACATGACTAGTATGAGTAGTATGTTTTATAAGAGTACAAGTTTAACTAATATTGATTTATCTGGTTTTGATACTAGTAAAGTGGTTACTACTTGGAATATGTTTTCAAATTGCACTAATTTAACAAAATTGGATTTGAGTAATTTTAATACTAGTAACGTCATTAATATGAGTAGTATGTTTGGGGAATGTCATAATTTAAAAGAACTTGATATTTCAAATTTTGATACATCAAAAGTAACTAATATGGCGTATTTATTTTTTAACTGTTATAGTTTGTTGAAGTTAGATTTAAGTAACTTTAATACTAGTAATGTAACTAATATGACTCAAATGTTTTATAATTGTAATAATTTGAATTTATTAAATGTAAGTAGTTTTGATACTTCGAATGTTACTAATATGGATAGAATATTTGGTGGTTGTAGTTCTTTAGTAACTTTAGATTTAAGTAATTTTAATACGAATAAAATTACTAACATGAATGGCATGTTTTTAAAATGTAGTAGTTTAGTAAATTTAAATATTAGTAACTTTGATACTTCTAGTGTTACTAATATGAATGCTATGTTTCGAGAATGTTCTAATCTAAAAAAATTAAATTTAAGTAGTTTTGATACTTCGAATGTCAATGATATGAGTTATATGTTTTTTAAATGTTCATCATTAGCTTCAATAGATTTAAGTAATTTTAATACTATTAAAGTTACGAATATGAGTAATATGTTTAGAGAGTGTGTAGCACTAGAAACTTTAGATTTATCTAGTTTTAATACTAGTAGTGTTACTGATATGAATTATATGTTTCATGGTTGCACTATACTAAGTAATATTAATGTTAGTTCTTTTGATACGAATAATGTTACTAATATGAGAAATATGTTTAGTAGATGTTTTGCTATGACTAATTTAGATTTATCTAATTTTAATATGAGTAAAGTTACTAATACTAATTCAATGTTTTATCAATCTTCAAATATTCAAAGAATTGATTTAAGAAAAGCAGATTTTTTTAATATAACTGATTATGGTACTATGTTTAGTAGTAATCCAACTATTATAGTTAAAGATAATACTCAGAAGAAATGGCTTACTGATAAATACACTACTCTTACTAATGTAATAGTTGGTTAAGAAGATACTAATTTATCTTCTTTTTATTTGGAATTATCTAAGTTAGAAAGTACTTCACTGTGAATATGATATCTTACTAATTATTTCTAGACTATGGCTAGAAATAACACTTTAAGACAATAAGACTTAAAGTGAATAGAATAAATATTAAGTATTATTAATAATATATAATAAGGTGATATCTTGAAAAAAGAAAGAACATTTTTATTAATAGGAATAATATTACTTAGTGTATTTGGATTAATAATGATATATTCAGCCTCTAATGTATGGTCAGAATATAAATTTAATGATCCATATAAATATATAAAATCACAAGGTCTATTCTTAATAGTAGGTTATATAGCATTATTTATAATATCTAAAATATCTTATTTAGAGTATAAAAAGAAATCTAATATAATATTTATAATATGTACAGTATTATTATCCTTAGTATTAATACCAGGAATAGGTACAGTAAGAAATGGAAGTAGAAGTTGGTTCGGAATAGGTAGCCTTGGTATTCAACCATCAGAATTCACTAAGTTAGGATTAATAATATTTACTTCTAAGTATTTATCTAATAATCAAAAAGAAATAAAAAATATAAAAAAAGGAGTATTACCCATATTAGGAGTACTCTTATTAGTATTTGGTCTAATAATGTTAGAACCAGACTTTGGTACAGGAGTAGTTATAGTTATGACTATAATAGTATTATTATTTATAAGTGGAGTAAAAATGAATTTCTTTATTAAGATAGGAATACTTGGTTTATTAGGAGTCACCTCTCTTATCATAATAGCCCCATATAGAATGCAAAGAATAGTATCATTTCTAAACCCATGGAATGATCCATTAGGTAGTGGTTTCCAAATAATACAATCATTATATGCTATTGGACCAGGAGGATTACTAGGATTAGGCTTTGGTAACTCAATACAAAAACACTTCTATTTACCAGAACCACAAACAGATTTTATCTTCTCAATAATAAGTGAAGAATTTGGCTTTATGGGAGTATTATTAGTTACAACTTTATTTCTAATGATCATTATATCAGGATTTAAAATAGCTATGAAATGTGAAGATTCATTTGGTAAATACCTAGCCTTTGGCATTACTTTTGGATTATCATTCCAGACTATGCTTAATCTAATGGTAGTAGTAGGACTAATACCAGTAACAGGGGTTATACTTCGTGGTATCTTATAACTACGGACACTTTTTAGCCCTTATAATAAGGGAAAAAACGAATTTGATAATTTATTTCTATTTAGCCAAAAAACTAAAATTATATGAAAATCACAAAAAAAAACAAAAAAATTGCAACTTTTTTGATAGGTTGCCTTACAATGATAACATACAGTTTTAGGAATCTATTATATCTAATTTTGAAAGGAATTAGATTATGGAAAAAAGGATATAGTAGTTGTTTTGACGAAGACTATCAGCAATATACTAAACATATAATTAAATATGTTGATAATCATTTTAATAATGATAAAAATATAAAAATATTAATACCAAATGCTTTAATGGTTTACATATACTTCGTACTGCTAGAAGAGGTTTTAAATTGGGTTGCTATGAAACACAAGATGAACTTATAAATGGTGGTATTATTGATAATTTTAATACTATTGGTTTAAAAGAAAAATTAAATTATTTTAATTATAATGATAAAGTAAATTTATACGAAAAGAATTTTTTTGAACAGAAAGTTGAAAAAGAATGTGATTTTTTATTCTGTTATAAATCGCTACACCTTAATTGTAATAAACATATACCTAAAGAAAGAAAAATGAAAAAATTATTATCTTCTGTTAAAGAAAATGCTTTAAACCACAAACTGTATCCATTTCTACAATATTCAAACCTGAATTATTAGAAATGTAATTAACAAAGCCTTCATATTTTCTTCCAATTAATATTTCTCTTTCTTTTCTTGTTCTTCTTTTATTTGAATTTTTTCTTTTCTTATATTTAACAATTTTTGGAAAGTCTAAAGGACCAAATTCAAAGACACCATTATTAACATAGTTATAAAAGGATGGTTTAGAAAAATCTAAAATATCAGGATGATTAATATATAAATGATTTATTGTTTGTCCTTTTTTGATAAGAGGAGTAAGAGTTGTATTAATATTATATACTTCTTCAGGAGTTAAATTAATACCTTTTCTAGCTTCACTTTTAACTTCTCTATAAGTGTCGTCTGCTTTTCTAGCGTAATAAGTATATCTTTCTTTCCTACATCCACATCTTGATTTACATCCATTACAAACATATGGTTATTTATCCAGTTTTTCACAATGTTGATATTTGTATAAGTTTTCAGGATCAGTTATTTTTGAATAACCATAATTATTTGGTTTTGAATAAATTTTATTTCTATCTATTTCCCTTAAAATTGTTGAATGATTCCTATTTATTTCCTTTGTGATTTGATTAATCGATTTATTATCGTTTAATCCATCCTCTATATTTTTTTATCTTCATACGATAGATGACAATAATTTGCTATTTTCTTTTAACTCCTTTAATGACAAATAAATTGCTTGTTTTATATTATATACGATTATAAATCTTACTGCACAACTTCTGTACACTTCTTTTTTTAAATTACATTATAAAAAAATTGAGTAATAATAATCATAAAGTTATTGACAAACTATATGAAATAATATAAAATAAAACAAAATTAGGAATAATTCCTAATTTAGAAAGAGGATACATGAATAACTATTCTAAGCAAAGAGAAATTATACTAGAAACATTTAAGTATTTAAATCATCCAACAGCAGAACAAATATATGATAAAGTACATCAAGATAATCCAACTATTAGTAAAAGTACAGTTTATAGAAATTTAAATGTTTTATTGGAAAATAAAACTATCAAGAAAATAAAAGTATTAACTGGACCAGACAAATATGATTATATTGATAAAGAACATTATCATGTAATATGCAACAAATGTGGAAAAGTTTTTGATTTTATGTATCAGTTTAAGAAGAAAAAACTAAAAGAATTGATCCATAATCAAACGAGTGTAATTACTAATGTAGACAGTATCATTTTATATGGAATATGTGAAGAATGTAAATCTAAAATAAAGTATGAGGAGGAATAAAAAATGGAATTAAAAGGATCAAAAACAGAAAAAAATTTAATGGAGGCATTTGCAGGAGAATCGCAAGCAAGAAATAAATATACCTATTTTGCAAGCAAAGCTAAAAAGGAAGGATATGAGCAAATAGCAGCAATATTCCAAGAAACAGCAGATAATGAAAAAGAACATGCTAAATTATGGTTTAAACTATTACATGATGAAGATATACCATCTACAGCTGAAAATTTAAAAGCAGCAGCAGAAGGAGAAAATTTTGAATGGACAGATATGTATGATAGAATGGCAAAAGAAGCAAAGGAAGAAGGATTTGATAGAATAGCATATTTATTTGAAGCGGTTGGAAAGATAGAAAAAGAACATGAAGAAAGATATAAAAAATTATTAGAAAATGTAGAAGATGGGTTAGTATTTTCTAAAGATGGAGATAAAATTTGGAAATGTAGAAATTGTGGACATATTGTAATTGGTAAAGAAGCACCAGAAATTTGCCCAGTTTGTAGTCATCCAAAAGCATATTTTGAAATAAAAGCAGAAAATTATTAATATATTAGTAAAATAAGAGATACCTTTTTGTATCTATTATTGAAATTAAAAAAGGAGGAAAAAATGGCTAAATATAAATGTCAATTATGTGGACATATTTATGATGAAGAAAAAGAGGGAGTTAAATTTGAAGACTTACCAGATGATTGGAAATGTCCAATGTGTTTTGCACCAAAGAATATGTTTAAATTAGTAGAAGAAGATGCAAAACAAGAAGAAAAAGTAGAATCTAAAGAAGAAACAAGAACGAATGAAAATAGGCTAGAAAACTATTTAAAAGAATATACTCGTAGTACGGATGAAGTAGAACAAAGAATGGAAGATATCCATACAATGGCTATTACTGGAAAAAGTATTATTTCAGCAATGGGAACAAAGCTACCTGTAACTAGCTGGAATGATATTCTAATTCTAGGTGGACAACTTAGCAAAATGCCACTTTTTGAGGATGAAGAAGTTAGTCTAAGAACAGTAATTGGTAAAAATGCGAAAAAGCCAATGATTTTAGAAACACCTGTATTTGTAACACACATGTCTTTTGGTGCATTATCAAAAGAAGCAAAAACAGCCTTAGCCATAGGAACGAAAAATGTAAAAACAGCAATATGTAGCGGAGAAGGTGGAATATTACCAGAAGAATTTGAAAATGCTTATGAATATATTTTTGAGTATGTGCCAAATAAATATAGTGTTACGGATGAAAACTTAAAAAAGGTAAGTGCAATAGAAATTAAAATAGGTCAAGGAACAAAACCAGGAATGGGAGGACACCTACCAGGAGAAAAAGTAACAGAAGAAATTGCAAAAATAAGAGGCAAAAAAGTAGGAGAAGATATTATTAGTCCATCTAAATTTAAAGAGATTGAAACAAAAGAAGACTTAAAATCTCTAGTAGATGAATTAAGAGAAAAATCAGAAGGAAGACCAATTGGTGTGAAATTTGCAGCAGGACATATAGAAGAGGATCTAGAATTTGCTTGTTTTGCAAAGCCGGATTTTATTACAATAGATGGGAGAGGTGGTGCAACAGGTGCAAGCCCTAAAATCATAAAAGATGCAACAACAGTACCTACAATATATGCACTATATAGAGCAAGAAAATATTTAGATGAGCATGGAGAAGATATATCACTTATCATAACGGGAGGACTAAGAACTTCATCAGATTTTGCTAAGGCAATTGCAATGGGAGCAGATGCTATCGCTATTGGAACAGCTGCAATGATGGCAATTGCTTGCCAACAGTACAGAGTTTGCAATAATGGAATGTGTCCGGTAGGAGTAGGAACACAAGATTCAGAATTAAGGAAAAGATTAAATATTGAAAAAAGCAGTAAAAGGTTAGAGAATTATTTTAATGTTGTAAATGATGAATTAAAAACTTTTGCAAGAATAACAGGAAACAAGAATATTCATAATTTGAGTAATTATGATATTGTAACAACTAATAGTGAAATTTCAAAGAATACAAATATTATACATGCATAATAAAATTTAGAAAGTTATATATTGATTTATAAATATCTAACTTTTATGTTACAATCATCTCGATAAATTACAATTTATCGAGCAGTTCTAAAATTAGCTTTGCTCTTTTATTTGTAAAATTCTTAAATATGTAAAATAATAATTTACTTTCTTTAACCCTTGTAAAAAATAGTGTTAAGAAGACTCAAACGAAAACAATAAGAGAAATTAATCGTTATGACTATGAATTGTATGATTTGTTAGAAAATTATTTTATAAGAAAAAACTACCCAAAAGAGATAAAAAGTTTATTAGAAAAACTTTTAACAACTATGAAAAAAAATTATTTTTACAATATAGATAAATCTTATAAAGGGAATAAAAATGACATTATTTATGAAAAAGAACTTGAAGAAATTACATTTAATGATGGTACTAGTTATAAGAGATAAGTAATTTTTGATGTACTGATGTTATATTCTTTACTAAACGATCGTAAGTTAACTTTCCTAATATATCAAAAAATATCAAAATATTCTCTGGGATTTATTAAAAAAGTTGAAGATTATGAAAATGAAATAGATACTAATCCCCATTTAGATATTAAAGAAATAAATTATTATATAGAAAATGAATTAGAAGATGATAATTAAAATTAGAATCAAATAAATGTATCAAGAATTGATAATTAATATCAGTTCTTTTTTTATGTTAGAAAGGATGATGAAAATGGAAAACCAAGAAATTAATTATGAAGAAAAAATAGAATTATTAGATGAAGTATTAAATAGTTCAATAGAATTTGATGTAAAAAAGCATTGCTTTCTATGTATAAGACAATATTATGGAAATAAAAAAATATATTTAGATTTGTCAAAGAAAGATAAAGATATTATGGAACAATTATTTATTGAAGAAGAAAAAGTTTATAATGATGACTATGATATGGATAAAGGATGGTGATGTAATATGAAAAACGAATTATTAAATTATAAAGCAGATGAAAGTAATGAGAATATTTATACTAATATGAATAATTTTATGGATTATGTTTATCAAAAAGATTTATATCAATACACTAATGATATTTACGATGATAATGCTATAAAAGAAAAACTTAAAAAGGCTATTGATATAGTACATGAGTTATTAAAAAATACTATTACTGATTTTGAATATAAAAAAGAAAATAATAGAACTTATGCTAGTTTTACCTTAACTAAACCTTTAGAACAAAGAGAACAAACTATGCTTAAAGGTCGTATAAGTAGCAATATGTAGCATGTTAGTATAGGTAATGGTAATAATAGTAAATCCATAATTGAAGTACATTTAAAGAATCCTTTAGAATATGATTTTACTTTAGAGAAAGGAAATAAAAATGTCTAACTCTAATAACATAATTTCAAATTTTAATCATACTCTTAAAGTGGGTGATCAAATGATTAAAATGTATGGAAATAAGATAGTAAAATTGGAGTTTGTTTTTAATGAAGATGGAGATGATTTAAAAACAATTATTAATAGAACTTTTAAGGAAGAATTATATAAGAAAAAATTATTGTTTGGAGGTGTATTGGATGAGTTGCAAAAAATTAAAAATGATGGTACCATGCAATCGTAGATATTTTAGACCCCTATCATTAAAAGGGAGGAATATTAATATATGATAGGAAATCAAATCTATAAATGTGCAGATTATTTAAGACTTTCAAAAGATGATCTTGGAAAAAGTGATGAATCTTCTTCAATATCAAGTCAAAGGATGATAATTAATTCATTTGCAAAATACAATGGTTTAAATCTTGTTAAAGAATATATAGATGATGGTTATTCTGGAGGTAATTTTGAAAGACCTGGATTTACAGAAATGATACAAGATATTGAAAACGGACTTATAAATTGTGTTATTACAAAAGATTTGTCAAGATTAGGTCGTGAAATGTACGGTACAGGTAAATATATTGAAGAATTCTTTTTAGAACATAATGTTAGATATATTGCTATTAATGATTCATACGATTCATTAATTGGTGATTCAATGTTAGGTTTAAGATTAGGAGTTAATGATTTATATTTAAGGGATATATCTAAAAAAGTAAAATCTTCATTTAGAGTAAAACAAGAAAAAGGAGAATACATCGGATCATTTCCTTGCTATGGTTATATGAAAGATCCTAATGACCATCACAAATTAATTATCGATCCAGAAGCAAGTGAAATTGTTAAATTAATATTTTCACTAGCACTTGATGGTCATGGAGTTTGTGTAATTGCTAAAAAACTAACTGAAAGACAAATTCCTATTCCAATAGTACATAAGAAAGAACCTAGAGGTTTGAAAGTCACAGAAAATAACGGGAATGGTATTTGGAAACATTCTACATTAAGAAATATTTTAACTAATGAAATGTATATTGGTAATATGGTACAACATACACACGAAAAAATAAGTTATAACAATAAAAAGTGTCGTAAAACAAAAAAAGAAGAATACATTGTAGTCAAAAATACACATGAACCTATTATAAGCAAAGAAGATTTTGATAAAGTACAAGAAATAGTAAAGAAAAGACATACAACACCGAAGGAAAGAGATTTTGATAATTACTTATTATCTGGTTTACTTGTATGTGGTAATTGTGGGCGTTCTTTAGGTATTACATACAAAAGAACTGCTCAAACTCAAACTAAATATACAAGTTGTAATTACTACAATAGAAAAGGAAAAGCATCAGGTTGTACTCCAAATAGATTAAATTATGATTTATTAGAAAAAGATGTAATAAATTATTTAAAAGAAATTGGCGAAGAATTTATTAAACATTATGATATTAGAAATTTAGTAGAAGAATCTGTTTATATATATAATAAAGATTTATTAGAATTAAAAAATAATGTAGATGCAATACAAATAAAAATAGATAAAGAAATGAATACAATATCTAGTTTATATAATGACAAATTGGAAGGTCATATTTCACTAGAAATATTTAAAAAATTATCACAAGATCACGAAAATAATTTGCAAATTCTAAATAAAGAAAAAGAAAAATTAAAGTCTAAATACAATAACTTATCAAATGAACGAGCTGAAATGGATTTTACCCGTTGTAGGGATTTAGTTGAAAAGTATGTAAGTATGAAAGAGCCAAGTAGAACCTTGATTAAAAGATTGATAGATAGCATTGTTGTTTATGATTATGGCGATAAAAAAGAAGTCAAAATCAATTTAAAATTTAAAGTGTTATCTTATCTTGCAAGTACTATTAAGGTTTAAAAAAATACCACATACGAAAGGCAACCTCTTATTTTTTTACCACACTATAAAGGGCAACTGGAGTAACCCTTCCTTTTCTATCATATGGAGGTAGTAGTCTATTAATAACAATGTGTAGTATGGGTATTTTATTAAATATTAGTAGCCAAAATAAATAAGTAGTATGGGTATTTTATTAAATATTAGTAGCCAAAATAAATAAAATGTGTTATAATATTTTTCCACGAAAGGAAGGATATTATGGTTTTAGAAAAAATCTTAACGGCTGATAATGTAGTTGTAGCTATTAATCAAAATATTGATATGTTATTAGAAGAAGTACCTGAATTAAAATATGTTATTAATTATAAGAGAAGAGGTAGAGAAAAATTAGATTTATGGAGTTTAACTTTACTTTCTCTATATAATTCTTTTAATGATTTAAGTGTTAGAATGACGCTATTATTTAAGAATTTAGGAATAGTACTTATGAATGATATGAATAAAAATAGTAATGAGATTGCTTCTGCCGCTACTACTGATATACTTAAGAGATGTGAATATAATGATGATTTTGTTGATGAGGTTTCTTTTTTGGTTAGAAATTGCAATAGAGAGATAGATGATAGTTTAATAGAAGAGAATTTCTCTTTAGCAGAAAAGTTATATAAGATTCAACTTGCTTGTTCAATGGGAGTTTTATCTAACGATATGAATAAAAAATATTTAACTGGTGTTAAGTATAAGATTAAGAGAAAAGAAAAATGTTTAGTTTACTACTAGAAGGAGAGATAGATAATGAATTTGCAAGAAATATTAGAACAGAATGATTTAGTTATGTCTATTAATAATAATTTTAATGTTTTATCGTTTTATATACCAGAAATTGAATGTATGGTTGAATTTAACCAAAAACAACCACAACATCAACATGATTTATGGAATCATACCTTGTTATCTTTATTTAGAGCAGAAGAGAATGATTATACTGATTTTGATGTTAGACTTGCTTTATTACTTCATGATATAGGCAAACCTTTTGCTTATATTGAAGGACCTATTAGACATTATTATAATGTTTCGGGAGCTTCTACTAAGATGGCTTATGTTATTTTGAAGAGACTTGGATATGAAGAAGCTTTTATTAATAAGATATTATATTTGATAAAGAATTGTAATGGTATTATTGATGATGATGTTATTGAAAGAAATCCAGTATTAGCAGAGAAGCTATATGAAGTTCAATATTGTGATATTATGGCACAAGATACTAAGTATTTAAAAGACAGGGTTGATTATTTGACTACAACTAATTATAAGTTAAAAAAAAGAAGAAGTAGATTACATAAGAAGAGATAATCTATTTCTTTTTCTTCTCAAATTTAGATATAACTTTAGCGGTCATATACACAATTTTATGATTATTATCTATAGCTATTCTTTTACATAAAGCTTTACCTCCAATAGTTAAAGCCGCTATTAAGGCCGTTACAATTAGACCAGTATAAAAAATATTTAAATTAAATGTACTTGCTAGTCCTCTAGCTACTGATACACCAGCAGAACCTGATATGATACCACATATGTCACCAATTACATCATTACAAAATGAAGATACTTTATCAGCATTCTTTTTAAAAGATACAGCTTTTTTAGCACCTTTAATTTTTTTAGAACTCATAGCATGAAGAGGTTCTTCGTTACTAGAAGTTACTGCTACTCCAATCATATCAAAAATAATACCTATAAAAATAAATAATATTAATATCATTATACCTACAATAATACCTACTTTAGGCATAACCGATTCTGACATAAAAGAGAAGAGTAGGGATATAGTAAATGCAAGTATAGTTACAATAAGAGGCCAATTATTTCTTTTTTTCTTTTTCATAAATTTCCTTTCCAATATAATAAAAAGGCCCGAAGGCCTTACTTCATAAAATGGCAATTTCTAAAGTTAACTTTATGTCTTAGGTCAAGTAGGATTTCCCTATCTTCTACTAATTCGTTACCAAATTAGTGGTTACCCTTTAAAGAAGACAATATACTGTCACCAAATATATGACTTGATTACCACTTAGTACATACTGTAATCCCATAGAAATGTCACTCTAGGAGATTTCCTCAAGCAATTATCTTACTATTAATTCTTTTTTGCAAATATAGTTTCAAATCGCAATATTAGATAAAGTTAGCTACGCTATATCTAACTGATCAATTATTCCCCATATTCACTCAAGACAAGCTACGCTACTCGTAAGTTTCCCCACATAGTAGGTTCAAGCCCATTTCGTATTTCTGTTCTTGTCACAAAAAACACAAAGATAGGTCTCCACGGAGATTGGGGTAGTATCATATGCCATTATGACCGCCCAAAAACCTTACCTTCCAGCATCCACCCTAAGCTGGGCGCATAAAGCAAACACCAGAAGTTTCACAGATATGCTCTTTAGTGAGCTTTTAGGTTCACCTTCATAGTAAGTTAAATTGACTAGAATAATGTGCCATCACATGTACTAGATTATAGCAGATTTTTTCTAAAATGTCAAATTTTAATAGAATCTACTTATTATATAATATGCAAGTATAATAAAAATACTAATCATTTTTGACTAGTATTTTTTCTATATAACTAACTATTATATACATAAGGTAAGAGACTATCATTAATATAATAATACCTGAAATAACCAAATTTAAATTAAATACCTGAGAACCATAATTTATTAAATAACCAATACCACTTTTTGATACAAGAAATTCTCCCATAATTACTCCTATTAAAGTCATACTAATATTTATCTTAAGACTACTTATAATAGTAGAGTAACTACTAGGTAAAATAACATACTTAAATATTCGTCCTTTAGTAGCAGAAAAAGACTTAAGTAAATTAATTCTATTTTTATCAGTAGATATAAAGCCATTATATACAGTTATAATAGTAACAATAACAGATATAAGTAAAGCCATTATAATAATAGAATTAATATTAGCCCCAAAGAAGATAATAATTATTGGACCTAAAGCTATCTTAGGCAAACTATTTAAAATAGTAAGATAAGGATCTAATACTTTATAGATAAAATTAAAGTACCATAATATAGTAGCAGTAATTATACCAATTATAGTTCCTAAACTAAAACTAATTAAAGTCTCGTAAATAGTAGTCCATATATTGTTAAATAGATTATTATCATTATATAGCGATATAATAGTACTAAGAACCCTGCTAGGAGAAGAAGTAATAAAAGTATTAATAACTTTATATGTAGCAAGTAATTCCCATATAGAAATTAAAAGTACCGCTAATAAAATTTGAGTAAATATAACTAATATCTTTCTTATTTTCTTTTTCCTTAGATATAATTTGTGTTCTCTGCTATACATGAATATCAATATCCTTCCATATATCATTATAGAAGAATCTAAATTCTTTTAAATTTCTATTATGTGTAGGATTACCTTTATCTTCCATATCAATAGTATAAATTTTTTTTACTTTAGCAGGTCTATCAGATAAAACAATAACACGGTCAGCCATAGAGATAGCCTCAGCTACATCATGAGTTATCATAATAGTGGTCTTTTTCTCATTCTTAATAATTTTCCATACATCATCTGATACCGCTAATCTTGTTTGATAATCAAGAGCACTGAAAGGTTCATCTAGTAATAGAATATCAGGATTAATAGCAAGAGTTCTAATAAGAGCAGCCCTTTGTTTCATACCTCCGGATAAATTACTAGGATATTTATATATAAAGTCCTTTAAACCATAAGTATTAAGCATAGATATTACCTTATCTTTATTTTCTTTAGTAATTTTTTTTTGTACTTTTAGACCTAACAAAGAATTATCTAAGATATTAAGCCAAGGAAAAAGAGTATCATTTTGCAGCATATATCCCATTTTAGCTTTACCTTTAGGGAATAATATATTGCCACTAGATTTATTTTCTAATCCACACAAAATAGAGAGTAGAGTAGTCTTACCACAACCAGAAGGACCGACAATAGCTACAAATTCACCATCTTTAATATTTAAATTTAAATCTTTAATAGCGGTTATTTCACTATTATTAGTATGATATATCTTTGATAAATTATCAATTACTAATATATCATTCGAACTCATTGAAGTATTTTCCATATATTAATTTATCATATGGAGCATATTCATCAAGTTCCCCTGCTGCTATCATAATATCTTGAATATGTTTCCATTCTTCTTCATTAATACTAATAGTCTCTCTATATGCATCACCTTTCTTATATCTATCAATCATAGTAATTAGATCATTTAATGCAGTATCAGGAAAGAAACTAATAATACTTTTAGCTATTGTTTCAGCATCATTATCAGATACAAATTTTAATCCTTTATTTATAGCTCTAGAAAAACCTTTAATAATATCAGGATTATTATCAATATAACTTCTTTTAGCATTGTAAGCAGTATAAGGAACAGCTCCTCCTAGTTCACCAACATAAGCTACAATATAACCTAAACCTTCCTTTTCTACTGAAGTAGCATTAGGTTCAAATAGAGTAACAAAGTCTCCAGTTCCACCTATAAAAGCACCTTGCATAGCAGCAAAAGCTATAGATGTATCAATGTTTAAATCTTTTTTAGGATCAATACCATTTTCTCTTAAAGCCCATTCAAATGTCATTTCTGGCATACCACCAGTTCTTCCACCAATAACAGATTTACCTTTCAAATCATTTAATGTAAAATTATCTATCTTTTCTCTGGATACAAGAAAGGCACCATCTCTTTTAGTAAGAGCAGCAAATGTTACTGGATAATCCTCTTCACCACCATTATAGACATAGATAGTAGCTTCAGTACCAGAAAAACCTATATTTACATCTCCAGATAATACTGAAGACATAACAGCATCTGCTCCTGGTGTTAGAATTAATTCTATATCTAATCCTTCTTCTTCAAAATACCCATTACTAATAGCAGCATACTGAGGAGCATAGAAGATACTATGAGCTACTTCTGCTACTTTTACTTTAGTAAGATTTGAATTATCATTATTTCTTTTCATAACAGCGCCCACTATAACAGAAGCTATTACAATTAAAAATAATATAATACTAACTAATGTTCTTTTCATATAAACCTCCTTAATCATAAATATTCTATTCAATAATATAATTAAGGTGTAGGCTTATTGTTACTTCCAAGTCTCAGGTCTTGCAAGTGTTTTTGAAGCCATTTGTCTTCAAAAAGAATTTGTAAGCCATATTGTCTTACAAATTTAGTTTTATTTATTATAAAAAAGCATAAAATAAAAATAGGATAGTTAATCCTATTAATTATTAAAATGGTGCGCCCAGTAGGAGTCGAACCCACAGCCTTTTGGTCCGTAGCCAAACGCTCTATCCAGTTGAGCTATGGGCGCATCTTTTCGAGATACAATGATATTATATACTAAAAAACAAAAAAATTCAATATTTTTGCATGTTTTTAATAAAAATTGCAAAAAAAGGTTGTCAAACTAAAAAAAATGTTATATAATTAAGAAGTCAACAGCAAAAAGACATGAATGCCTGAGTGGCGGAATAGGTAGACGCACAGGACTTAAAATCCTGCGAGATTTAACCCTCGTGTCGGTTCAAGTCCGACCTCAGGCACCAATTTATTGGAGGAATACCCAAGTCTGGTTGAAGGGACTGGTCTTGAAAACCAGGAGGTCGCGAAAGTGGCGCAGGGGTTCGAATCCCTTTTCCTCCGCCATATTTGTTTATTAATTTTATCGCGGGATGGAGCAGCTCGGTAGCTCGTTGGGCTCATAACCCAAAGGTCGTTGGTTCAAATCCAGCTCCCGCAACCATGGTTCCGTGGTGTAGTGGTTATCACGTTTGCCTGTCACGCAAAAGATCGCGGGTTCAACTCCCGTCGGAACCGCCATTTATTTTGGCTTCATAGCTCAGTCGGTAGAGCAGAGGACTGAAAATCC
>UMAU01023590.1_pt1 | contig 15003 bp, 23 predicted proteins | sample 1963791 | NCBI WGS metagenome assembly UMAU01 (sample SAMEA4835924, study PRJEB28245) | human gut metagenome | biome: gut microbiome; material: fecal sample | place: Denmark | collected 2008
TATTTTTTTTCTGTATTATAAATATCAATTTTCATCTTTTTATTCTCCTATTCTGTGTATAAGTACACAACTTCGTATTTTCCTCTTAATCTACATTTTTTTAGCATTCTTGTTGTTTCTCTTGCTGTTATACTAAAAAATTTAATTATTTCTGGTAATGTACCAATTCTTATACATTGCTCATTATCTTTAATATCGTATACTCCATATATTTTCATTTGTTTACACTCCTTTTAAACTTTCGTAATTTCTATTATGGTTTCTTCTCTACCTTTTTCGTAGACTATTCTGCTTCCATCCCAACTTTGTAAAATGTTGTAATTATCATCTTTTAATACCTTGTATTTAACCAATATGTCTGCTATTGCATTCTCTAAATTTGTTAAATCTCTTTTTCGTTTATTTGAAACATAAAACGTGCATTTTAGATTTACTGGATAAGTTATATTGTTTTTGTATTTTGTTAAGAATTTGCCACACTCTCGTTCAAAATTTGCATATATTTCAGATTGTCCTATAAACAATTTTCCAGTTCTTTTATTTACTAAAATTCTCTGCGAATTTTTCTTGCTTCTGCACATAAGTGGTATTTTTATTATCATTTTGCACTCCTTTTATATAATTTTCACATCTGTAATATCCTCTAAAGTTTATATCTTCTAGTAGGTTGCATCCTAAACAGGTTACACATTTACAATCTTGTATTGTTTCGTATTTTTGTTTGTCCATATTAATTTTCTCTCATATTTGCTAGGTAATATCTTTTATATGTAACCTCTTCATCGAATCTGTTCTTTCCTTTTTCCCATTCCTTTACAAAGGAATATCCATCTCTTTCTAACCCATCTATTCTTGCACCTAGCTGTGTTATTCCTAAATCTACATATGCGTCTTTACTTGTTATACTTCCAAATTGCTTTATGTAATCTAGTATTCTTTGTTTTTGGTTTGCTTTCATTATTTTTCACACTCCTTTAATTTGCATAAAATTTGTTAAAATCTATATTTTCATATTCTCGTTGGTCGTAGTCAGTAAATTGTTTTCTTTGCTCTGCTCCTCTTAACTGTGCAATATTTGGTATGTATGGATTTGTTTTTATATGTTCTTTTATGTTGCTTATATATGTGTTATAGTTCACATCTTTTAGATTTTCATAGTATAATTTCAATTTTGAAACTTCAAATTTTGTATTGTAATTTTGTTGTATTATATAAATCCCTTGTTTAAATTCCTCTTTTGTCATTTAGAAATCCTCCACTTTATTCGTATTTTTTTTCGATTTTTTTAAATTGTCTTCTTTTACGGCATTTACAACCCATTTTTTTATGCATAAGTAATGCGATTTTGCTTTATATCCTTTCATTTCAATGTACTCGTCAAGATATTTTATAAGTTCTTCCCAGTTTTGATAGTCTTTCTGTAATTTCTGCAATTCTTCATCTTTCAGCAATACGTTATTATATTCTCCATATTTATGTTTGCTGGCTTTTGCAGATTCAGTTTCCGAAACAGGTATATTATTATTTATACTATCCTTACCTATACTATCCTTACCTAACCTATCCTGTGTCGACGTCTCGTCGACGGGTGGTATACAAGTCGTGTCAAGCAGTTTATATGCCTTATTTTCATCTAATATCAGTGTCGATTTTTCATCTTTATATGCTGTTTCATTGTATGTATCTTTTCTAATATAGTTGTGGATTCTCCAATGCTTTATAACAACGACACCACTTTCAAATGGTATTATAAATTTTTTTAGTATTAAAACACTTAAATCATCATCGGATGCTCCTGTCATTCTTATTATTTTTTTAGGACTGTTTACAAATCCATCATCATCAGCTCGCATTGCTAAATCGTAATAAAGCAGTCTTGCAGATGTAGGCATATCTATAAAAGCATCACTGTCTATTATTGTTTTTGCAAACATTCTTCTTTCTGCCACTTTTCTTTTGCTCCTTTCTGACAACTAGAGCTTATGTCTAGTTGTCTAAATAATTTTTTCCAAATATTTGCACAAAGTTTTCTGTTTTATACTGCTTTTTAAATACTTTTTGTCCAACTTTGTGTAATTTTTCTTGCAAAGTTTTATTATTTGTTACAGAAATATGGCATTTTCTACAAATTGGTATAACTAATCCATACTTCATGCTAAGTTGCCTATTTTTACCTTCGTAAATTTCGTGTAGCTCTTCTTTTTTTGCCTTACATAAATAACATTTTTCTAAATCTTTTGTTATTATGCTAGATCTATTCTTTTCTAGTTTTGCTAACTTCTTGCTTTTCTTTTTTATCTGTCCGCTTTTTATCGAATTTTCTGTGTTCTTCTGTCCGCTTTTCTGTCTTATTTTTGGGTGCTGGATTAAAACTATTTCTTAAATCTGTTACTATCATTTGTCCCACTCCTTTAGCAAACTATCTATTTCACTTTGCGGTTTTGTCTCTATATTTAATGTTTTTGCCAATTCAACAATGCATTCTATTAATAAGCTCATTTCTTTAGTATTGTATGTAGAACTACCGTAATAACAATTTACTTTTATACATTTGTCTTTTTTACTTACTTCTTGTACTAAAAATCCTAATCCTTGTTTTTCCCATATTCTTTTAAAATTCATATATGTTTTTTCTTGTACTATAAATGGCTCAAAGCTTCCTATTTGTAATATTGCATCTTTGTATACATCTTCTTTAGTTACAATTGTTCCATCTTTACATAGTTCTTTTGCAATTTTGTCGCATAGCACCCAACAATAAGAATTAGCGTCTAAACTTCTTTTTTGTCTCCACTTTTTTAGCTCAATAGTTAGTTTATTTTCGTTTTTTAGTTGTTCAACAATATCTTTGTTGTTTGTATCTACAAGAAGGCTTATTTTTAATTTTCGAGTGTTTATGTCTGTATCTGTTTTTAGTATTATTCCTGTTGTTTGCATATTCTCATCTCCTTAGAATGGCAAATCATCTCCACTAAATGTCTCAAAATCTGAATTTTCAGTTTGTTCTGTACTTTCAGCACTTCCTTTTTTATCTCCTGCAAAATAAACCTCTTCTGCAATTATTTCAGTTGCATAATGTTTTTGTTCTTGGTCATCATCCCAATTTCTTGTTTGGATTCTTCCTACTACTGCAACTTGTTGTCCTTTACTAAAATATTTTTTACAAAATTCTCCTGTTTTTGCAAAAGCTATAATATTTATAAAATCTGCTTGTTGTTGCCCTTCTTTTGCAAACCTTCTATTTACTGCTAAAGTAAAATTTGCTACTAATGTATTTGTCGTTTGTGTATATCTAACATCTACATCTTTTGTTAGTCTTCCTATTAAAATTACTTTATTGATAAGTCATCACTCCTTTTTCTTTCTAACATGTGTAATCTTGCATGTTCTCTAAATGTCATTAATTGTAGATTTTCTATTCTATTATCATTTCTTTTATGATTTTTATGATGTACAACTTCATCATCTTTCAGCCATCTTCCTATATTACACTCCATCACTAAAACATGTTCCATAATATATCCTTCAGAGTTACTTTTAGGGTGGTCTGGAAAGTATATGGCAACATAACCATCTGCTCTTGTTTTCTTATGTCCTATTCCCTTCTTTAAACACTTCATTCTTATTTTTTCTTTAGTTTTATTGGTAAGTTTATACCCTTTTGGATGCTTCTTGCCTTTATTAGCATTACTAATTTGTTCTCTAGCTTTTTTACTCAGTGTTTTTCTTGTTTCAATATTATAAATTTTAAAGTATTTATATATTTTGCCGACCGACATGTCTAATTTTTTTGCTATGTCCCCAATTGAATATTCTTGTGCATACAAATCTAATAATTCCTGTTCTTTAGGAACTACTTTATTCATTGTTTTCTCCTCCCTCATTTTTTTCTGCTAATTTTTCATTTTGTTCTAATGCTTGTCCTATAGAATTAAAATTTTTTACATCTAGTATTTTGGGTAAGTTTCCTAATCTAGATTTCTTTACTATTGCTCTTGTTTCGTCTCCATTTTTCTCTAGTTGTATTACTATATCCATTAAATATTCAACAATGTCTAAAGCATCATAGGTTAAACCTACTGGTTGCATTTTGCCATCTTTTGTGTCCCATAAATTTTTAGCCCTTGCAACTAAAATTAAATTCATTGGGATATCTTTTAGTTGGTTTAATATATTTCTTGCTGTTTCTCTTCTATACGCATACCATTTTGTTTTTTGTACTGCGTTTAATTCTGTTACTTTCTTACCTATCATTTCTTCATATTTTTTTGCACTTACATCTTCTATACAATCCAATAAGTCTGTTACAGGATCCACTATTAAAGTTTTTCTATCTGGATATTTTCCTTCTAATATCTCTTTTAATAAATTTATTGTTAAACTACCTGGATTACCAGCTTGTGGATTAGTTTTATCAACTTCTGCTTTCCAAAAATCAAATTCATTTGCATATAATCTTGTACTTCCTTCTAAATCTATTACTAATGGCGCTGGAGCAGAAAGTGCAAATCTACTTTTTCCACTTCCAGCTTCTCCCCAAACCAAAATTTTTAAATTTACATCTTCTAAAGTCGCTTTTTTTGCCAACATTTATTTATCCTCCAATCTTCTCTTAAACTCACTACTTAATTCTTTGTCTTTTATATACAAATTTGCTTTTTCTTTTTCTAAAATTGCTCTTTCATAGACTAGTTGTTCAAAAGTATATTTTTTTAAAATCTCTGAATATTTTTGCTCTTCCATTAAATTTCAGCCTCCCTATCAATTTTAAAATCATTAATCTTTTCTCTTAAATTATGTATTTCTGCATATAAATAATCAGTGTTGTCAACATCGTTTAAGGCTTTTTTTGCAGAATCCAGAAATTTTATACATTCTTCTAAATTCATTATATCTTGCATTAAATATGCTTTTTCCATATTTCCTCCTTGCACATTTTATAATTTTATGTTAATATAAAATTATAGAATGTTTATTTAAATTCTTTATTGAACTAGATATGTTTACCAGACGCGTCTAGTTCTATTATTTTGTCTTCTATGTGTTGTACATAGTATCTTGCTATATCAAGTGCAGTTTCGTACTTTTCTTCTACTGTTAAATCTTTTAAAGTATCTACTAAAAGAATTTCGTTTAACTGTCTTGCATTTTCGCTTAAATATTTTAATTTGCTTTCTTTAGTTACAACATCTCTCATCATCTCATGTTGTTTTTGCTCATTTCTTGCCATTTTTAAGATTTGTTCTATTAAATCTTTCATTTAAATCCCTCCTAATAATTTAATCATCTGTGCCTTTTCTAGTTGTATTTCTTGTAATGTCTTGTCTTTGCTATCTATGTTGAACATTACATTCATATTTCTTTTTGTCTTATATACTTTCTTTGTTTTATGTGCTTTTTTATATGTTATTTTTGCTATTGCATACAAAGCTATAAAAAACATAATTGTTAAGATTACTGTTGTTGTTGCTAATATTTTTATTACTTCTTTTATTTCTACTAAACTCATATTTCTCACCTTCTTTAAATAACTCTCATTTCAGTTAAATTTATTTTTCTTTTTTCGTGATTAATGTTTATTGTTTTAAATTTTCTTTTTTGTTTTATTGGTCTTATTTCTTCTATTTTCTCTTGCTCTTGTATTTTTAGCACTTCTTCAAATCTTTCTATATCTTCAATATCAAATCTATATTCATTTCCAATTTTGATAAATTTCAATCCTTGCTTTATAAAGTTTTGTATTGTTCTGTTATCTTTTACTTGAAATCTATCTTTTATCTGTTTCATTGTTAGAAATTGTTTCATTTAAACCCTTCTTTCATTTTTTTAAGAATTTACTTATAAAATAAACTTGTCCTTTTCCTGTTACTTTAGGTGTTTTATTTACACTTATATGTCCATCTGCATGTGTAATGCTTGTTTCCTTTATTTCAAATAAGCCTAATTTCATTGCTTTCTGTGTTGGCATATTGTAATCTGTTCCTTTTCTACTAATTAAGTAATTGTTATTTCTTAACCATTCAAAAAATCTATTTTGTCCTATATCGTGACCATTTTGCTTGATTATTTTTGCTAACTCTCCAACTAAAATTGATGTTTTTGCTGTTTCAACACTATTTGCAAATAATACTTTTGACTTTTGATCTTCTAATACTTTCTTTTGTTTTGCATTTTCCAGCTGCAATTTTTTCTTTTCTTCTCTCTCCTGTTTTAATTGTTCAAATACCTTTATTGCTAAGTCAGGATTATTTAATAATTCATCAGTTGCATACATTCCATTTTTTCTGATTGAAGGTAATACTTCACTTGTTACCCATCGTTTAAACTTCTTTGCGCTTTCTAATTTGCTTGATAAGATTAAACTATATAATCCACTTTCATTTATTATTGTCATATTTCTATTTTGGCTACCGTCGTAAATTGCGACATCAGATATTTTATCCTCTTCATCAATATGTTTTGATAATGCATCTCTTGTGTTTTTATAACCTAATACTGTGGCTATATCATTACCAACAAAAAATGGTTCATTATTAACCATCAAGCTTCTTATTTTTCCAAAGTCTCGATTTTCAAATATTTTTAATTCGTTCATTTATTTTCTCCTTTCTTTCATATAAGTTTATTCTGGTTAATTTTTTTTAACCATTTAAGTTAAAAAAATATAATCTTCGAAATTATAATTATTCCTTTGGCAAAACTTTATAATTGCACCTATTACTTTTTTTCCTGCATTTTTACCGTTATTTTTTAAAATCGAATTAAGTTGAAAACGACTTATTCCTAATTCTTTTGCCATCTTTGCTTGGTTGCCATCAAACTTTTCTCTCAATAAAATATTTATTGCTCCCATATTCAGTTCCACATCTTTCACCTCTTTTCTAGGTATTTTTGGTTAATTTTTCTTGACCATTTGCATTATACTAAATCAAAAATAACATGTCAATACTTTTGGTTAATTTTTTTTAACTTTTTTTGTTGACATTTTTGAACACTTGATTTATACTGGTTTTAAGGAGGTTTTTGTATGTTTGATAAAGTTAAATTTGCAAATATATTAAGGAAAATAAGTAATACATATGATAATCAAAGAGAATTTTCTGAAAAATCAAAAATAAATCGAACTTACCTTTCTCAATATCTTAATACGAAACTAGAGCAACCACCCAAACCTGAAATATTAGAAAGATTAGCTAATGCTTCCAGAGGTATTACTAATTATTCTGAACTTATGAATATATGTGGTTATTTTGATAAAGAAATAGAAGATGATTTAATAGATTCTTTAAAATCTTTAGAGATAGATAAATGCGATTTAGACAAAGCTTTAACTGCATTTATTGAAAATTTCATAACGATTCCAGATAATTATACAATAAATATATACGATATGGAAGACACTGCAATCTATTATGCTTATGAAATTCTTAGAATATATTATTTTAAGTTAATAAACAATGAGTTAAATAATGCAAGATATAATTCATCTTCAGAAAAAAAAGATTATTTTGAAATAGCTGAAATAAATGCTTGGGAAAAAATGAAAAAAATATTAAATAACATAGATGAAGCAGAGATTATAACTTCACTTACAGCTGATGAAAAAGTATCTAAATTCTTATCCAATGTAAAATCTCAAAAAAAATTTTATATGTGTCCAGTCTATGGAAAAATAAGTGCAGGGATACCAAATTGGGCTGAAGAATGTTTAGAAGGATACTTGCCAATTGACCCAAACTTAATGGGTATAATTAATCCAGAAGAATGTTTTTTCTTAAAGATAAACGGTGAAAGCATGAATAAAGTTATACAAAATGGTGCATATGCTTTAATAAGAAAACAAGACGTTGTAGAAAATGGAGAAATTGCAGCGGTACTTGTAAATGGGTTTGAGGCTACATTAAAAAAGTTTACAAAACAGGGAGAACTGGTTATATTAGAGCCAATTTCCGATGACCCATTATTTACTACACAAGTTTATAATAAAGATACAGATATTAAAATTCTTGGAAAATATATAGGAAAATTTGAAATGAATAAATAATACTAAAGATAATAAGTACAAATATAGCTGTACTTATTTTTATTTAGTAGAAAGGAGTTATTATGGCTGGAACGAAAAGAAAAAGAGGAAAAAATTCTTGGAGACTTGAATATATGTATGATAACGAAAGATATAGTTGTACAATTAAAGCTAGTTCAACCAGTGAAGCTGATAGAAAACTAGCTTTGTTTGTAGCAGAAATTGAAAAAGGTAGTTATTCAAAAGATTCTAATTTAACATTTGTTGAAATGGCTCAAATGTTTTTTGATAAGTATGCAAATAGCAATTTATCCAAAACCACTGTAAAAAATTATAAGAGCCAATTGAATAAATATATCTTACAGGAAATTGGAATGTACAAATTATCTAAATTAAAAAGGATTCATATTCAAGAATTTGCCAATAAGCTATATGAGGAATATGATTTATCGTCTAAAACAATAAACAACTATATAAAACTAATCTCATCCATTCTAACAAAAGCAATTGAATGGGATTATTTACAAAATAATGTTGCTACTAATATAAGTATTCCAAAAAACTTCAATAAACAAAAAAAGAAAGTTATATTGTATAGTTATGATGAAGTAAATCAGTTCTTAACTGCATTAGAGAACTTAGAAGACAAAGAACTACAATTAGCAATATATTCATCTTTTGTAATTGGTGGACGTCGCGGTGAAATATTAGCTTTAACATTTGCAGATTTCAATTTTTATCGTTGTACTGTTGATTTAAATAAAAATTATGTTTCTATAAATGGTGGAACCGAAACAAAAGAGATAAAAAATAATAAAAATAGATTAATGTATGTTCCAAGGTCCTATATAGAAAAAGTAAAAGAATATTACAAATATCTAAAAAGTACAGATTTAAATACCAAATTATTTAATATGCATCCAAACACATATACAAATAAATTTAAATTATTTTTAGCAGATAATAATTTAAGAGCAATAAATTTAAAAGATTTAAGGGCTCTGAATGAAAGTATATTAGTTAACAGAGGTTTAGATATTGTAGATGTAGCTAAAAGATTAGGACATCTCCCTTCTACTGCTACTAACTATTATTTAGACCAAATTCCAGAAGAAGATAAAAAAGCAAGTAAAGTTTTAGAAGGATTATTACAGTAAAAAATTGGCGTAATTTTGGCGTAATTTATATTCAAAACATTGTAATTTTATGCAAACAAATGTATTAATATAAATATTAAGTTTTCGTTGATATTCTAAGTAAAAGTCCTATTTTATAAGCTCGTACAAAACCGTTTAAATACTCCTTCCGACCTGATAGCGCGGGTTCGATTCCCGCTACCCGCTCCATTTGAAATCAACTTACGGACTTGAAAGTTTGCTAGAAACAAATCATACAAATTATATCTTAGTAAATTATCAAAGTACTCTTTTAATTTATATACCTCTTTTATATGATAATGCGTATTTTTATGTACTTGGTAGCTTAATCTTTTATCTACTGTATATATTTTATCAGTACATATCAAATCACATAAATTAATTATTTTTTCATAAGTTTTTTATATATTCTTTTATAAACTCGTAGTTTTGACTACTTGAATCAGTATAATCTCTATCATTTGCTAAACAGTTGATATCATTTATCACTTGAAGTTTTAACAATATTTTCATTTTACAAATCTAAGCCTCTTTACTTGTTAATTTCATATTTATCTTCTCTGTTTTCAAATCATATTCTTTTATATATGAAGGAAAAATCTTAAGCCACTTATCCATATCATTTTTATCATTAAAACTATAAATTGTATATCCTTCGTTTGTTTTTGTTACTTCTTTTAAATCTAAAAATCCTTTAATAAACTTACTTCCATCAGAAGTTATAGCTTCTGCACACATATTTTTAAATACTATTCCCCTTTCTTGCAATGAATTTATTTTAGCGATAAGTCCCTTTAAAAGATTACTTAAAACTCTTCTATCATTTCTATATTTTAAATCTATCGCTATTGCGGAAAATAATAGATAACACTCCATTTCATCTTCATAATTAATTAGATTAACTTCATCTATATCTGTATCTTCAAGTTTACTTGTAATAAAATTTTCATATTGTTTTTTGGTAAGCGGAAGAAGTGTTATTTCTCCTACCACACTACAAGTATTTTTATCTTTAACAAATATATGTATGTCCTTATTCTTCCTGTCCCAATTAATTACCTGACTAACTGGTGAAATCATTTTAGGATTAAAATATTGTGATTCAATTTTCCATACATCATTAAAATCATTTTTTGTGTGATTATACTGTTCTATAATATATTTTTCATTCATATTTACAGTTCTTTGTTTAATAAATTCATTACCCATAACTTACCTCCTAATGTTAAATTTTTATAACAAAATTATACTATAAATTCTTGAAAATTCATATAATCCGATTGAAATTCACTGGAATTTTATATTATATATAATTATATGCAGAAAGAGAACTTAGTTTGTAACTTGTTGTTTACTCGCTCCATATGAAAAAAATTGAGGACTTAATTGTTCGTGAGTTTTTATTTTATATAAATAATGCAAAAAAAGAGGAAAAAATTATCAAAATAATTTAATCCTCCCTTTTATTTTTTGGAGTATGGGAATAAAATTTATGTCTAGCCAGCACTGAATTTGTACTCCCGTACAAATTCGTATATGGGGAAGTTCCCAATCCCATTTTTATGTATAATCTAGTTTACTATTTTTATTTAATATAAAAAGTATAATTCTATACACTAAACTTCTACAATAAAAATCTAATAAATTTACCATTCCAAATATAAATAAAGAGATTTTACTGTTTATAAATAATAAACATATTAAAAATCTTATCATTACACCTATTATAGAGCCAATTAATAGAATTAAGGATTTTCCTTGTGAAATACATAATGTTTTGTATGTTTCATATTGATAAAGTCCAAATACAGCAGTTGAATAAAATATAATATAAGTAAAACATTTATATAAAGGTAAACTTCCATGAGATATAAATAAATATACAAATGCAAAAATAAAATTTAATAAGATAATTAAAGGAAAACATTTATTTTTCATATTCATACAATTGTTATATTGTTCCTCATAATTTCTACCATTTGGGACTTTAATCATTAATGTAGCTTGATATGCATTGGTAATAATTTCTAATGACAAACATACTGAATAACAAATTGTATGTATTGAATAATTTTCAGTTCCCATATGACTTGCTAAAACACCATACAATAATAAAAATATTCTAGATAATGCTCTTTCAGATGAATATGCAAACCCCTACTTAATTACATTTTTTAATGATTCTTTATCTGGATACTCAAATTTCAATTTTAAATTGTATAACATATATATTATTGATATAATCCAAGAAATTATTGTTGCAATAAATAGTAATAGCAGATTTTTTGTTAATAAATAAGCAATTGCATCCAATCCAACTAAAGAAATATAATAAACTATTAAACTTTTTCTATATAACTTTAATTGACCTTTTAACCTTATCATTTCAAAAATTGCATTTGCTAATCTTCCTATTATTACATATGCAATGTAAAAATTTAATAGCAAAGACAACATATCTTTTTGAACATTTGTTAGGTCAAATATATTTACTATAATACCTTTACAGCATAAAACAATTATCCCCATTAATAAGCCAAATAAAATATTAAACCATAGATATTTCCATTCGTTTTTTCTAGTTGTTCTATATGTATAAGTTCCAATTTCGCCAAAAGATTTAAAAATAGAATCAATCAATAAGAAACTACCTGTTACCACTATTGCATCAATACTTATTAAATTGTTAAAGGCAGAATCAATGCTATCAGCAATACTCATAAATATAAAACTTATTAAAATAGATATAAATTCTTCCATCGCTTCCCCCCGTTTGTATTATAATAAAATATTACTATATTTAGACATTTTTTCTATATTCTAATTAAAATTTAGCAAAAATTCGTATAATTCTTTTAGAAAGAAAACTTGGTTCACAACTTATTATTTAATTGCTCCAATTAAAATAAACTTACGAACTTAATCATTCATAAGTTTTTATTTTATATTGTCAATTGGATGGGTGCGAAAAAACTCCGTCCTAATTGACATATAGTTTTGAAATAATCCTAATTTTTTTTAGCATTGCCTTGATAATATAATACACAACTATTAAGTACAGATGTATAATAAGTGAGTAATTCCAATATTAAATCCTGATTTAAATTTTTCATTGTTCTTCCATTTATATGTGCAAGATTGTTTCTTATATTTTGCCCTACAGCATTATAATAGTCTATTTTATGCAAATAATATCTAAGACATCTTATTTGTTCTTTTCCTAAAATATCTATTATTATTTTAGTAGTATTATTATTTTCGTTCAATATGTTACCTAATGTTATATTGGAGTCAGGTATATATGATATTTCTTTCATACTATTCTTATATATAATTCGTAAAACCTTTTCAATTAGTCCACATAGAAACATAGAACATCCATAAACTAAATTTTTAATAGTTATTTTAAATTTATCTGAATTAGTATAATAGTTTATAAATAAATCTGTCAGGAATTGAGCTAACATTTCCATATCATCATCTAAACTTTCAAATTCCATTGTTGTATTAATATTTTCACATATATATTTTAATTCACCATAAACGTCAGATAAATATTCACTAATATTTTCATTACTACTCATTATAGTCATGAATCTTGATTTTATTTCAAATAAGTATAGATTTAAATTTTTTAAACGCCAACTTGTAAAGTAATCATTTGTTCCAGGATTTTTTCTAGCTAATTCATCACTTAGACATTTAGCATTACAATTTATGCCTTGTTCTAAGAAACTTACTATTTTGCCTTTTTCATTTTTAGAATGAGTTAAAAATATTATTTTAACTTCCCAAGGTTTGGTCTTATCTTCAAAAAAGTCTTTAAATGGTTTTAAATCAAATTCAATAGTTTGCGTATGACCATTCTGTATGAGGTTATTGTTAAATAAAGTTTCCTGCTTCATCAATTCATTTTCAATTTTATATGCATAAGGTGATTTCATTTTTCTATAAAAAGGAAGACAATCATTTAGCATAAAATAACTTTGCCAGATTTGTTGGTCACCACTAGGATTAAAGTAATTTTTTTCTAGTATATTATAAATCGTGCCCATAGCACTTACTATTAAATTTTCAAATTTGTTGTTGCTGCTTAAAGTCTCAATTATATTTATAAGTTCATGAATTCTCATAAAAAATATTTTACTTATATTTTCTTTATTAAATAAAATATTTAATTTTTCAGGATTTTTAACAAAATATTTTTGCCATTTTTCAAAACAATCTATTACATCATAAGTAGCTTCATTAATCACGTATTCTATAACAACATCATCTAAACAATTAAAGTGTTCTCCTATAAATTCTGAAGTATAATCTTTTAAATCGAACGATAGACAAGTTACTTCATTTTCATCATTAAAGGTATATATTTCTTTATAATTTTCTTGAATGTATTTTACAACATCTGAGAGTTTGTATTTATCATAAATAAATTTACAATCTTTAATAAATGTTTCAAATTTATCTTTTTTCTCGTCCTTGACATGTGGTATAACTTCTTGAAATTTCATAACATAGTCCATAAAAACATAATTTATATAGTCATCTAAAGATATAATATTATTAGTTATATAATTATTTAAAATAACACTTTTACCTTGTAATAAGTCTCTAACTGTTATACCTGTAGATAAATCTTCTATACCATAATATCTAATTCCTATTTTTATATTTTCTAATTCTAATTTGTTTATAATATTCATTTATATCTCCTAAAGATTTCTAACACTAACTAGATTATACTATAAAATAGCAAAATTTTCCATATTCCCATTGAACTTTAATAATATTTTATATATAATAATTTTAGAAAGAGAACTTAGTTCGTAACCTGTTGTTTATTCGCTCCATAAATTAGAATAATTAATATGTTGAGTTACACAAAGTAATTATTGAAAATACACTATTTTTATTGCTCTTATAAATTGATATAAATTAAGTAGATGAGGTATACAAATGGATCAAATAAATAAGTCAAAAAATATATTAAAAATACTTCCTTGGTATATGGGAATTTCATATGGATTATTATTTTATACTCCAATAAGCACATTATTTTTTACAATAGCTAAAAATTTAAGCCTATCGCAAATAACAATGCTTGGTACAATTTCAACAATAATAAGCATAATATCTCAACCATTTATTCTAAAAATTATGAAGAAAATTGGTAACACCTATTCTGTACGCATAGGCGCATTTATGTTATTAATATCAGTATTATGTATTACTTTTGGAAATTTTTATATAATAATGTTGGGATTTATATTAGAGTCAATTGCTTTTGTTTTTAATGATATGATAAATATAATACTTCGTAATAATTTAAAATTTTTAAATAAAGATAATGAATATATTAAATATAAGAACAAATCATTTTTGTTATATTCAGTTTTAACAGCAATAATAGCATTATTAGCAAGTTATTTATTTAATTTAAATCATTACCTTCCTATGTTTTTTTGTGCTGGCTCCTGTATAATAATTTCTTTAATGTCTTTATTTATAAATGATGTAAAATTATTAAGTACAGAAGATATTGAAGAAAAAAGCAATTTTAGTAAGATTATTCCAAAAAGTAATACAATATTTAATATTATTTTATTTTTTGGAATAATAAGAGCATGTATAGCTTTAGGATTTAGTAATACAGAGTTATTTATACAGGATAATTTGAAAACTTTTTTTGATATTACAAATACAACATATTATTTTGGTATAATCATATTTATATCAAGAATAGTAAGAATTATATCTAACATAATTTTTAATAAAGTATATATTAAATTTAGAGAGAAATTAATTTATATATTACCTATT
>UMAU01053484.1_pt1 | contig 14529 bp, 13 predicted proteins | sample 1963791 | NCBI WGS metagenome assembly UMAU01 (sample SAMEA4835924, study PRJEB28245) | human gut metagenome | biome: gut microbiome; material: fecal sample | place: Denmark | collected 2008
ATACGGTACCTCCCACCCGCCCGGAGAAATTCCCTTCTGCGATATTCACAAATTGTGGTTGCAATTTTTGTGCAAATAGTGTAGTATAATTCACAAGAAATCCGCATGGAACACAAGGAAACGGAGGAAAATGCAATGAAGAAGTATACAGATATGAGTCTTCAGGAGCGTCAGGCGGAATACGCCGCCGTGCAGGTGGAATACGAAAAGCTCAAGGCCATGGGTCTCAGCCTGAATATGGCCCGGGGCAAGCCCGGCAAGGCCCAGCTGGACCTGGTCACACCCATTTTCAGCCTGCTGACCAAGCCGGAGGATTTCGTCTCCGACGGCATCGACGTCCGCAACTACGGCGAGGTGGCGGGTATCCCCGCGGCCAGAAGGCTGTTTGCGGACATTCTGGGCTGCACGCCCGAGCAGGTGTTCGTGGGCGGCAACGCCAGCCTGCAGCTGATGTACGACGCCGTATCCAAGGCTTTCACCAACGGTCTGCTCCACAGCGAAAAGCCCTGGTGCAAGCTGGACAAGGTCAAATGGATCTGCCCCATTCCCGGCTATGACCGCCACTTCAAGGTCACCGAGAGCTTCGGCGTGGAGATGATCTCCGTCCCCATGACCGCCGACGGCCCCGACATGGACCAGGTAGAGGCCCTCATCAAGGATCCCGCCGTCAAGGGTATGTGGAACGTCCCCAAGTACTCCAACCCCGAGGGCGTGATCTACTCCGCCGCGACCATCGACCGTCTGGCGAAGATGAAGCCCGCCGCCCCCGACTTTATGCTCATGTGGGACAACGCCTACTGCATCCACGAGTTCGACTGCGACTATGTGGAATTCCCCGACATCATCAGCCTGTGCGCGAAGTACGGCAATGCCGACATGGTCTACGAGTTCGCCTCCACCAGCAAGGTCACCTTCCCCGGTGCCGGCGTGGGCGTCATGGCATCCAGCGCCGACAACATCGCCTACTTCTCCAAGCTCATCAACATCCAGACCATCGGCTTCGACAAGATCAACCAGCTGCGCCACGTTCTGTTCCTGAAGGACAAGGCCCACACCCTGGCCCTGATGAAGCAGCACGCCGCCATCCTGGCCCCCAAATTCCACGCGGTGCTGGACGCTCTGGACAAGGAGATCGCCCCGCTGGGCATCGCCGGCTACAAGCGCCCCGTTGGCGGCTACTTTGTCAGCGTGGACGTCATGCCCGGCTGCGCCAAGCGCACCCTGGCTCTGTGCAAGGAGGCCGGCGTCACCATGACCGGTGCCGGTGCCACCTTCCCCTACGGCAAGGACCCCCAGGACAGCAACATCCGCATCGCCCCCTCCCTGCCGCCGGTGGCGGAGCTGGAGCAGGCCATCGCCGTGTTCTGCACCTGCCTGAAGCTGGCCGCCCTGGAAAAGCTGGGCGTGTGAGCTGCAAAACCTCCCGCCGCCCACATAAAACCATCCCCCCCGGCGACGCTTCACACCCCCATATAAAATCCCCCCGGCGAATGGAAGGGGGTCATAAGAAAGTAATATTGCTTTTTGCAGGAACGGCATGGCTTCGGTCATGTCGTTTCCTGTTTCATTAGTTCGTCCACGGGGATAAAGCCCACAAGGTCATAGGAGATGCGGATGCCCTGTCTGCGCTTCCCGCTGCTCTTGTCAGGCGCTTCGATGTAGATGCCTTTGACAAGCTCCCGCAAGGCGTAAGGGGTCATTTCCAGCAAATCCTCGTATTTGTGTACCCGCTGGATGAACTGCTCCAAATTTTCAATCTGTCGTTCCTGTACTTCGATTTCCTGTTGCAAGGTTTGGATTTTCACTTTAAGCTGCGCCTGCTCGTCCTCATAGGTCTTGCTCATCAGCGTAAACCGTTCATCAGAGAGTTTCCCGGCCACATTATCCTCATAGATACGGATGAACAGGCGGTCAAGTTCCCCAAGACGGCGTTCTGCCTGTGCCAGACGCTTCTTATATCCCCGGACGGCTTCTTCGCTGGACAGCCGGAGTCTATGCTCCATAACTGCCCGAAAATGGGCCTCGTGCCGGGTTACATAGGAGATAACCGTTTTCATGTGCATCCAGACCAATTCTTCCAGTACAACCGCCCGGATGAAATGGGCTGAACAGGTTCCCGTGTTGCTGCGGTAGCTGGCGCATACAAAATGGTCTTGCCTTTTCTCAAAGTAGTTGGTGGTGCAGTAGCGCATTTTTGCCCCGCAGTCAGCACAGTAAACCATGCCGGAGAACAGGCTGCTCTTTCCGGTTTTTGTCCTTCGGTGGCGCTGCTTGCGGATCTCCTGCACCTTGTCAAAGACTTCCTGCTCAATGATAGCCGGATGGGTGTTGTAGAATACCACCTGCTTCTCAATGGGCGTTTCCCGCTGCTTCTTGTCCCAGATGGAGTTGGTGTAGGTCTTAAAGTTAACCGTACAGCCCGTGTATTCCCGCCGTTCCAGAATATGAACAACGGTATTAGGGTTCCAGTGGTACGGATCAGAGGTTTCATGGCTTGGGGTGTTAATGCCCTCTCTCCGCTTATAGGCGGTAGGGTTGAGCACCTGTTCCGCCTGCAAGAGTTTGGCGATCTGCATCGGCCCCCGTCCTTCCATACACAGCTTGAAGATACGCTTGACCACAAGAGCGGCTGCCTCATCCACGACCCATTTTGTTCGATTCTCCGGGTCTTTGCGGTAGCCAAAGGGGACATTGGTCGTCAGCGGGATGCCCTGCTCGCCCTTGGCCTTCTGTACTGCACGGATTTTGCGGCTGGTGTCCTTGGCAAAAAACTCATTGAACCAGTTTTTGATTCCCGCAACATCGTTGTCGGTGCTGTTGGGGTCAATGGTGTCGAAGTGGTCGTTGATGGCGATATAGCGCACACCATATTTCGGAAAAGTGAAGTTGATATACAAGCCCGTCAGCGAGGAATTTCGCCCCAGACGGGACAGGTCTTTCGACAGCACAACAGCCACTTTCCCCGCCTCAATTTCTGACAGCATCTGCTGAAATCCGGGTCGGTCATAGTTGGTGCCGCTGTACCCATCGTCTACAAAGAAAGTCGGATTGGGGAAGCGGTGCTCTTTTGCGTATCGGAGCAGGATGTCCTTTTGGTTCTGGATGGAGTTCGATACATCCCCCTTGCCGCCGTTCTTATCATCCTTCAGATCTTCCACAGATAGACGGCAATAGAGAGCCGTAATTTTTTCAGTTGCCCGTAACATTTCTGTATCCTCCTTCAAAGGGGCAACTGTCAGTACAGGATTGGTTGCTTCTATTGTACCAAGATTCCCGGTATTTGTCATTCGTCATCCTCCGTATTTTCTGTAAACTTTTCTGTCAGAATGCGCTCCATCTTTCTATCCAAGGATTCTGTCCCGTCATAGCTGCCCGTGATGGTATAAATGGTGCCGCCGATCTCACGCTGTAAAGTGAACTCCGGCAGCCAGAAAGCAGATGGATTTTTCACACGGATATGCCCGGTTTCGTCAAACCAGAAATTGTGTTTGGGGCGGTCGGGCGGCAGCGGTTCGGGCTTGAAATAGGGATCAGGATTGGAGAAAAAATATTCCGTTGGTTCGTCATTGTCAGAATCTTCCCATTGACTGATTTCTTCCCAAAGTTCCAAATCATCTGCATCAAACACCGAAAGCAAATCATCAAGCAGCTGTGGGTCAAGAGCATATTTTTCTTCCAGCTGTCTGATGACATCATCCACATCAATGCGGATGGAATCGCCGCTGCGTTGTGCGGCTGCCAATTCTGCGTCACTCATATTTGCCCATTGCTGCAATTCAGTCCGTGAAGCATCATCAAGCAATATGATTGAACTTACAGGCTTACCATTGGGCAGCGTATCTCCAAGAAGTATTTTTGCAAGTTTCCTTATGAGGTTGCTATCCTCTTTCCAGTTGAGTTCCATCTTTGAAATCCTCCTTAATGGTCGAGCTGCTGCTGTTTCCTGCGGCTCTGCTCAGGATTTTCCTGCGCACGAACAACCTGTTCTACCTTGTATTTGATCTGCCAGAGTTTTTTCACCTCCGCATAGATGGGGGAAAGCTCTGCCTGTCCGGTTGCGTATTCCTGCTCCAGACGGTCATGCTCCCTGCGCCAAGCCGTGACCGGCAATTTTCCGTCCTTAAAATACGGCTTTAATTTACGCTCTGCCATGTGATACAGGCGGAGTGCATTTTCATTTTCAGACATGAATTGCTCACGCCTGCCTTTCCACTTGATGATTGCCAGCTTGTCTGCAACAGGTTTTCCGTCAGCGTAAAACTGCACCATGCGGAGAAGCTCATCCAACTCCTTCATGCGGTCAGATTTGCCGGACAGGGCGCTCTTCAAAGTGTCAATGCGGTCACTCAGCGCAGATACACGCTCCTGCAACTGTTCCGGCGTTGTTAAATTGTTCTGCATGAGATAATTGCAAATCTCATTGAACTCTTTGAGATTGCCAATCTTTGCTTTTTGACTCCATGCGTCTGTGCTGCGGTTGGTGTAATACTCGCTGAGCAGCTGCGCCAGATTGGGGGCTTGCGGTTTGCTCAATTCCTCATGCGCTTCTTTCAGCCAGTCAAGCAACGCCGTAATTTTCTTTTTCAGTTTGCCGATCAACGCATTGGTCGCCTTGACCCAGCGGTTGAAATCTCCCTTATTGGTACGGATGCCTCTGGCCTCCATCTGACGGATCGCCGGACCCTCATGGACAGTCGGCAGCTGCTCCACACCCTGACGCTCGTAGCTGCGGTGGTCGATGCGGCATTCCAGCCCTTTCTCGGCAAATCGGGCATTGCACATTGCCGCCCACTGTTCCCGCCAATGTTCCAGCGTTTCCGGCTTACCCCAGTCCGTGGTGGGGACAGCGTTGAACACATAGTTTCCTGCTTCATCCCGGAAGCGCTCCCCGTTTTCATCCAAGAGATATTCCCGCCGCTGCTTGCTGCCCCATGTCCCGTCCGGCAGCAGGGGACGGATGGGACACATAACATGAAAATGCGGGTTGGCAATGCCGCCGTCCTCCTTGTCGGGGGAATGAACAGAGAAATCCACCACCATGCCCCGGCTCACAAACTGCTCCAATAAAAATTGCCTTGCAAGGCCGATGTTCTCCTCCATGGAAAACTCGTTCTGCAAGGCAATGTCAAAACTGTATGCAAGCTGGGCTTTCTTGCCCCGTTCTGCCTTTTCCACCTCGTTCCACAGGGTTTGTCGGTCTGCGAAGGAAGGTGGGGCGTGGGGCGGCAGCAAGATTTCCGAACAGAGCACACCGCCTTTCCGGGTGTAGTCGCTGTCCTCTCCGTAATACTCGCTGTGCAGCTTTTCGCCGGATCGGTAAGCAGCGGACGCAACAGCGGATTGCCCTGCGCTGCGTTTGATCTGGGTAACATGGAAGTGAAATAGTGCGATACTTATCCCTTTCCTTTCTGGCTTGCCTGATTGTGTGCATTGACCGCTTCCATCAGCAAAGCCCTGACTTCCGGTAAAGCAAAAATCTTTTCCGTAAAAGCATAGAACTCCGTTTCGCCCAGAACTTTCGCCAGCGGTGCAATGCTCTCCACGGCAGCCCCTCTGGTAATGAGGCGGTGCGCCCGTTTCTTCCTGTCTCCCTTCTCATAATAGGATTTTCGGTTTTCCAGCCGCTGGAGCCTACTGCGCTCCTGCGCCAGCTTCTTTTCTGCGTCTGCGATCTCCTGTTTCAGTTTTTCGGTTGTTGGCATGGTAGATTCCTCCTTTATTTGCAGATAAAAAATACCGCCTGTCTTTCGGACAAGCGGTGAAATTTGCGTGTTGAGTTTTAGGCTTCGGATGGGAAACTGTCTGTGCAAACAGATTGTTTCCCATCCGAAGTGGGCAGGGATAGCCGCATAAGCGGCGCAAGGGGTGCAGCCCCTTGTACGGGACGCAGTGACGCAAAACAGCCCGGACTTCCATCGTCCGGGCTGTCTACCTCGCAGAGCGCACGCATACAGGGTTTACCCTGTATAGAAGTGCGCCCTTTGTTCCAAAGGGATTTATAAGGTGCTGATAAAAGTTATAAGATCAGTTCGTTCTTTTCCGAGTGCTTGATCGGTAATATCGATAGCGGGTTGGAAAATACTCAAATTTCCTTCAAAGTGGTTGAACTCGTTGATGAGCGTCTTTTTTGATGTCAGCCGGATACGGTTGCGGATTTGTTCAACATCGTTTTCATCAGGATATGCAGCCGATATTATCTGCCCAAGTTGTTCATAGCGAGTAGTGTCAATCCCGAATTTTTCAACGAGATTTTTCTCAACCATAAGGCGAAGAAACAGATACACAAACGAATGGCGAAGTGTTCTATCCAGCAAAGGAAATTTCCCAGTATCAAGCAAGTGTACACCGTCGACTGTTTTGCTGAGAATATCCTCCACCGAAACTTCATAGGAAATCGGGAGATGTTCCGGGTGTGCTCCAAACAATTCCGAATATGCTCTTGCAATGTCCACCTTTTCTGTTTTATAACCATGCATTACTTGGGTCAGAGACTCAAACAACGTTCTGTTGCAAATAATATTTGCATATCCACGCATAAAGGGGATCATAGAAATTAGAAACAGTTCTGGACTGACGACATGACAAGGAACGCTTTCTCTAAAAGCAGTCAGAAGTTTTTCAAGACTGATAAGCATTTCCTGTTCATTATTTTTTAACGGAATAAAACCATTAAGCTCTCCGTCCGTATTGTTTAGCAGATACAGCTTGAAACAACGCTTATACTGGCCATCAAGTAAGCGAATTAAGTCCGTATTGTGTGTTAATACGATCCGTTTCTTATGGTGCAGCATCTTCACAATCGCATACACTACTTTATTCTTGTAAATGGAATCGAAACTGGACACCGGATCATCAATCACTACTATCGGACATTCAGAATTCTTTGCTTTCAGAAATTCAAATGTCAGAGAGAGAAAATTCTGCTCTCCTGTACTCAGCGGCAATTCGTCCCGGGTTTTCCCGAGAAACTCTTGATTTGAAAGATAAATCCGTAGCCGTCTATTTTCATCTCGCTCGATGGTGAGCGGCTTACTCATACTATTGCTTATTATCTCTTGAATATAGAGGTAGTCTTCGTCTGCAATATCAGGTCTTTCGGCAATTATGCGCTGATACTCAGCATGATGCGCAACGAGCTCGCTTCCGTTTACGATGTCAACAATTCCGTTCTCCATCAGTTTACCATATAGATCCTTGTATGCTGTTAGCTCTCTGGACAAAGCCGTAATTGCTTCCGCGTCACCGCTTGCAATCGCATCTAACAGGCAAGCCTTTATTCCAAATGGATCAGAAGCGGGCACGAGCGGAATTGTTTTCTCTATCGCTTCTCTAATTTTTCCTTCCAGTGCATCAAGTGTAGCTTGTCTATGGGCAGTTTTCGCTTCTAATAGCGCTTCCCAGTCAATATCTTCATTATCGCATACTATACATTTGTCTTTGTGGAAGCGAGAAAGAATACCAATTGCCTCAGTGTTTTCCTCAATCTCGTGGACATGAGCGTTTGGAGTTATTTCAGCGCCAGCCAGAGATTCAAGCTGCCTAATTATTGATTGCTTGTTTGACCAGTCACTCTGAATAAATGCAAGTTTATCCGAGTCGTACTCTGGAACAGTATGGCGTTCCAGAGATGTCAATAATGCCACAAGCGCATCAGTTGTATAACGATTGCCCTTTGATTTGCTATTAGCACAATCTTTTATGAAAGCAGCCAGTTCAGCTTTAGGCAATAATTCGATTAAAGGGCTGTTGCCTGCCGATATGCCGAATGTGTTTTTTATAAGGGATAAAATAGCAGAAATAACAGCACTGCGATCCTCTGCCACCTGGTCTTGTAACTCAAACTCGTGCCGGATATTATCTCCCAGAAAAAAGTCACGAGTTTCACCGGAAATGATGTTGCGATTGTTTTGATCGTTAATTATATGAAAAACATCAGACCCAGCTTGGTACTCTGTACCGTCAAGCGAGAATTCGACCTTTGTACCTTTGGCATCTCCCAAAACCTTAATTAGGCTTGTTTTACCAGTCCCATTCGGTCCATAAACTACTGCTATTTCCTCTGATGTCGGGAAAGTTATTTCATTGTTGCGGACAAGAGGAGTGAAATCCCGTGTGAAGATATCTCCGCTTTCGATTTTTTTGAATACAAGCGACATTATCTTTGTACCTCCTATATCCTAAATTATATACCGTTGTAATTTTCCCAACGCCATCTGATGAAGTCCCGATTGGTGAAGTCGGGAAGAACAATTTTCGGTGGGATGGTAGCACCGTAGTCCATTCGCGCTCTTGTGGACAGTTCAACAATACCCGTCTCGGAAATGCGAAGATGTCCAGTATCAAACAATGTGTGAATATCAGTCCGCATTGCAAATCCATTTGCAATAGTATCTTCGCCGTTGTATTTGAATGGTTTGATATGTGCAGCTTCAAGCACTTCTGGCATGGTGACATTCGTAATTATGCACCGCTGGCAAGCTGCAAGAACATCGTGACGGAATTTGGCTTGGTTGGGGCGACTGATCCTGAAATTCTGAACTCGTTTGCGTTCCACTTCCGAAGCAACTTCGCTTGTGCGAATCTGATCCAAGATCATTTGCAGAGAAGCATCGGTAATCGGGGTTGCGAGAATTTCAGCAATCTCAGATTCGATCAGAGCATTGATGTGATATTGTTCAGCATCCCGTGCTACTCCATCCGCCTTTTCCAAGTAGCCATAATTTTCGAGGAACAGAAGATATTCTCTGGCAATGCGGAAATCATTAGCGCCCTCGCAGCAATTAGGCCAGTCAGCAATGGTGATCTCGCCGGAGCGATACCAAAGAACAAAATTCACATAGTCCCCAATCTGTGCATGGCAGCCGGAAAGAGGTATGATAATTTTCGTCAGTTCTGTGGTGGTTAAGTAGCCTTGTCCCCTCTTTTTGAGTTCCATAATTACTGACAGAATAATTCTGAGGGGGTAAATGATAAGGCTGTGGCTTTCCCAATTTAGGCATTCAGCTGGAGTCTGGATATGACTGTTTGGCAACTTGAATGTCTGAACGGTTATTGCTGAAAACTCTGTCTGAGAAATATCATGCTCAGCAACTCGGCGTCCAAAATCGGTAAGACGAATCAGTCCTCGGCTGTCATCAGGGATTAGTCCGACAGCTTTCCAATATTGACCGGAATTGCGAATAATGTTTCGTTCACCTGTTCGCCTTGCGAGATCAACACCAATGGAGTCACTTATATCATTCGACAGCTCAACAAGCTCATCTGCAAATTCCTGCGAACTATATTTCAATCCACGACCTTCCAGCTTTTTCATGCGGAAAAGAACGCCCAATAAGATAACGGGGTCGTTGATACCCTCGGTGCATTGTAAGCAAGCCCATTTCCACTTGAAATCAGGGAAAGGTTTTGTCGGGACAAAATCTTTTGAGAACATCTACTTGTCACTCCCTTCGTATTGATTGAAAACATTTGCAACGGCATAACCCAGCAATGGTGGGACTGCGTTTCCGATCTGACGATATACCGATGAGCGATTGCCGGAAAACTTATAATCCAACGGAAAGCTCTGTACCGCTGCTAATTCACGGCAAGACATTCTTCGTTTGGCATTCGGATGAGGTAAAATGACGACACCGCCTTTGTTATCGCCACGGGCGGTAACAGTTGGAGCAGGCTTTTCAGGGTCTAAAACCCTATGCCCAAGATAACCGTTAAATTGCAGTTTGTATTTTGAATAATCATGATTGGGCAAGTCATTGGGGAGATCGGGGTCGGGTATATTCGACAATGCTTCACCGACGCTTACCCACCGTGGCAGCCCATCTCCGCCATCTTTGCTATTGGTCGGTGAGGGGAAGATGTACTCAAAGTCAATATCGTTACGGACTCCAATTATAATGACTCTTTGCCGGGTTTGCGGAACACCGTAATCGGCAGCATTAAGCACGCGATAACTTACTTTGTATCCCAACGCAGCAAAATCACTAAGAATCATTTTGAATACAGCACCTTTAGCTAAATTTGTAAGGCCCTTGACATTTTCCGCCAAGAAAAACTTAGGCTTTTTAGCTTCGATCACTCTTATCAATTGTTTGTATAATGCGTTGCGTTCATCTGCTTCGTGGCGTTTCATATTAGCGACAGAAAAACCTTGGCAAGGAAAGCCGCCGATGATAATATCACATTCTGGAATTTCTTTTGCATCAATTTTGGATATATCTTCGCAAACAATATGATCTCCTAAATTGTGCTTGTATGTTTCAACGGCATCCTCATATAAATCATTTGCCCAAATGATTTCATGTCCAGCCATCTTGAAACCTAAATCGAGCCCTCCTGCTCCACTAAAAAGTGATACTACCTTCATACGTTTTCTTCCTTTTCGAGTCTCACCAGTTCGTCTCCAAGTTTTCGGGCAAACAAAACCGGGACAGCATTACCAATCTGTCGATAACATGAGTTCATAGTTCCCACAAAATGAAAATCTTCTGGGAAAGTTTGAACGCTTGCACTTTCACGGATTGTCAGTCGGCGTTTCCCATTGTAATGCGGAATAGCACAAACGCCACCTTTTCCATTTCCTCGTGCAAGGACAGTCGGAGAGGGCTTATCTGGATCAGTTTCTCTATGGCCTGTAAAATTGCGATACTCAACCTTGTAAGCTGAGTAAATATGATTCAGAACATCGTTATCCTTATCTGGATCGGGAAAGTGATCAATCGCTTCTCTGATTGATACCCAGTGTGGTAATTCACTATTTTTTGAATGAGTGGGCTGTGGGAACTTAAAACGCAGTTTTTCTCCCAAATCTACCCGCTGGCCGATAATAATTACTCTTTGTCTTGTCTGCGGTACGCCGTAGTCTGCCATATTCACGAGATTAACAGATGTGATATAGCCAGCAGCTTCAAAGTCCGATACAATTTGCTTGATTGCTTCTCCTTTGCCAAGGCTAAGAATACCTTTTACATTCTCAGCAATGAAAAATTTAGGTTGCTTGATTTTGATGGTGTTGTAGAAAAAGCGGTAAAGCTGGTTTCTGTCATCTTCGAGAGTTCTCAGCCTGTTAGCCTGTGAGAATCCTTGACAAGGAAATCCACCTACAACAACATCAGCATCAGGTAATGTGGAAATATCAATGTTCTTAATATCGTCACAAACAATATGATCTCCGATATTTTCTTTGTAGGTTGCTACAGCATCCTTATCAATATCATTAGCCCAGATAACAGTGTTGCCAGCCTGAATCAAACCCAAGTCCAGTCCGCCAGCTCCACTAAATAGTGAAATAATTTTCATAGCAGTTTCTCCTATGCTCGGTCAATCAGCGTTTTTTTCAGCAGTAATACATATTTCAAACAACTCATTGAGCGAACAATTGAAAAGCTGGCATAGCTTTTCTACCGTATCATAATCAATGCGTGTGGCTTTATCGTTATATAAGTTGGAAATAGTATTTCGAGACAATCCTGTCTGCTTATGCACATCTTGAATTGAAAAACGGTTCTTGCCCATAAGCGTTGATAAATTGCAATGTACCGACATGGCTTTTCCTCCTATTTGCAGATTTATTTTATTATATCACAAAATCTGCGCAAAGTAAATCACTTCCTTGTCATTTTGACTATTTGACAAGATTTTTTAATCACCTTATTGACATAGTTGGAATGTGAGTGCTTTCACACTGTGTCCTTGCAAATTCGCCCATTCTTTTTTGCCCACTCACTCGCTGCCTGTTTTCGTTCCTCACTGTACGGTGCGGTCAGTCGGAAACTCAATCTGCCTTTTTTAATCTCAAAAGTAAGCCCGCCTTGCTCGTCATCGTCGATCTGGTGGCAGCATTGTGGGTATTTCGCCGCAAATGCTGTCAGCCGCTTTTTCAGATCGGTGTTATGGGTCTGCACCTCGATCATACTACCGTACTCGTCAAAATAGATGGCTGTGGTCTTTTTTCTCTTGGTAATCCCTGTTCTCATAAAACCTCCTGTTTTTCACGAATTTTTCTCGGCTCTTGAATTGGAAAAGTGAAGTGATTTTTCGATAGAAACGCTCCGAACGATGTGGAGTATGTTTCGGTTCTTGCTATCGGCTGATTTGCCACTTTTCCGGCTCTTGACCATGTTTTCACACTTTTCGGTTTGTGCGGCTTTTCAGCCATTCCAAAAGTTCATTTTTCATCACCAATTTACGCCCGCCGATCCGCAAAGTTGGAAAATCTGGGCTGTTCAAAAGGTTGTATGCACCCGCCTTGGAAATCTGTAGCGCTTCCGCAAGTTGCTTTGCGTCCATCACATCAGGCATGGTTTCAAATGGTTCTCTGCTCATAAAAATCTCCTTTCCTGCACGAAAAAGCAGCCACGATTTCTCGTGACTGCCCTTAGTCGATTTTTGTTGGCAACTCAAAGCCCAAAATGAGTTATGAATTGACTTTTTGGAAGTACTCATTTAATAAATCCTTATGTTTGAAATAACACTCCAACACATAACACAAAAATTGTTCTTTCTCAACTGGCAAGTCATTGCCGTTTTCGTCTTTTCTGTAAATCTCGCATCTAAAGTCAAATGGGATTTTTGAATTGTCGATTTTGAAAGACTTCATCCGTTGTTTTGCTGTGCCTTTTTGTGTTACATCACGCATTCGTTTGCCATATTCATCAAGCGTATAAAAAATATATTCATGATCTAAGTGGGTAATGCAAATCTCACCTGTGAGGTTCTTATACTGTAAATGCACTACTTGCGTAACAACCATGTCCTCAAAAGTTTCAAAATCTTCGCAAAGCTCTTCAAAAATTATATTCTCCGGATCAATTACTACCCATAAGCAATCTTCGTATTTAGTTGAATACAGTTTACTTACGGAATAACTACCTAAATTAACAAAATCAAACTGCTCGCCTCTCTCTAATGCTTCTGCAAGATATTCGCAGTACATCTTTCCTTTATAACCTGGCTCATTCAAAAGGCGAACTGCCAAATCGCTTACCATTCCCTTAGACATCATTTCGGAGAGTTTTTTCAACAAATGCAAGGGAATATTTTTTGTGAAGAATGTTTTATCTACCGAGCGATCATAAATCCGAGGGGGATCAATAGGGAGCAAAGTCCTGTGCTGATCTATGGGAACAATGCCGTATTTACCAAACTGGCTTTGTTTATTAAAGATATTCTCGTATGTCGCTGTCAAACTGCTTGTATCGGAGTTATATCGGTTTCTCCGAATGTAATCATAGTTGTCAAAAGCATAGTATAGGTATAATAAAACTTTTACCTCTGGATAAGCCAAATCGGCAACATCGTTTTGTATCCATGTACAATTATTCTCTATCCATTCATCAATCGGGAGTATCAGGAAATCTCGAAATTGCTTTTCATAAATTTCTAACATTCCTTGTTGCATGATGTCAGGATGCTCTAATTCCTTTTGTGCTTTGATTTTGCGTTCATAGTACTGTTGTATTTCGTTATGCAAGGCCGTGTCAGAAACTCCTAGTTTAAGGGTTTGAATAGTAAGAATATCGCTTTCTCGGAATTTTCCGAGGACAACACCATTGGAATATATAGCTTGTCTCGTGCCACTCCATTCCTCTGCATCTCCCATCCAAAATTGATATATCCACTCATGTTGAGTGTCAATATATTCGTTTAACAAAGGCAATATATCGTTTTTTGATTCTATCATTTGTGATCCATCCCCCCTTTATCCTAAATACTTCTGATATTCCGCTGTTACAAAGTCCTCATAAGCGGCAGCAATCTTGGCGATCCGCTTATGGACTGCACTGGCTGTCTTGTAGCCAACCTTGTCTGCGATCTCCTGCTCGGTGTATCCCTCCATACGTAGCTTCAATATCTCCCGGTCTTTCTCGGTGATGGTGCTCTCCGCAAAGGTAGCTACCTGCATTTCGGAAATAACCGATTGCTCAAACTCACCCCGTGGGTCTGCCACATCGAAAATGTCCCCGTCCTCACTCTCCATCATTTCATCCAGAGAGATCGGCTTACCGGAACGGTTGTGATGCCACTTCCGCATGAAATCGGTCTTGACGGTGCTGCTTGTGGCTTCGTAGTCTTCGACTGTCCTGCTTTCCCAGATAGCGTCGATCATGGGCTGCCAGTTCTGTTCTGAAACAACCATATCGGTGACATTGCCGATCAGATTGCTGAATTGCTGATAGGTCAGCCACGGCACTTCCACACCTTGCGGGATGCTGTAAAGCTCTTGAAATCCGAGCCCGTTCTGCTCAAACTTCATTCGGATGTAGGGGATAATGCTGTACGACAAACGCCACAAAGGGAAATATCCTGCATACTGCGTCCAGTTGCCGGGTATGTCACGATAATTTCCCTTGCTGTCTTTCACTTGGAAGAACTGCCATGCGCTCCATGCGTAGCAGTCCCACACAAGTAGCTTGAACATATCGTCACATACGATGTTGTCGTACTTGTCCGTCCTCAGAACTTCGTAGGGGCAGCGGGGCAGTTCATAGGCAGACTTCCACTTTTCCGCAAGTTCCCTCGGTAGGCTGT
>UMAU01028282.1_pt1 | contig 14468 bp, 16 predicted proteins | sample 1963791 | NCBI WGS metagenome assembly UMAU01 (sample SAMEA4835924, study PRJEB28245) | human gut metagenome | biome: gut microbiome; material: fecal sample | place: Denmark | collected 2008
CCGCCAGCATGGAAAGTACATGCTCTGACCGGATCTCTTTTTCATATTTCTCCAGTGCCTGCGCAATGACCTGCTGCTTGCGCAACAGCCCCGCGTCGTTTAATCCGGCACCACGTCCGGTCACTTCTTCTGCTGTGCGTCCGGTCAGTGCCGCCACAAGCATGCTGCTCGTCGTCGTATTTCCGATTCCCATCTCTCCGGTACCAATCAGCTGATAGCCTTTGTCTTTGCACTCCCGGACCAGATCAATTCCCACAGACAATGCCTGCAACGCTTCTTCCTCTGTCATTGCAGGTTCCTGCAGAAAATCGCGCGTGCCCTGCATCACTTTGCAGTCGCGCACCCCCGGCAGCGTTTCTTTTGTGTTGATTCCAATATCGACCGGGATCACATCCACACCGGCGCGGCGCGCCATTTTGCCAACCGAGCTTGCCTGCTGCCCCATAAATCCTGCAACCACCGCGGTCACTTCCTGTCCGGACTGGCTGACCCCTTCTGCGACAATACCGTTGTCTGCGCACATGGTGAGGATCACTTTTTTTTCAATGGAAAGGCTGCTGTTTCCTGTAATTGCGCCGATCTGCGCAAACATTGTCTCAAACTGCCCCAGACCATCCAGCGGTTTGGCAATTTTGTCCCAGCTTGCTTTTACCTGCGCGTAGATCTGTGCGTCCGGTGGAATGATATGAAATTGCTCTAATTCTTTTTTCGTAATCAAATGTATTCTCCTGTCCCGAAAAAGTTTTTATACTTGATAAAATGAAAATTTATATTCCCACCTTTAGTAACTCTATCTCTTTTTGAGTTATCATATAAAGAAATTTTCCGTAAATCAATATAGAAATTTAATTATTAAAAATTCTGTTATGTTTTTTCACTTAAATCGAGCCATAAAAACCGACAAATCCCGTACGCAATTATAAATTGCGCAAATGCAATCTTCTATTTCTTGCTTATCTTACCAATCAAATGTATGATAATAAAAAAGGAGGTGCCATTATGAATAAAACTAAAATGGAAAATCAAAATATTGCTAACATTCTCTTACATTTAAGACAAAAAAATAACCTTTCCCAAGAACAACTTGCAAAAAAAATTGGTGTTACCCGTCAGGCTGTATCAAGATGGGAAATGGGAATCTCCATTCCAAGCATCAATACTCTCCTCTTAATAAGTGAACAATTCGATATCCCATTAGAAACAATGTTAAAAAAACAAGAGGATTCATCGAAAAATAATAGACAAACTAAAACTTCAAAAAAATTAAATCTTTTTGTTATTTTCATCTTAATAGGAATTATTTTATTATTTATCCTTCCATTTTTGGGAGAATGGGAACAAACAAAACATATGAAACTCTATAAAACTGCTTACGAGAATTCCTATTATTATATTTTTGAGTACCCACTATCCATTCTTTTTATATTATCCTTATTATTTATTGGTGTTGGTATATACCAAATCATAAAACTCAAAAAAGAAGGACTTTAAAATGAAAAAAATAATCACTCTTCTAGTAACTGTTATATTTAGTACCTTGACGCTCTTTCCAACAAGTATCATGGCATCTGACTTCTCTAATAATCCAGCATCTTCTATTATACAACCTCGAACAGATGGGTATTATTTTTGGGATGTTGAAAGTAAATCTAAACAAGGAACAACATATGGTTCTTGGCGTTTAGGTCCTCAGGGGGCTGGACCTGGAACCATAAGCGTAAACAAAGAGGATACCGTAACTAATACAATAACTGGAGCTTACACTAGTGTGAGTGCTATATCTTCCTATATAGGTGCCTCAATCAATAAAAGCCAATCTTATTCTGTAAATTATAGTTTGCCAGTTCCCAAAGGAAAAACTTATCAAATCAAATACCGACCATTATATACAAAATATAAAATTGTTCAAAGACGTTATTATCAAATTGATGGACATTCATCTCCTACTTCTGAAACCAAAACTTGCTATGTATCAATTTTTTACGATTGGGGATTCAGCTATAATGTAATTAAATAGCAATTTATAAAATTTAAGAATGGATAGCCTATTTCTAAAAGGTGGTAGACACAATCTATCACCTTTTTATTTAACACACCCTCCTTACAAAGTTGAATACACATACTCCATGTCCAAGTTTTCCCATACCCCTCTGCAATCCTTTGCTTCCTGTGATTGCGCCGATCTGCGCAAACATTGTCTCAAACTGCCCCAGACCATCCAGCGGTTTGGCAATTTTGTCCCAGCTTGCTTTTACCTGCGCGTAGATCTGTGCGTCCGGTGGAATGATTTTAAGTTTCTCCATTTCTTTTCCTGTAATCAAATGTATTCTCCTGTCAATCAAACGGAAATCCGGCTCTCCTGCAAAATAGAGTATACATACTCCATATCCAGATGCTCCCGCAATCCCTGTGCGAGCTTGTCATACTGCTGTTCCTTAAATGCATGATAATCACCGCCAGCCTCCGGTTTCCATGACACCTTTTTTTTGTCGGCCAATGCCTGTACTATGCGCACGGCAATGTCTCCATCGTCAAAAATGCCGTGCACATAACTGCCGTATACGCCGGGTGCTTCGCTGCCTTTTTCCATGCGCTGCACCCCGTCGGTTCTGCCATCTGCCAGCTGTACCAGTGGCGTCTGATGTTCCCCAGTGGAAACCGTTGTCTTTCCCATATGAATCTCATAGCCGGAAAATTCCAATCCGGAAAGTGTGGAAAAAATACCGGTCATATTCTCAAATTTTCCACGTGTCTGCGTACGCATTTTTTCCGGCATCAGGGTCGTATCGGTGTCGATCAGTTCCATACCACGCAGGGGTAGTGCCCCGTCGCGCCTTATGCGCTCCACGGCAATTGTATCCGGCTCATGAGAAATTGCTTCGCAATGAGCCGGATAGAGCGGTTCGCGTAGCGAATTCTCATTCTCTACCCCATGTGGGTCCGAAATGGTACGCCCCAGCATCTGATAGCCACCGCAGATCCCCCAGACCGGGATATGCACTGCCAGCTTTTTGACTGCGGCTTCCAGACCGTTCTGCCGCATCCAGTGCAGATCACCCATCGTATTTTTGCTGCCCGGCAGAAAAATCATATCCGGCTGTCCCAGTTCCTGCACCGAAGAAACATAGCGCACGGACACACCCTCCAGCCGTTCAAACACGTTAAAATCCGTAAAATTGGAGATCCGTGGAAAACGGATCACTGCCAGATCTATCACGCCTACATCGTGGTTGTCCAACTGGCCGCTCAGACTGTCCTCATCCTCAATGGACAGATGCATATACGGCACTACGCCGGCAACCTTCACACCGCCGCGTTCCTCCAGCATCTCCACTCCCGGATCAAGGATCGTCTTGTCCCCACGGAATTTATTAATAATCAGACCCTTCACACGGGCTTTTTCATCCTCTTCCAAAAGCATCAGCGTTCCCAAAAGCTGCGCAAACACGCCGCCACGGTCGATATCCCCAACCAGAAGCACCGGTGCATCGACCAGTTTTGCCAGCCCCATATTGACAATATCATCCGATTTCAGATTGATCTCTGCCGGGCTTCCCGCCCCTTCCATCACAATAATGTCTGCCTGCTTTTCCAACTCCGAAAAAGCCTCGCAGATCGTCGGAATCAGCTTTTTCTTATACGCAAAATAATCCCGCGCCCGCATATTTCCGAGCACCTCACCCTTTACGATCACCTGTGATCCGACATCATTGGTCGGTTTCAACAGGATGGGATTCATAAGCACGGAAGGCTTCACCCCCGCCGCTTCCGCCTGCATGACCTGCGCGCGCCCCATCTCCAGACCTTCTTCGGTGATGTAGGAGTTGAGCGCCATATTCTGTGATTTAAACGGTGCCACGCGATAGCCATCCTGCGCAAAAATACGGCAAAGTCCTGCAACGATCAGGCTTTTTCCGGCATTTGACATCGTGCCCTGCACCATGATTACTTTCGCCATGTTTGTTTCCTTCCTGCTAACCAGCAATCACAACCCTGCAATCCTTCTTGAAACATGCCTTATCCTCGTCCGTAAGTGCATCACTTGTTTTGAGATAATAATGCCGGTCCATTTCATTGGCAAGAATCGTGCCGAGCATCCTCTTCGCATCCGTAAATCCGTTCCTGCGTATTTTTTCAAAACTGTCAATTCCTACCGGTAATTTCAAAGTATTTACCATATGAGCCTCCAACAAACAGATCATTTTGTCATACTTACATATAGTATAACTGATTGACAGGGTAATTACAATTTCCTTTCATTAAACGGTCACCGAAATACACCGTCATGATTTACTCTCCATTCCAAAAACATTTTCTTGAAAAGATCCCCATGTTCCGTTAAGATGATATTGTAACGAAAAACAATATATCAGGGAGGTAGTTATGAACTATACAATTGAAGGAGCACCAATGCCTGTCGTCATCTGTAACTTAGAGGGCGGCGAAACCATGCTTACGGAAAAAGGAGCAATGTCGTGGATGTCCCCAAATATGAAAATGGAAACCACAACAGGCGGCGGAATCGGAAAAATGTTCGGTCGTGCTTTTTCCGGTGAAAGCATGTTTATCAACCGTTACACCGCACAGGGCGGCACCGGACTGATCGCATTTGCATCCAGCTTTCCCGGAGATATCCGTGCATTTGAAATTGCACCGGGGCAGGAGATTGTCGCCCAGAAAAGTGCCTTTCTCGCATCGACCGCTGGTGTGGAAATGTCTGTTTTTTTCCAAAAACGCATTGCCGGCGGTCTCTTCGGCGGAGAAGGATTTATCATGCAGCGTCTGTCTGGAAACGGCACCGTCTTTCTCGAATTTGACGGACACATCAAAGAATATGAACTTGCACCGGGACAACAGATTGTCGTCGATACTGGATACCTCGCAGCAATGACAGCCGGATGTTCCATCAATATCCAGACTGTACCGGGTGTAAAGAATATGCTCTTTGGCGGGGAAGGCATCTTTAATACCGTCATCACCGGACCGGGACGTGTATGGCTGCAGAGCATGCCGGTTGCACAGCTCGCCGGAGCGATCAGCCCATTTATTCCAAATAAAAATTAATCATTTTCGAAAAAAAATCCCGGAGCCATTTCCCATGCTCCGGGATTTCATTTTATATCATTTTTCAAATTTTCCGAATCTCAAAACTGTTTTTTCCACGGGTTTTTACCTCATATAATACACTGTCTGCCTCCTTAAACAGTTTTTCATAAGGAACTTTCTCCGTCATATACACAGCACCCAGGCTGATGGACAGCGGCACTGAGCCCCCACCATATGTAAATGTCTGACACATGCTTCTGACCAGTTTATCCAGCTGTGCCTGAACACCCTCCTGATCACGGTTTTGTATACAGAGTACAAACTCATCTCCGCCAAACCGCGCCATAAGGACATGTGTTCCAAACACCAGACGCATCGTATCCGCTAAAAGTTTTAACGCCTCATCTCCTCCGGCGTGTCCAAGCGTATCATTGACAGACTTAAAGTTATCAATATCCATGATTGCAAACAGAAACGGCAGTTCTTTCCTGTCGTAAATGCTCCCGGCACCGATCCCGGAACGAATAAAACATCCGGATAATCCCTATCCTGAATCTGTTTTGACACCTCATTGTCATAATCCGAATACGACTGGTACTTCACCTCAATACCAGGATATTTCTTGTTAAACCCATCCAGGTACTGCTGCATATCCTGCTGGGAGATATTGGATGCTACCGAAATCGTTCCCCTGATTTCGTTTTTCTGCGCAGCATATGCCACACTTCCAAAGTCTGCCGGAAACTGTAACAGCACAAGCAGCATCAAAAGCACCGCCACCATACGCTTTTTCTCCACTTTTTCATCTTTCTCATCCTTCTTTTACAGCCTTACCGCGCTTCATATGCCCTGGATACACGCTTATACTCTGCCGGTTCCGTAATCTGTTCCACAACGATATCTCCGTCTTCCGCATCACGGTATCGATACAGATACACACCTTCCTGAATCTCATCCTCCGCTATGAGAGACACTGCCATATAGTGCTTGTCTTCAACGGTAAAAGTATCCATGATGGCAAACTCTTTTTCCGTCCCATCCGAAACCGGAATACGGATTACTTCATACTCTTCCATAATATCTCTCCTTTATCGTGGCACTTTCGTAAACAGTGCAAATGCATTTTCCCGTGTGGTCTGCTCGACTTCCTCCACAGAAACGCCTTTGATCTCCGCAATTTTAGCAATCACATACGGAATATTACGTGAATCATTGCGCGTTCCCCGGTGTGGTTCCGGCGCCATATACGGGCAGTCGGTTTCGAGCACTATGCTCGAAAGAGGAATCGTTTCCACGGTCTTTACCAGCTTTTTGGCATTTTTAAAAGTCACAACACCGCCTACACCGATGAAATATCCCATCTTTACATATTCCTGTGCCATCTCCGGTGAATAGGAATAACAGTGGATCACGCCCTTTATGCCATCCTCATATGCCTTTTCCATGATCTTCATGGTATCTTCTGCTGCATCCCTGGAATGAATGATCACCGGAAGATCTGCCTGTTGAGCCAGTGCAAGCTGCCGTACAAACCAATACCTCTGCTTCGCCTGTATCTCCGGTTCCTTATCCCAGTAATAATCCAGTCCGATCTCTCCCACCGCAACTGTCTTTTGCAGCGTTGTCTGCTGTTTGAGCCATGCATAAGTGTCCTCATTTAAATCATCCACGTCACTGGGATGTACGCCCACCGCAGCATAAAGAAAAGGGTATTCCTGCGCCAGCGAAAGTGTTGTCTTTGTCGTCGCAATGGAAGACCCTACATTAATAACCGGCGAAATGCCGCGCTGCGGTAATTCCGCAAGCAGCATCTCCCGGTCCGTATCAAATTTTGCATCATCGTAATGTGCATGTGTCTCAAAAATCATAAGAAATGCCTTTCTATCTGATCAAGTTCCTCCATGATGATACAGTTTGGAAGTGTATCCGAAGCCACCATGCCCCGCACCTGGGCATAATCCATCCAGCGCACACTCTCAATTTCTTCGGTCTGCAGTTCAAATTCCTCTGCTTCCCGATCCAGCCAGAGCAGATAAACATTTGAAATCTGGTGATCATGAAATGGCTGTCTGTGAAATTCGCTGTCAACATCCTTATGCACCTGTCCGCAATAAATCAGATCCGACTCCTGCGCTGTCACATTTAATTCTTCTTTCAACTCCCGAATTGCTGAAGGAATATACTCCTCCCCTGCCGGTATATGTCCAGCACTGGAAATATCATAGCAGCCCGGAAATGAATCTTTCTGCATACATCTCTTCTGTAATAAAAGCTGAATCCGTCCGTTCCTGTTGCGGGCAATCCAAACATGGGATGTGCGGTGCCGTACCCCTTCCCGGTGGGCCTCCGCGCGTTCTACGGTTTCACCGGTTGGTGTGCCGGTCTCATCTACAACATCAAGGATTTCCATATTTATGCCTCCTATTTCTACTTATCCGCCCCAGCCACTTACATGCGTCTAACAGATCTCTGCACCGCTTGGCATTGGTTTCTCCGGTGTCATCAGAGAAAGTGTGCCGTTTTCGTCCTCTGCACACAGCAGCATGCCCTCGGACAATACTCCGGCAAGTTTTGCCGGCTTTAAGTTCACAAGAACCATAACCTTCTTGCCAACCATCTCTTCCGGTGTGTAATCTTTACGGATACCGGATACAATCTGCTTTACGGTGTTTCCGATTTTTACCTGGGAGCAAAGCAGCTTCTTTGACTTTGCAACTGCCTCACAGGAAAGAATCTCTCCCACCTGAAACTGCATCTTCGTAAAATCATCAAATGTGATCTCTTCCTTCGGATCTATATCAATGACTGCTTCATCTGCGGACTCTCCGCCATTTAATGCTTTCTGCTCTTTTTCGTATTCTTCCTTCTGCTTTGCCTGAATGGCATCCACTTTTGGCTGGATCTCTTTTGCGTCAATTCTTGCAAAAAGGATCTCCGGAGCATCGGTTACTTTTGTTCCATCCGGATACAGACCAAACTGATTGAGCTCATCAAAATCACGCAATGATGTCGATAACTGTGCCACAATTTTTTCTGCAGTTTCCGGAAGAAACGGGTGCAGAAGACTTGCGCCGATCGTGATGGACTCGGTCAGATTGTAAAGGACCTCAGCCAGACGGTCTTTCTGTGCCTCGTCTTTTGCCAGTACCCACGGGGTTGTCTCATCAATATATTTATTGCAACGGCGGAACAGTGCAAATACTTCGGAAATTGCATCTGCCACACGAAGTTTTGCCATCTTTCCGGCAATACGGTCACGGGTTGCTGTCACAACAGCTTTCAGATCTGCATCCACTTCACCGGTGACTCCTGTGGATGTTACCACACCGCCAAAATATTTATTGCTCATGGAAACGGTACGGTTTACCAGATTTCCAAGAATATTTGCCAGGTCAGAATTAAAACGCTCAATGACCAGATCCCAGGTAATCACGCCATCATTCTCAAACGGCATCTCATGCAATACAAAATAGCGGGTAGCATCTACGCCAAACAGATCTACCATGTCATCCGCATAGATTACATTTCCCTTGGACTTGCTCATCTTATCCCCGCCCTGAAGCAGCCACGGATGACCAAATACCTGCTTTGGCAGTGGCAGATCCAGTGCCATCAGAAAGATTGGCCAGTAAATGGTATGGAAACGGACAATATCTTTTCCGATCAGATGCAGATCAGCCGGCCACAGCTTCTTAAACTGATCTGTGGAACCGTCCGGATCATATCCAATCTTTGTGATATAGTTTGTCAGTGCATCCAGCCAGACATATACGACATGTTTCGGATCAAAATCTACCGGAATTCCCCAGCTGAAACTGGTACGTGATACGCACAGATCCTGCAGTCCCGGAAGCAGGAAGTTATTCATCATCTCATTCTTACGGGAAACCGGCTGAATGAAGTCCGGATGGGTATTGATATAATCAATGAGCCGGTCTGCATATTTACTCATCTTAAAGAAATAAGCTTCTTCTTTGGCAGGCTGCACTTCCCGTCCACAGTCCGGACATTTGCCGTCTACAAGCTGGGATTCTGTCCAGAAAGACTCACAAGGTGTACAATACATTCCCTCATAAGATCCCTTATAAATATCACCCTGATCATAAAGCTTTTTAAAAATCTTCTTTACACATTTCTCATGATCCTCATCCGTGGTACGGACAAAGTTATCATAAGAAGAATTCACAAGATCCCAGATCCGCTTTACCTCACCGGAAACCTGATCTACAAATTCTTTCGGTGAAATATCTGCTGCCTCTGCTTTTTCCTGAATCTTTTGTCCGTGTTCATCAGTTCCGGTCTGAAAATAGACATCATAGCCTTCGGCTCTCTTATAACGCGCAATTGCATCCGCAAGAATAATCTCGTACGTGTTTCCGATATGCGGCTTACCTGAAGTATAGGCAATCGCGGTTGTCATATAAAACTTCCCTTTATTTTCTGCCATGTCCTTGGCCTCCTTATCTCACATTCGCTCTCCCCATTTTACCGAATTCCACGCCATTTGTAAAGTATCCCCTATTCGTCCGTTTTTCTGTTTATTCAAGAATATTTTCTTATATGCCAAGAATTTCTTGCTGACCTGTTTTTCCGTAGACTAATATGCTTTTATCCAGTTTTTTCCAGTACAAAACTGCCAAAGATAAATGAGAAGGAGCACCAACATGAAAAATATACAAATCGGGGCAGCCTTAAAAACGATGCGAAAAAATCGTGGCTGGACGATCCATGACGTAGTTGTACAGCTGAATGACCTGTACAATATCGCAGTCGCCGAAAAAACCGTGTACGGATGGGAAAGCGATCAGGCCTATCCCCGCACGGAAACATTGCTGCTGCTCTGTGAACTGTATCAGAGTGACGCATTCACCGGAAATCTCCTGCACATCCCTGCAGACAAATCCTTCCCGATCACTGCAGATGAACGGCATGTCATCGAAATGTATCGCCGGCATCCGGAACTACAAAGTGCTGTAAAACGCGTGCTTGATGTTCCCGTCAAAAAACCTTCTGCAAATTAAAGTCCTGATATCCTGTCCCCTGTAAAAACTATTTTCCAAAATTCATCCTGTCACAGAAGTTTCTATCTCATGCAGATATAAATCACATAAACCACATATAAAACCAGCATCACAATACCTTCTTTTCTGCTGATTTTTTCTTTTGTCCATGCAAACCCCCAGATCAACAGGCTCAAAACAATCAAAATCATAATATCTATGATGTTTTCCATCAAGAACGGCATCGGACTGATAACTCCCGCCAGACCAAGTACAAACAGAATATTAAAAATATTGGAGCCGATCGCATTTCCAAGTGCCATATCCACTTCATTTTTGCGGGCTGCAACAACAGATGTCACAAGTTCCGGAAGCGAGGTTCCAATAGAAACAATGGTCAGTCCTACCAGCGTCTGGCTCATTCCAATTTTCAATGCAATATTGCTGGCACTGTCTACAACGACATCCCCGCCAATCACAATACCAGCTACACCAACCACAAGGAACAACAAGCTTTTCGGCATCGACATTACTTTCTGTGCCTCTGTCGCTTCAATTTCTTCGCTTTGCAGATGTCCGCCTTCTTTTCCTGCTTTCAGAGCCATACGAATCATGGTTCCGATAAATATTGCAAAAAATACCAGAAAGACTGCACTGTCAAAACGTCCCTGCTTCATTCCCACACCACCGAGTACCAGAAGCAGCAATGCCGCGAACACGGAATATGGGAAATCACGTTTCAATGTAGCTTTCTGTACGGCAACCGGAGTCATTATGGCACAAAAACCGATGACCACCATCATATTAAAAATATTAGACCCGACCACATTACTGATTGCCAGCGTATTCTTATGCTGGATTGCTGCAACAACGGAAACCGCAGTCTCCGGAAGTGAGGTTCCCATGGCAACAATCGTCAGGCCAATAATAATAGCCGGAACATGAAACCGTTTTGCAATACTGGAACTTCCCTCCACAAAAACATCTGCCCCTTTGACCAGGAAGAAAAATCCTGCGATCAAAAAAACAATTGCCAGCGGCATGGAACATGTTGAAATAAATTCTGTCATATCTTTTCCCTCTTTCTGTAAAATAATGTGTTAAAAGGCAATAATGCCCAAGTGCTCCAATAGTATTTTCAAACCAATAAGTATGAGGATTACCCCACCTGCAATCTCTGCTTTTCTTTTGTAGCGGGTGCCGAAAAAATTACCGACAACCACTCCGATGACCGATAATACAAATGTCGTGCATCCGATAATCAGACAGGCTTCCATGATGGATACATTTAAAAAGGCAAATGTAATACCGACTGCAAGTGCATCGATACTGGTTGCAACTGCAAGAAGCAGCATCTCTTTGTGATCCAGTGGCAGATCTTTTGCTCCAATTTCCTGCACGTCTTTATCACGAACCGCTTCAATCACCATCTTTCCACCGATAAACAGCAACAGGAAAAAGGCGATCCAGTGATCGACCGAAGTAATGTATTTCTGAAAGCGGATTCCCAGCGCCCAGCCGAGAAACGGCATCAGTGCCTGAAATCCTCCGAAATACAATCCAATCAGAAACGCATGTTTTTTGTTGATTTTTTCCATGCCAAGACCCTTGCAGACGGATACCGCAAATGCATCCATCGAGAGTCCGACACCAATCAGAAATAACTCGATTACCATTCTTATGTTCTCCTTTTGTGAGGGGATTCATACCTTGCGCTTCTGTCCTTATATATCAAAAAGAGACCCAATGTACACCAACGAAAACCGCGACTGCAACCACGTTTTTCCGGTGCACATGAGTCTCATTCTTTAAGGCTTGCCAGGTCCAAATGACCGGTATGTTGACAAGTCACACAATGTGCGAACTACTCCCTCACATACTTTTGTCTATGAATTAGGTAAACTATAACAAACGGCCTTTGAGTTAGTCAATACGAACTTCTTATTTACTGATGACTTTTGCAAACTTCTTCTTACCACGCTTTACGACCTTTCCTTCTCCGGCAAACTCGTCGAGCGTGTAACTGGTACTGATGTCTGTAACTTTCTCACCGTCCACAGAAACGCCACCCTGCTGTACGGCACGACGCGCATCGGAACGGCTCTCGCACAGAGATGCTTTTACAAGAACTGCCATGATATCGAGTTTGTCATTGTACAGATCATCTGCAGTCACTTCAACCGTCGGCATATGTGCAGAAGCCCCGCCGCCTGCAAACAGTGCGTGGGATGCCTCTTTGGCTTTCTCTGCCTCTTCCTCGCCGTGTACCAGTTTGGTCAGCTCATAAGCAAGAATCTCTTTTGCTTCATTCAGCTTGGCACCTTCCCATTTGTCCATCTCATCGATCTGCTCCAATGGCAGGAAGGTCAGCATGCGGATACATTTTAATACATCGGAATCTGCCACATTTCTCCAGTACTGGAAAAAATCAAATGGGGAAGTCTTGTTCGGATCAAGCCATACGGCACCGGACTGTGTTTTTCCCATCTTCTTTCCCTCAGAGTTTAAAAGCAGATTGATCGTCATGGCATACGCATCTTTTCCAAGCTTCCGGCGGATCAGTTCCGTACCACCGAGCATGTTGCTCCACTGGTCATCTCCACCGAATTCCATGTTACATCCATATTTCTGGTACAGTGTGTAGAAATCGTAACTCTGCATAATCATGTAATTAAACTCCAGAAAGCTTAATCCTTTTTCCATACGCTGCTTGTAACATTCTGCTGTCAGCATGCGGTTTACGGAAAAATGTGCACCAACATCACGCAGTACATCAATGTAGTTTAAATCCATCAGCCAGTCGGCATTGTTTACCAGCATTGCCTTGCCTTCTCCGAAATCGATGAAACGGCTCATCTGCTTTTTAAAACAGTCTACGTTGTGCTGAATGGTCTCCGGTGTCATCATCTGACGCATATCGGTACGTCCGGATGGATCACCGATCATGGCTGTACCACCGCCGATCAGCGCGATTGGCTTGTTTCCTGCCATCTGCAGACGTTTCATCAGACACAGTGCCATAAAATGTCCCACATGCAGACTGTCAGCTGTCGGGTCAAAACCGATATAAAATACTGCTTTTCCATTGTTGATGAGTTCCTTGATTTCTTCCTCGTCGGTTACCTGTGCGATCAGACCGCGGGCAACCAGTTCGTCGTAAAGTGTCATTGGGTTTCCTCCTGTAATTTAACTTTTTTGATTTTTCTGGGGCTTTATGTCCCTTTGCTCCATATCTATAAAAATCCAAATAAAAATCCCCTCGTCCTAATTATAAGGACGAGGGGGATCTCTCGTGTTACCACCTTAATTCGCATGCTGTTCACACAGCCTGCCTCCGCGAGTGCAGCTACACTCCAGTGCGTCTAACGGGCACTACTCCGTTACAGCCTACTTACCTGCGCGTTCGGTGTAAAGCTCAGGGATGTATTCCCTGCGGTAAGGGGGGACCCAGCTTGCTGGGTGGATTCCTTATCGCCCGGTTTATGGTTGTTCCATAAATCCATCTGTGCTTTCCGTGTGCCTCTCATCTACCGGCTGCTTTCTGTTCGTTCCACACATTGGTACTTGTTCCCATCTTCGCTTGTATTCTATAATTATATTATTATAGAAAGACAATCACAGTTTGTCAAACAATTTTTACTTGCCTTCTTTCGCTTCTGCCGGAACCCAGATTCCCTCTTTTCCCCATGGCTGGATCATAGACAAATACCGCTTCTGTCCATCCTTTAAAAATGTAATCTGTATACCGACCTGTGTTTTATCTGCAGATTCAGATTCTTTTTCCACGGAAACAAGCTTTTTATCCGACGATAAATTCAAAAGCTGCCGGGCTGCATCTGTCGGCTCAAGCAATGCACCAATTGGAACCATATTCTTATTCAGCACTTCACCCATACCGTTTATACAGTAGTCCATCTGCGTATCGCTGATTCCCTGCGCATATGCTGTATCAAACTCATCTGCCGATGCAATTCCATCCGTTTTAGCATCCGGACCGTCAGCAAACTGATTGATTTTTTCCTGTGTAATCTGAAATTGACCATTTTCCTGTGCATAATGGATATTCTCTATCCACACGCTCACATGCGGATCTGATGACTCCACATAATACAAAATCTCTGCAGTCTGTTCTTCCGTATTGATTTCATGCAGCCAGTAGCCATCCATTTCTTCTCCGGTTCCACCAAAGAAACTGCCAAAGGCTCCCCATGGCCATGGACTCGACCAGCCAAATGACGGTGTATCTCCATCCATCCACAAAATATGTATTTTCTCTAAATTCGACTGTACCTCTTTGGATGTCATCTGCACAATTTTTTCTGTATCCCGGTCGCAAAATGCCTGTGCCCATTCCCTGATATTCTGCTCTATTATCGCAGCTCCTGCATTTTCCTGCACTGGCTGCTGTGTACTATCCACTTT
>UMAU01043899.1_pt1 | contig 14453 bp, 10 predicted proteins | sample 1963791 | NCBI WGS metagenome assembly UMAU01 (sample SAMEA4835924, study PRJEB28245) | human gut metagenome | biome: gut microbiome; material: fecal sample | place: Denmark | collected 2008
TCTTGTCATCCCGACCATTACACGCTAACCGCTCGGTCAGCGTGTTTTTTCTTACTGTAATCCTTTTTATAATGAGGTGAACATATATGCAGATTTCAAGCAGATTTACTCTTGCCGTTCATATTCTTACCTGCATAAAAACTTTCGGTGACAGTAACAAGATTACGAGCGAGTTTTTGGCTGCAAGCACCAATGTTAATCCTGTAATTGTCCGTAAAATTCTCGGGCAGTTAAAAAAAGCGGGTATAGTGGAAGTAGCACGGGGTTCGGGCGGTGCTGTTCTGGCAAAGCCTGAAAATGACATAACATTTCTTGATATTTATAAAGCGGTAGATTGCGTGGGTGACGGCGAGCTTTTCCATTTTCACGAAAATCCTAACCCGCTCTGCCCCGTCGGACGAAACATTCACGCCGTTCTTGACGACAGGCTCATAAAAGTCCAGCAGGCAATGGAAAAAGAGCTTGCGTCTGTTACATTAAAAGATGTTTTGGACGATACACAAAATATAATAAAATCACAACAATAAAATAATTTGATTAATAATAAGATTTTAAGTATTTTTCTCCTTTTTGAAAATTCTTAAAATCTTTTTTTATTTTTATCGTTGTAACTATTGACATTACAACAAGTTTGTGATAATATATCGTTGTAATCATTAATGTTACAACAAATTCAACACATAAATATTTTTACGGAGGTTTTATTATGAAAAAGACAGATTACAAAGAAATCAAATTAGAAAAAGGCACTATCTTTGAATATTCATTCGGTGAAGTAAAGTTATTGGTTTACCGTACAAATGACTTTATTGACGATGAAGCAATTATGCTTGTAAAAAACAACAAAACAGTTGTTGTCGAATCGCCTTGCTTTAATGACAACATTGCAGAGCTTGAGCAGTTTATTAAAGATACAGGTACTCAAGTTGAGGGTGTTGTACTCGCTTATCATATGGGCGGCGGCACATTCTTGCCGAATGTAAAGAAATATGCTACTAAAAAGGCAAATACTTACGGCACTGTCGGTGGCGGTAAAGCTTTAGTAGAAAATTTCACAAAGGCTTTCGGCAATATCTTTGATTCATCAATTCACTCGGTTACAAATATTATTGCAGGCGAAACATTAAAAATCGCAGATACCGAACTTAGCATTGTAGAAACTGCTGATGCTTTTGATATTGTTTTTCCTGAAATCAATGTTATTTACACTCATATGCTCGGTCACGATTGTCACTCCATTATCGGCGGTGCAGCACATGCCGACGCAATGATTGCCGAACTTGAGGGCTATATTAACAAAAATTATGACCTTATCCTCACATCGCACTATGACCCGGAAGATACAAACGATGTAAAGACTAAGATAGACTATGTAAAGAATATTAAGTCTATTGCAAACAAGTCAGCCAATGCAGAAGAATTTAAGGAAAAAGTAAAGTCAGAATATCCGAATTACTCCGGACTTAACTACCTTGACATTACAGCCGGTGCATTTTTCCCCGCTTAATTAAATTTCTCTGCAATAAAATAAATTATAATCCATATTTAAAGGGCAGTCCATTATTTGGGCTGCCCTTTTGAGAAGTATAGTAGTGTCAGATATTCAAAATCGTAATTATTTTTCCTTCATATGTAAGCACATTGCTTTCTTGCAAACTCTTTAATTCTCTCATCAATGTGCTTATATCCATTTGTAAATGGTCTGCGAGCTCCTGTCTTGTAAAAGGAATTTGTAATTTGTCACTTTTTTGCTCGCTTTTTAATTGTCGCAAATACTTAATAATTTTATTTTTCGAAAGAGATTCCGCATTAGCAATTATGCGCTGCATAACATTTTCTGTCATTCTGTAAAAAATACTGATAATGTTTTGCTGAACTCTGTTTTGTAAAAAAATAATTGACGGATCGGTTATTAAAAACGAATTTGTTTCAAGTGACAAAACAACCGATTTTTTCCTTGCCTCTACCGATACCGTCGGATACGGAGTATCCAGGCTTATAGCTATCAATTCGTTTCCGTCGGGTTCAAAATGATTTATAAATGTTTTCACACCGTCTATATTTGTTTCATAAGAAGCTATTGAACCGTATAAAACAAAAATTGATTTATCAAGTTCAACATTAAGTATTGCGCCACGATTAAGTTCAAAAATCTTAAATTTAGTATTATATAGAAATTTCTCAATTTCATCATCGGTAAATCCACGAAAAAGTTGAGAATTTCTTAAATGCTCGATATTTTTTTCGATTTGATTCTCCATAAATATAAACAATACTCCTGATTACAAAATATATACTTAAGCTGTCAGATTGATAAAACCTGACAGCTTTATTATATCACTCTTATTTTTTATTTCAACGCAATTTTTAAAATCATCAGTTATTAACGGTATATTTTCCGTTTGAACTGCCCGAAATATAAAACTTAGCACTGCCTGTAACAGGAATATCAACAGTCTGACTGCTGCCATTGTTGAATATTACATATGTAGCATCGCTTGGAATATCAATGGTATAAACACTCTGACCTAATTCATTTGTTGTTGACTTAGTCATTGATTTTCCCGGCCATGATGTCATTTTTGTATTGCTGTCAGACCAATAGTAGCAATTCACATTACCCCAGTTGTAGTTATCTGTAAATGTCATAGTATATTTGTCAGATACAGATGAAGTTGTAGGTTGGGTTGTCGGTGTCGGCGCTGTAGTAGGCTGTGTTGTAGGTTTAACCGTTGTCGGCTGTGTCGGAGCGATTCCGCCTTTGTATTGACCTACCTTGGCCTCACTGCTTGGCTGATTTACAATGTACAGCATAATGTATGTAGCATCTCTGATATCAACAGAACCGTCTTCGTCAACATCGGCAGCAATCTTTTGTTTCTGATTAAATGTAATCATTTCATTGATGTAAAGCTGAATTTCAGTTACATCGCTGATTGTAATTTTACCGTCCTGATTTGTATCACCGATAAGTACGCTTTCAGCAGGAGATGTAGTAGGCTGTGCTGTTGTAGGCTGTGCCGTAGTAGGTTGTGCTGTTGTACTCTGGGTTGGTACAGGCGTATTATAATCTTCAAAAGTGTGATTTGCTTTGAATATCTTTGTAGCGCCGTTGAGATTTAATCCCGGCTTTGCATCTGCAGGATAACGCTTGCTTGCAGAGTTTGTGCCGTCACTGAAAATAACCGCACCGTTTGCAAGTGAATCTGGAACTTCAATTACATAATAACCTGTAGAAGAATCCAAAGTCATTTTTTCGCCCGGCCATTTTGCATTAGAAACTGCATCTGAATAAATATAAGCATATATATTTGACCAGTTATAAGATGAATTGTCAAAGTAAATTTTTTGCGTTAATGTCGGGTCAACCTTTGTGTAAATGTAGGTTTTATCGGCTGAACCGTTGGCGTTGCTTGCCTTTACATTGATTGTTGTCTTTGTACCGTACGCAAGACCTGCGCCGATTGTAATTTTCGCACCGTCAGTGAATGACTGATATTTACCGCCGTCAACGGAATACTGCGAGTTTTCAGCGTTCTTGGTATTTAATGTAAGTGTGTAAGTTTCTGTTTCGTATGTAGAAGAACCCGGAGTTACACTTACCTTTGGCTTAGGATTTTCTTCTTCATAAATAACGGCAATACCGCTTGAGCCGACCTTACCGCTGATTGACGATGAAGTAACCGTAAATGTGTTGCCCGAAATTCTGTCAACATATGTACCCGGTTTTGCATAGCCTCCGCCGTTTTCAACAGAAACATTACCGCTGCCGCTGCCTTTTACAATAACAGCACCGCCGTCTTTACGGGTAATTACGCTGCAGTCGTTTGATTTTTTATAACAATCGGCTTTTCCGTTCATGGCATTGTGGAATTTATTAACTTCCGCAACCTCACTGCTTGTAAAGTGAGTGCTGCCTTTTTCACCGATTTTTATATTATCTTTAATTTTTGATGACGGACGAGAAAAATAAAGAGCCGTTACTTCATTTTGGCTTGCCGCAACAGCATATGCACGGTCAATAACATTTTGGCTCATATCATTTGAATAGCCCCAATCTTTGTTATTTGACCATGTGTCATGGCTTTCGGCCCAATAAATGAGTTTATCGCAGGAAATACCACGATCACACCAGTTTCCAGACGAATCAGGTGCATCACCGGAATTAAATGAATCACGCAGAGCTTTACCGTAATTGCTGTCGGTTACTGTAATATAGTCTGTATATTCTTTCATTATATCTTCATTTCCGGTTTCTCTGTCATCAGGACCGGTAAGAATTTCGCCATAGTTATATAAACCATACTTTGTTACCGAACTCCAGAAATTATCGCCCTCGCTCGGAACGCCAATATGTTTTGCTGCGTCCCAGCGAATACCGTCAACACCGACTGACTTTAATTCCTGCATATATTTTCCTACTTTTTGCTGAACATATGAATTTTCAGTTGCGATATCAGGCATACCGATTTCTCCGTGCGTTACCTGCCATCTGTTTTTCCAGTTAATACCGCCTCCAAAAGTATGCCAATACTTTGATGGCTTTAAATCTTCTTCTATTCTTGAATGGTCGCCTGCAAGATGATTTGCTACAACATCAACTATTACCTTGATACCATAATTTTCGGCTTCTTTACATAGTGATTCCAACTCTGCCTTTGTACCGAGTTCGCTAGTACCTATATAAAATCCCAACGGCTGATACAACCACCACCATGTACCGGTTCCGCTGCCGGGCTGTGCAGGTGAAGTTTGAATTGTTGTAAAACCTGCCTCGGCAATATTATTTAATTCTGCCTTAATATCATTGTACTTCCAGTTAAAACAGTGCAAAATTACACCGTCCTGAATGTTGTCCATTAAATCGTAATCGCCGACAGAAACCGAATTTTCATCTGATACAACTGCCGCATTTGCCGACACCGCAGCTGTTGCAAAACAAGGCAACAACATACTTGCCGCAAGAGCCGCACTGATTATTCTTTTATTCTTTTTCACGCTTTTTCCTCCCGTAAAATGTTAATTTCAAAACCTAAAAACCATAAAATTACAAAAAGTTTCTAAATAATTGCCTGCTAAACAAAAATCACCTCCAAAAACAAGGCATAATAACAGTATTTACTATTTATTATAATAATTATTTTTTCCCTTATATAATGGTAAATACGAATGTTTATCTTAAGAGGAATAAAATTTAACCGTTATTTTTTGTTCATTTTCACAAACAAGTTCTTAATAACAGCAAAATTTAATTTATAATATCAATTATAATACAAAGCTATGTTAAATTAATTAAAAAGCTTCTGTCTTAATATATTGGAGCAACAATAATACATTACTGTTTAGCGGAATACTTCGTCAGGTAATTATAAAAGTTTGGTAGACAATAATTCACCCCGATTTTTGATAACAAAACAAAATGCCCGACTATGGAGTATAACCATAGTCAGGCATTTAATAAATTCTGTTATTATTTCACAAATTTACCGAGAATATCGAATTTTCCGATAATAGGGAGCTTTTTGCATTTACCCTGTACTGCGTTCACAATACCGTAAATTGCAAGAACAATAAAAGCAATTGACAAAATTGTGTTTATAAAACCGAGTATTGTAAGCAAAACTCCGCCTACTCCAAAAATAATACTTCCACGGAATATGATACTTATAATTGTGGCTAAAATATAGTAAATAATAGCCTGTGCAACAGATAAAACAGTAATATTCAAACCCTGTGTTGCATGAAATCTTGCGTACTTTGAATCCTTTGCCGCAAAAATAGGTACAAGTACAAGCAAACCGATATAAGCAAGCACTGCCATAACCTTGTTTTCTTTGATATCCATAGGATCAAACTCTGCTGTAACATCATCACTGTTCAAAAAGTTGTTCTGCTGTGTGCCGTACTGGTGCTGTTGAGTCTGCGCCTGCGAAGTTGTGTCATAAACGGGTGTTCCGCAATGTGAGCAGAATGTTGCTCCGTCCGGAATGTTATTGCCGCAATTTTTACAAAAAGCCATTGTTTTTACTCCTTTTTCTTTAAATACCTCATTAATTATTAAAATTAACATTATCTATGATATAATATATCGCAAAATATGTCAAGTAAATATCAAAAAAATGGCAACTAAACATAAATATGTGTTTAGCCGCCATTTTATCTATATTGCTTTAAGAATAAGCATTAATTACTTAAAATACTTAACGCCGCTTTCAAAGATAAGCTGGTCCTTAGCAAACGGAACATTCTTGTAAAGGCTGTCGCCCTTTCTTTCGCTGTGGCCCATTTTTCCTAAGATTCTGCCGTCAGGTGAAGTAATACCCTCTATAGCGCATACGGAACCGTTTACATTATATGTAATGTCTGCACTTGGGTTGCCATTAAGGTCAACATACTGTGTAGCAATCTGACCGTTTTCGGCAAGCATCTTAACTGTTGCCTCGTCAGCCATAAATCTGCCCTCACCGTGCGACACAGGAATAGCAAATACATCGCCTGCATTTACACTTGCAAACCAAGGTGACTTAACAGAAGTAACTCTTGTGTAAGCCATATGAGAGATATGTCTGCCGATTGTGTTGAATGTAAGTGTCGGGTCTGTCGGCTTAAGTTCTCTGATTTCGCCGTAAGGTACAAGACCGAGTTTGATAAGTGCCTGGAAACCGTTGCAAATACCGAGCATAAGACCGTCACGGTTCTTGAGCATCTCATTTACAGCGTTCGCAATTCTTGGATTACGGAAAGTAGTAGCAATAAACTTACCTGAACCGTCAGGCTCGTCACCGCCTGAGAAACCGCCCGGGAACATAATCATCTGTGACTTAGAAATGATTTTCTCCATAGCCTTGATTGTTTCTTCGATATGAGCGGATGTAAGGTTCTTTACGATAAGGAGTTCAACATTTGCGCCCGCTTTTTCAAAAGCTCTTGCAGAGTCAACCTCGCAGTTTGTACCCGGGAATACAGGGATAAATACTGTAGGTTTAGCAGTCTTAATTGCAGGTGAACTTGTGTTTCTCTGTGTAAAGAGCGGAATATCAACCGCAATTTCAGGGCACTCTGCCTTTGTCGGGAATACCTTTTCAAGCGGAGCAGTCCACTTTTCGATAAGTGTATTTACATCAACAGCAGCACCGTTTACTGTAACCTTGCCGTCGTCTGTAACTGTACCGAGGTCATAGCTTACTACACTGTTGTCAAGTTCCGCACCGTCTGCAAGCTCAAGAACAAGTGAACCTGAAAGAGGGGCGAAAAGCTCGTCATTTGTGAGTTTATTTGTAAATTTAAATCCATAGCCGTTACCGAAACAAGCCTTACATACGCTTGCGGCAGCACCGCCCTCTTTAACAACAGATGCAGAAAGCACCTTGCCCTCGTCAAAGAGTTTGTAAACAGCCTTGTACATTGCGATAAGCTTATCCCAATCAGGCATAAGTGTTGCTTTGTTTTCAGGAACAGGTACATAAATAACCTTTGAACCTACATTTTTGAACTCGGCTGATACTGTCTTGCTTGCCTTTGTCATAGCAACGGCAAAGCTAACGAGTGTTGGCGGAACATCAATTGTTTCAAATGTACCCGACATACTGTCCTTACCGCCGATTGACGGAATACCGAGTTTAAGCTGTGCTTCCATTGCACCGAGAAGTGCAGCGGCAGGTTTACCCCAACGCTCCGGTACATCTTTTAATCTTTCAAAATATTCCTGGAATGTAAGGCGTGCTGTAAGTGGGTTGGCACCGATAGCAAGAAGTTTTGAGAGTGACTCAACTACTGCGTATGCCGAACCGTGGAACGGACTCCAGCGTGAAACACCCGGAATAAAGCCGTAGCTCATTGCTGTAGCGTCATCTGTTTCGCCTTTTTCAAGAGGAATCTTAGCGGCCATAGCCTCCTGCGGAGTAAGCTGGTTCTTACCGCCGAACGGCATAATTACTGTTGCGGCACCGATAGATGCGTCAAAACGCTCTGAAAGACCGATCTGTGAGCAAACCTCAAGACGAGCCATATTTTCTTCAAGTGCCTTGTCGGCAGGCATATCCTTTAATACAGCAGGACATGCGTTGCGGTAACAATCCTCTGCCTTTGGTGCTGTGATATAAGCTGATGAAAGCTGTGTAACACCGTTTGTATTCAAAAATTCACGGCTGAGGTCAACAATCTTGTCGCCTCTCCATGTCATTGTAAGTCTTGGGCTTTCTGTAACGACAGCAACCGCTGTTGCCTCAAGGTTTTCTTTCTCTGCCTCGGCAATAAAGGTTTCAACATCCTTTTTGTCAAGAACAACAGCCATTCTCTCCTGGCTCTCTGAAATAGCAAGCTCTGTACCGTCAAGGCCGTCATATTTCTTTGTTACCTTGTCGAGGTCAACTGCAAGACCGTCGGCAAGCTCACCGATAGCTACGCATACACCGCCTGCACCGAAGTCGTTGCATCTCTTAATAAGTTTAGCAACATTAGGGTTACGGAACAAACGCTGAATCTTACGCTCTGTAGGCGGGTTACCCTTCTGAACTTCCGCACCGCAGGTTTCAATAGAGCTTTCTGTATGAGCCTTTGAAGAACCTGTTGCACCGCCGCATCCGTCACGACCTGTTCTGCCGCCTAAGAGTACGATAATATCATCAGGGAGCGGAACTTCACGAATTACATTTTCCTTTGGTGATGCGCCGATAACTGCACCGATTTCAAGTCTTTTTGCTACATAGCCGCTGTCATAAAGCTCTGTAACCTGACCTGTAGCAAGACCGATCTGGTTGCCGTATGAGCTGTAACCGTTAGCCGCACCTGTTGTAATTTTTCTTGATGGGAGCTTACCGGGCATTGTGTCCTTTACAGGAATAGTCGGATCGCCCGAACCTGTAACACGCATTGCCTGATATACATATGAACGACCTGAAAGCGGGTCACGGATAGCACCGCCAAGGCAGGTTGCAGCGCCACCGAACGGCTCGATTTCTGTCGGGTGGTTATGGGTTTCGTTCTTAAACTGAACGAGCCACTGCTCTGTTTTGCCGTCAATAGTTACAGGAACTTCGATTGAGCAAGCGTTAATCTCTTCGCTCTCGTCAAGGTCAGGAATAAGACCTTTTTTCTTAAGTGACTTCATACCGATAAGAGCCATATCCATAAGAGATACGATTCTCTTTGTATCTTTTCCGTAAACCTCGTCACGGGTAGCATAATACTCATTGAGAGCGTCCTCGATTACCGAACCGAGAGCTGCCTTTTCAACTTCGATTTTCTCAAGTTTTGTAAGGAAAGTAGTGTGACGGCAGTGGTCAGACCAATATGTGTCAATAACACGAAGCTCTGTTACACTTGGGTCACGCTTTTCTGTATCTCTGAAATAGTCACGGCAGAACTTAAGGTCTGACAATGTCATAGCAAAGCCCATTGAGCCGTAATACTTTTCCATTTCTTCGTCGTTAAATTTTATAAAGCCTTCTACACGCTTAACATCGGCAGGAACAGGAGTTGCAATGTCAAGTGTCTGCGGCTTTTCAAGAGAGGCAAGACGGCTCTCTACAGGGTTGATGAGGTAATCCTCAATCTTTTTAAGGTCATCATCCGAAATATCACCTGTTACGGCAACAACTCTTGCTGTAAGCACCTTGCAGCGTTCGCCCTGTGTAAGAAGCTGTACGCACTGCTCGGCAGAGTCGCCACGCTGGTCATACTGACCCGGGAGATATTCCATTGCAAATACCTTCCAGCCGTCCTCAACAGGAAGTGTTTCCTCATAAATAACATCCGCATTCGGCTCTGAAAGAATAGTACCTTTTGCTACGTTGTACTCGTCGAGTGAAAGTCCCTCAATATCATATCTCATAATGTATCGAAGGTCGGTAACATTTCTCATACCAAGGTTGTGGCGAATGTCCCACAAAGTCTGCTTTGCAAGAACATTAAAGCCATCTCTTTTTTCTACAAAAATTCTGATTACGCCTGACATAGAAGCTCGTCCTCCCGTAAAAATCATATTATTTTAATAATACCACAAAAGCATTTTTTCTTTTTTCGATAAAGTAATTATAAAAATAATTGACGAATAAAATCGTATAAAATTGGTATAAGCAAAAAATTGTCGGTATATAATCCATTAATGTGCATTGTAGGTTATAAAGTTTAGTTTAAAAAAAGTGATAATTTTTGAAAGGGAAATAATTAAAAGACTTATTTTGCCAAGTACAAATTTTATTAGGAAAATAAAAGTTAGAGGTTCCAAGGTCACTGACCTTGGTCGTCTAAGGAAAAGGGATACTTAAGGGGAAAGGGACTCGAAATCCCTTTCCCCTTAAGCGTGCTTTCTTTTGGAGCTTTTCTTTTCACGCAAAAGAAAAGCGGAATGGTAGGCATTTTATTATAGTGCATAAGTAGTTTATAGGCAACAAACTTATAAAATAATCTTTCTGCCATATTTTTGCTTACGCAATTAAAAGGCTTTCTCCATTATGTTCAAGCCGCCAAAAGGCTTGCCGTTTGGCTATTAAAATTTGCAATAGATTAAAGTTTTATGGGCGTTACCCACACCCACAACCTTTGAAAAGGTTGACCAAACTTTTATATTCGTGACAGAAACATTGCTCTTTTCTGCCTCTGTTACCCGACCGAAAATAAGTTAATCCACACTCCTACATTCAAACAACTTCTCAAAATTTCTACAAAAAAAACCGCCTGCAAAGCAGACGGTTATACTTAGAATTATAAATCGGCACCTATTCTTCTGAATCTTTCATAACGGGCATTTGTAAGTCCTTCGTCGGTAAGTGCAAGATTTTTTTCAAAAGTTCTCTGAATCAAAAGCTTTAGACTCTCAAACATAGCGGCATCCTCTGCCCTCGGCTCTCTGATAATACGCTCAATTACATGCAAGTCAAATAAATCCTGCGCAGTAAGTTTGAGTGCCTCTGCGGCCTGCGGAGCTTTGGAACTGTCTTTCCAAAGGATAGACGCACAACCCTCCGGAGAAATTGCGGAATAAACAGAATTTTCCATCATCCATACTTCATCTGCAACAGCAAGTGCAAGCGCACCGCCGCTGCCGCCCTCACCTACAACAATTGTAAGCACGGGTGTTTTTAAAGTCATCATCTCCATAAGGTTTTCGGCAATAGCCTGTCCCTGACCTCTTTCTTCCGCTCCGATTCCCGGGTAAGCACCGCTGGTATCTACAAAGCAAAGAACAGGGCGGTGGAACTTTTCAGCCTGTTTCATAAGTCTTAGAGCTTTTCTGTAGCCCTCCGGATGAGCCTGTCCGAAATTGCGCTCCATACGCTCTTTTGTATTTCTGCCCTTTTCAATTCCGATTACGGTTACAGGCATATCGTGCAACATAGCAAGGCCTGCCACAACTGCCTTATCGTCGGAATATCTCCTGTCGCCGTGCAGTTCAAAAAAGCTGTCGCCAAACATATGATTTATGTAATCAACAGTTGTAATTTTATTGGCATCTCTCGCCGCCATAACTTTATCATAAGCAGACATTATTCCGACACCTCCCCGTATCCGTGCATTTTAAGCAATTTTACAAGTGTAGCTTTCAGGTTGTTTCTGCTTACAACAGCGTCAACAAAACCTTTCTGCATTACAAACTCCGATGTCTGGAAATCCTTCGGGAGTTTCTGACGGAGAGTCTGCTCAATTACTCTCGGGCCTGCAAAAGCTACAAGAGTATCGGGCTCGGCAAGGATAATATCGCCCTCCATAGCAAAAGACGCAGTAACACCGCCTGTTGTAGGGTCGGTAAGAACTGTTATGTATAAAAGTCCGCTGTCGCTGTGGCGCTTAACCGCACCGGAAGTTTTCGCCATCTGCATAAGGGAAAGAATACCCTCCTGCATACGAGCGCCGCCCGATACAGTGCAAACTATAACCGGAAGTGCGTTTTCGGTAGCATATTCAAAAGCACGGGTGATTTTTTCACCTGTTACCGTACCCATACTGCCCATCATAAAATCGGAATCCATTGCGCAAAGCACTGCGTCAATACCGCCGATTTTACATTCACCGCACATTACGGATTCTTTTGAACCTGTGGCTCTTGCTTTTTCAAGCTTTTGGTCATAGCCTGGAAAATCGAGAATATTTTTGCTTGCCATATTGGCGTCATGCTCGCAAAAACTGCCGTCATCGGCAAGAAGTGCCACACGCTGTTTTGCATTCATTCTGAAATGATGACCGCACTTTGTGCAGACACGGAAATTTTCTTCCATATCTGTTGTAAGGAGCATAGTGCCGCACTTAGGGCATTTTGTCCACATTTCCTCGGGAACAAACGGTACATTGGTCTGCTCCTCGGGTCTGCTTTCAAGCTCATTTTTCGGTTTTACAAAAGCAAATAAATCCATAGCCTATTACTTCTTTCCGTCCTTATGCTTTTTTTCAAAATCAAGCATAAAGTCAGTAGTATATTCTCCGCTGACAAACTGCTCGTCCGACAAAATCTCGGCAAGCAAGTCACGGTTGATGTCAATTCCGTCAATGGTAAGCTCCGAAAGAGCCATTTTCATCTTTCTTATCGCAAGCTCACGGCTTCTTGCCTGAACAATGAGCTTGCCTATCATAGAATCATAGTAAGGCGGAATAAAATAATCCTGAAATACAGCTGTATCAAAACGGACAAAAGAACCGCCCGGTATATGCAAACGCTTAATTCTTCCGCAGCTCGGTCTGAAACCGTGCTCCGGGTCTTCTGCATTAATACGGCACTCAATAACATTTCCGTGTGTAAAAATGCTGTCCTGGGTTCTTGTAAGTTTTCCGCCTGCCGCAATTCTTATCTGCCACTGTACAATATCAAGACCTGTTACCATCTCGGTAACACCGTGTTCAACCTGAAGACGGGTATTCATCTCCATAAAGTAGAAATTATTATTCATATCAAGCAAAAACTCAACAGTACCTGCATTGACATAATTTACAGCCTTTGCAGCCTTTACAGCCGCTTTCATCATTTCCTTACGGGTTCTGTCATCAAGCGCAGGACTTGGGCTTTCCTCAATCATCTTCTGATTTTTACGCTGGACTGAACATTCTCTTTCACCCAGACAGATAGTATTACCATATTTGTCGCTCAAAAGCTGCATCTCTATATGCTTTACGGGGTGAATGAACTTTTCCATATAACATGCGCCGTCACCAAAAGCAGACTGTGCCTCCGAAGACGCCGCCGCAAAAGCCTCGTCAAACTGCTCAATGCAGTCTACTCTGCGGATACCCTTTCCGCCGCCGCCCGAACGAGCCTTTATAAGCAGCGGAAAACCAATTTTTTCGGCTTCTTCCCTTGCTTTTACGGGGTCTTCTATAATATCGCAGCCGGGTGTTACGGGAACACCTGCCGCACGCATTGTTTTTCTTGCATTGTCCTTATCGCCGAGTAATTTTATCATCTCTGATGTAGGGCCGATAAAGTTTATGTTACATTGCTCACAAAGAGAAACAAATTTTGCATTCTCCGAGAGCAAACCATAGCCGGGGTGAATGGCTTGTGCGCCGCTTTCAATGGCAACGGTAAGTATAGCAGGCATATTAAGATAGCTGTCGGCAACTCTGCTGCCGCCAACACAATAGCTTTCGTCAGCAAGCTGAACATGCATTGCGTTTTTGTCCGCCTCAGAATATATTGCAACTGTACTGATACCCATTTCTCGGCAAGCACGAATAATTCTTACTGCAATTTCTCCTCGGTTGGCTATAAGTATTTTTGAAAACATTTTATCACTTCCAAAAGAAAATTTGCAATAAGTTACTTATTATTTGGAATAAGAGCAAAAGAAAGCTCGGCACTTACGCAAAGCTTGCCGTCAACATAGCCTTTTGCATCAATAAAATAGAACACACCCTTGCTCTTTGTAAGAGTACATACACTTTCGAGTGTATCGCCGGGTTTTACCTGATTTTTAAACTTTACATTGTTCATTTTTGTAAAGAAAGGTGTGCATCCCTCAACCTTGCCCGCAAGCAGGCAGCAAGCCGACTGTCCCATCATTTCACAGAGAATAACACCCGGAACAACAGGATTGCCCGGAAAATGTCCCTGTAAAAAGAACTCGTCGCCCTTGATTGTATATCTTCCCTTTGAGGTAACATCGTCGATTTTTTCTGCCTCTTCAACAAGCAGCATATTGTCACGATGCGGTAATATCTTTTTGATTTCTTCCTGATTCATTGTAACTCCTTATTTAACTCTGAACAGAGGCTGACCGTACTCAACAAGGTCGCCGTCCTTAACAAGAACTTCTGTAACCTCGCCGTCAAGCTCTGACTGGATTTCATTCATACACTTCATAGCTTCAACTATGCAGATTGTGTCACCCTTTGAAATTTTCTGTCCCACAGAAACATAAGGATTGCTGTCAGGTGACGGAGCGGCATAAAATACGCCGACAATAGGAGAATTGATTGTTTTGCCCTCGGCAACAGGAGCCGACGGAGCGGCAGGTGCTGCAGGA
>UMAU01041518.1_pt1 | contig 14258 bp, 10 predicted proteins | sample 1963791 | NCBI WGS metagenome assembly UMAU01 (sample SAMEA4835924, study PRJEB28245) | human gut metagenome | biome: gut microbiome; material: fecal sample | place: Denmark | collected 2008
TTTTATTACATATTTTGCTAATGCCATTGTTGTTACTATTATTATTCCTAATAATATGAACGCAAATATCAAGCCTAAACTACATATTGTTTTAGACCTTTCTCTATTTTTTATTAAATTCTCCTCTTTACAGCCAGTAGGATTTTGCGCTCTTTGTTTCAAGATAGTACCTCCCTTCCTTTGTTTCTTTTTTCTATTGTTAGTCAATTTTACTTTATTGACAATTATCCATATTTTCATTATTAAATTCATTTTCCACTTTATATATTTATTTGTCAAACATACTTTTTTCGACCGTTTTTGCGCTCTTCCTACGGATATATTTAATTATTTGTATATTTTTATTTTTTTACATTTTAATTACATTTTTATCTTTTATTTTTTCTTATGCTACTATTAGAGCAAAAAGCAGAATATCCCTAATGTTTGGACATTCTGCTTTCTATAATTATATTAACTTTATTTTTTTCGCATAAACTTATAAGAATATCACCAAAATATATGCATATAACTCCCATATGTGCTAACAGCTCTCGAATCCACAACAGTCATTGTTATCGTTTTTTTCTTTCTTTCTAAAATTAATTGTGGCGAATTTAATCAATAATCAATTTTTCCACCTATTTGTATTATTTCTGCCTTAGCAACCTCATTTACACTTATTATTGTTTCCCTCCAAAACACTTTTTAATTCTGCTAATTTATGCATTAACTAAACCTAAAACTAAAATTCCTATATTATCATTATAAATTTCATCAAATTGTGCAATTGACAGTGGATTTTCTCCCAATCCAGCTTCTACTGTATATCCTGGTTTAATATGCTTTTGTATAAACCAGTCTTTATATCCCGCAAAACTAGAATTGTATGGTACTTCTGTTAATAAATACCCACTTGCTTTTGCAAATTTTTCACCAATTATTTTTGCACTTTCTGGTGCTAAGTTTTGAAAATTCCAATATATTTCTTTTCCCTGTGTATGATATGCAATTACTAATTTAAAATTATTTTTTAATGTAAAATCATATATTGCCCTAGACTCTGGCTCACTAATTGGTGTTGTTCCAACATAGTTTTTAGGAGCTGGCATTGTATACCCTTGCGAAAATTTTATCTCTTTTGCTTGTTCCCACCCAGCTGGAAATTGTAAGTTTAAATCCACTCCATTTATATTTGCCTTCCAACCATCTGGAAATGGAATCTCTGGAAAATTATTTACAATTTGAACCGCATTTTTATATGCGTCTTCCACATTTTTTATACTACCTGTGACCAAGTCCACTCCATCTGGATTAACCATTGGAACTATATATAATGAAGTAGTATAATATAACGCTTGTGCATTATGTCCGAATATATTTTTATTTTCCACAAAAGCTTTCGCATACTCTTCCAAAAACTTCATAAGAACTAGACTAGTTATCCATTCATTTGCGTGGAATGCAGCTGAATAAAAAACTTTTTTATTACCATTACCTATTTTTATATATGGCAAAGATTTATTTAAAACACTTTTACCAATTTCACCAACCTCTAAAAATGGATAAATCAACTTTAAATTTCGAATATCCTTCTCAAGAATTTCTGAACTATAACTTACTTGTGTATCAACAACATTCCTTACGGGAACAATAATTTCAGCCCCTGGCCTCATCCTGTACATATTTATGTTTGGATTAGAAACAATTATTCTTTCAATACTAGTTTTATATTCATTTGCTATATCATAAACATTATCACCTAACTTTACACTATAAACCACATACCCCAATTTAAATCCTCCTACTAATTATTTTATTAATTAATATTATTCAAAAAAATCATTAATGCTACTATTACTATAACCATTGTAGAAAATATTGTATTATAGCACTATATAAAAAATGAATAAATTCTTGTATTTTTCATAAAATAATGATAAAATTATGATAATATTAATATAAAGAGGTGAGAAATATGATTAATATAAGACCCGTATCAGACCTACGTAATAAATATCCAGAAATCGAGGATTTAGTTTTAAAAGAAGATGAAGCAGTTTATTTGACAAAAAACGGATATGGCTCGATGGTTGTAATGAGTCTAGAAAAATATTCCAAACTAATGAATGATATGGAATACAATGAGTATATTGAAAAATCATTAGATGAGGCAGATAAAGAAGCAGAAGATCCAAATACGAAATATTATACTCACGAAGAAATGAAAAAAATGGCAAGGAGGATAATTGATGGCGAATAGCAAATATACAATAAAATATTCCCAAACCTATATAAATCAATTTAATCACATATTAAAATATTTTGTAAATACTCTAAAAAATAAAATAGCCGCAGATGATTTTTATAATGAAGTAATTAAAGAAATAGAAAAAAGAAGTAAAAACCCAGAAAGTTATGAAAAATATGTATCTATCAAGAAGAAAAAAAGTACATACTATAGGATTTATATACGAAATTATACAATATTTTATACTGTAAAAAACAACATTATGGAAGTACGAAGAATTCTATATTCCAAAAGAAACTTTAATAATTTAGTTTAACAAAAATTTATATTTACTTCTAAATCTCCCTCATATTTTATATGGGAATTTAAAAAAATGCGATTATTAATAAATTAATAATCGCATTTTTATTATTCATCATCAGAAACTACCATTTCTTCATCATTTACTGTATCAACATCTTGTGACATTTCATCGTCATTTGATTCAGTAGTTTTATCATCTTGCTCTGTTTTAATTTGTGTATCTTGATATACTTTCATACCTGTTCCAGCAGGAATTAATTTACCTATAATAACATTTTCTTTTAGACCAATTAATTCATCTGTCTTACCTTTTATTGCAGCTTCTGTTAATACTTTTGTTGTCTCTTGGAATGATGCTGCAGATAAGAAACTTTCTGTTGCAAGTGATGCTTTTGTAATACCAAGTAATACTCTCTTACCTGTTGCAGGAGTTTTTCCTTCTGCTATAACTCTGTTGTTTTCATCTTCAAAGTCATACATATCAACTAAAGATCCAGAGAACATATTTGTATCTCCATTGTCTTCAACTCTTACTTTCTTAAGCATTTGTCTTGCTATTAATTCAATATGCTTATCATTTATATCAACACCTTGGTTTCTATAAACTTTTTGAACTTCAGTAGTTAAGTATTCAAATACTCCTGTAGGTCCCTTTATTGCTAAAATTTCTCCAGGATTTATAGAACCTTCTGTAATAGGATCACCAGCTAATACCTCGTCTCCTTCTCTTACACGTAGTTTAGATCCAAATGGTATTACATATTCTTTTGCTTCATGTTCACCCTTTATAACTACTTCTTTCTTGTTCTTTTCTTCTTTAATTCTTACTGTACCATCAATTTCTGAAATTATAGCTAATCCCTTTGGTTTTCTAGCTTCAAATAATTCCTCGACTCTAGGAAGACCTTGAGTAATATCAGCAACACCGGCAACACCACCAGAGTGAATTGTTCTCATTGTAAGCTGTGTACCAGGTTCACCGATTGATTGAGCAGCTATAATACCTACGGCTTCACCAATACTTACTTCTTGACGAGTAGCAAGACCCATACCATAACATTTAGCACAAACACCGTGTTTTGTTCTACATCCAATAACTGAACGAACTGTAACTTTTTCAATACCAGCAGCAACAATTTCAGCTGCTATTTTGTCATTAATCATTGTATTTGAATCAACTATTAATTCGTTTGTTTCTGGATTTACTATATCATTTAATGAATATCTTCCTACTAATCTTTCCTCAAGTTTTTCAACAACTTGATTTCCATCTTTTATTGTAGATACTTCAAGACCATCTTGAGTTCCACAATCTTCTTCTCTAACAATAATATTTTGTGATACATCAACTAATCTTCTTGTTAAGTATCCTGAATCGGCTGTTCTTAGGGCTGTATCAGAAAGTCCTTTACGAGCTCCATGGGCAGCGATGAAATATTCGATTGGGCTTAATCCCTCTCTAAAGCATGATGTGATTGGAATTTCAACAGTTTTACCTGTTGTACTTGCCATAAGACCACGCATACCAGCAATTTGTTTTAACTGGTCTAAGTTACCTCTGGCTCCAGATTCACTCATCATGTAAACTGGGTTTAATTTTTCAAAGTTATTTTTCATTGCAATTTTAACATCATCTGTTGCTTTACTCCAAATTTTAATAACTGCATTGTAACGTTCATCGTTAGTAATTAAACCACGTTTATATTGTTTTGTTATATTATCAACTTGTTTATATGCTTCTTCAATAATTGTTTTCTTTTCTTCTGGTACTTTAACATCACTAACAGAAACCGTTATAGCACCAACAGTAGAATATTTGTAACCTGTTGATTTAATATAATCAAGTAATTCTGCTGTTTCACTTAATCCATGAACATTTATTGAGTTTGCAATTATTTTACCAAGATTTTTCTTTGTTACTACAAAGTTTATTTCTGGTTCAAATTCTGTTTCTGGATTTGTTCTATCTACAAATCCTAAATCTTGTGGAATTCCTTTGTTATATATAATTCTTCCAACTGTAGTTTTAACTTTTCCAAATCTTTCTACACCATTTTCATCTACTTTTCTCATTTTTACATATATACTTGCATGCATTCCTAAGTCATGGTTTTCATGAGCTATAACTGCTTCTTCTGGAGAACAGAAATAGTTTCCTTCACCTGGTTCGCCTTCTGTTTCCATTGTTAAGTAATATGCACCAAGAATCATATCTTGAGTAGGTACTGTAACTGGTTTACCATCTTGTGGTTTTAATAAGTTGTTTGTTGAAAGCATTAAATATCTTGCTTCTGCTTGTGCTTCTGGTGATAAAGGTAAATGTATAGCCATTTGGTCACCATCGAAGTCAGCATTGAATGCTGTACAAACTAATGGATGAAGTTTAATAGCTCTACCTTCAACTAATACTGGTTCGAATGCTTGAATACCAAGTCTGTGTAGTGTAGGAGCACGGTTTAACATTACTGGATGATCTTTTATAACATCTTCTAATATTCCCCATACTTCTGGATGTAATCTTTCTACCATTCTTTTTGCATTTTTAATATTATGTGCTATTCCTCTTCCAACTAATTCTTTCATAACAAATGGTTTAAATAGCTCAACTGCCATTTCCTTTGGAACACCACATTGATATATTTTAAGCTCTGGTCCAACAACGATAACTGAACGTCCTGAATAGTCAACACGTTTTCCAAGTAAGTTTTGACGGAATCTACCTTGTTTTCCTTTAAGCATATCTGATAATGATTTTAAAGGTCTGTTTCCAGCACCTGTTACAGGTCTTCCTTTTCTTCCATTATCAATTAATGCATCTACAGATTCTTGTAACATTCTCTTTTCATTTCTTACTATAATTTCTGGAGCACCAAGCTCTAATAATCTTTTTAATCTGTTATTTCTGTTTATAACTCTTCTATATAAGTCATTTAAATCTGATGTTGCAAATCTACCACCATCTAATTGAACCATTGGTCTTAATTCTGGTGGAATAACTGGTACAACGTGCATAATCATCCATTCAGGTCTGTTATTTGATAATCTAAATGATTCTACAGTGTCTAGTCTTTTTACTAATTTTGCTCTTTTTTGTTCACTAGCTTTAACAAGCTCTTTTTTCAATTTTTCAGATAATTTATCAAGATCAATTTCAGCTAATAATTTATATAAAGCTTCTGCACCCATTTCAGCTTTGAAAGAACCTCTTCCGTATTTTTCTTCTGCTTCATGGAATTCTTTTTCAGATAATACTTGAGCTTTAATTAATCCTGTATTTCCTTTATCTGTAACTATGTAAGATGCAAAATATACAACTTTTTCAAGGTTTCTTGGAGAGATATCAAGCATTAAAGCTATTCTACTTGGAATACCTTTAAAATACCAAATATGAGCAACTGGAGCTGCAAGCTCTATATGTCCCATTCTTTCTCTTCTAACTTTTGACTTTGTAACTTCAACACCACATCTGTCACAAACTATTCCTTTATATCTAACTCTTTTATATTTACCACAATGACATTCCCAGTCTTTTGTTGGTCCAAATATTCTTTCACAAAATAAACCATCTTTTTCTGGTTTTAATGTTCTATAGTTAATTGTCTCAGGTTTTTTAACTTCACCTTTTGACCATTCTCTTATTAATTCATCAGATGCTAATCCAATTTTAATTTTATCGAAATTTTCTAATTCCTCCATTATAATAGGGGCCCCCTTTCAAAACAGTCTGTCTGTTTTGTTTCTAATAATAAATATTTTTAAGTTCATTAGTTTGCATTATATATTCCTTCATAACTTAAATGAGCACCGCTGTACAATTCGATTAGAAATTTAAGATTACTACTTCAAATATATTATTCAATTATTGTTTTGGAATATTTTTATTAATCCCTAATTATGTATCATAAATTTATAATTTTCTAAAAAGAGCTTTTAGCTCTTTTTAGATTTTTATTATTTATTCTTCGTCATCAAATGAATCATCAATCATTAAATCATCTGATATATCGTTTTCATTGTATAGATTTTCATCAAAATTTTCGTCGTCTATTGGTGAAAATAGTTCGTCGCTATCTGATGCATCTTCTGTTTCTTCGTCTGCTTCTATGTAGCTGTCTTTCATTTCGTCTTCATCAACGACTGTTTCTTCTAATGCTTTTTTGTTGTCTAAATTGAAGTCTATTCCGTCTTCAATATTTTCTTTTAATTCAAGTTCTTTATCATCTTTAGTATATAAACGTATGTCTAATCCTAAAGATTGTAATTCTTTAACAAGTACTTTAAAGCTTTCTGGAACTCCTGGCTCTGGAATGTTTTCGCCTTTAACAATAGCCTCATATGTTTTAACTCTTCCTACAACATCATCAGATTTTACTGTTAACATTTCTTGTAGTGTATATGCTGCACCATATGCCTCTAATGCCCAAACTTCCATTTCACCAAAACGTTGTCCACCGAATTGTGCTTTACCACCAAGTGGTTGTTGTGTTACTAATGAGTATGGTCCTGTTGAACGAGCATGTATTTTATCATCAACTAAGTGGTGAAGTTTTAACATGTACATAACACCTACTGTAATTGGGTTATCAAAAATTTCTCCAGTTCTACCATCACGAAGCCATCTCTTTCCATCTCTAGATAATCCAGCTTCTTCTAGTAAATCTTCAATTTCCTCAGATTTTGCACCATCAAATACTGGTGTTTCAACTTTAAATCCAAGTGCTTTTGCAGCCATACCTAAGTGAACTTCAAGAACCTGACCTAAGTTCATACGAGAAGGAATACCTTGTGGGTTAAGTACTATATCAACTGGTGTACCATCTTCCATAAATGGCATATCTTCTTCTGGTAATATTCTTGAAATAACACCTTTGTTACCATGACGTCCAGCCATTTTATCACCAACTGAAATTTTTCTCTTTGTAGCAATATAACATCTAATTACTTGGTTAACACCAGGTCCTAATTCATCAGAATTTTCTCTAGTAAATATTTTTACATCTACTATTGTTCCAGCTTCTCCATGTGGTACACGAAGTGATGTATCTCTAACTTCCCTAGCTTTTTCACCAAATATAGCACGAAGTAATCTTTCTTCTGCAGTTAATTCAGTTTCTCCCTTTGGAGTAACTTTACCAACTAATATATCTCCAGGTCTTACTTCTGCACCTATTCTTATAATACCATCTTCGTCTAAGTCTTTTAATCCGTCATCACCAACATTAGGAATATCTCTTGTTATTTCTTCTGGTCCTAATTTTGTATCACGACATTCGCAATCATATTCTTCAATATGTATAGATGTATAAACATCTTCTTTAACTAATCTTTCACTTATTAATACAGCATCCTCGTAGTTGTAACCTTCCCAAGTCATGAATGCTATTATTACGTTTTTACCAAGAGCCATCTCACCATCTTTTGTTGAAGGTCCATCAGCTAAAATTTCTCCAGCTTTTACTCTTTCACCTTTTGCAACAACGGGTCTTTGGTTTATACATGTTCCACCATTTGTTCTCTTGAATTTACGTAATTTATATTTATCTAATACATTATTTTTATTTCTTACTATTACTTCATCACCAGTTACTTTTTCAACAATACCATCATTTTTAGCAGTAACTGTTATTCCTGAGTCTTTTGCAGCTCTATATTCAATACCTGTTCCAACTATTGGAGCTTCTGGCATTAATAAAGGTACTGCTTGACGTTGCATGTTTGATCCCATTAATGAACGCTTAACATCATCGTGCTCTAAGAAAGGAATCATAGCTGCAGCTACGGAAACTAATTGTTTTGGTGATACATCAATATAATCAACTCTAGATTTATCAACTTCAAGAATTTCTTCTTTAAATCTTGCTCTAATTCTATCATTTAAAAATCTACCTTCAGAATCTAATGGTTCTGTTGCTTGAGCAATTACATATTTATCTTCAACATCAGCAGACATATATTCGATTATATCTGTAACTTTTCCTGTTTCTTTATCAACTTTTTTGTATGGTGTTTCAACAAATCCATATTCATTAATTTGAGCAAAACATGAAAGTGCTGAAATAAGTCCAATGTTTGGTCCTTCTGGAGATTCAACTGGACATAATCTACCATAGTGAGTATGGTGAATATCCCTAACCTCGAAACCAGCTCTTTCTCTTGTAAGACCACCAGGTCCTAATGCTGAAATTCTTCTTTTATGTGTTAATTCTGATAATGGGTTTGTTTGATCCATGAATTGTGATAATTGAGAGCTTCCAAAGAATTCTCTAATTGAAGATGTTATTGGTTTTGTATTAATTAAAGTTTGTGGTGTTACAACATCTAAGTCTTGAGTTGTCATTCTTTCACGAACAGCTCTTTCAAGTCTTGTTAAACCAATTCTAAATTGATTTTGTAATAATTCTCCAACACATCTAATACGTCTATTTCCTAAGTGATCTATATCATCAATTTCACCTAAACCAAAATCTAAGTTTAATAGATAACTTACTGAAGCAATAATATCTTCTGTTGTAATATGTTTAGGAATAAGCTCTTCTTCTCTTTGAGCTAATACTTTATGTAATTTTTCAGGCTCTGTTGTATCTAATATTGATTTCAATACTTCATAATTTACATATTCTTTAAAGTGTAAATCACTTATATCAACATCAGTTACAAAATTATGAATGTTTACAGTTCCATTTCCTATAACTCTGACTTTTTTATCATTTACTTTTACATCTACAATATTTATACCAGTATTTTGAATTGCTTCTGCAACATCTGCAGATATTTCAGTATCTTTTTCTACTAATAATTCTCCTGTTGATGGATCTATTATATCATCATAAGATATTTTTCCTGTTATTCTTGTTGCTAAACTTAATTTTTGATTAAATTTAAATCTACCAACTTTTGATAAATCATATCTTCTATGATCAAAAAATAATCCATTAAATAATGATTTAGCAGCTTCTACTGTTGGAAGTTCACCTGGTCTTAATTTTTTGTAAATTTCTATTAAAGCTTCGTCTTGAGTTTTAACAGTATCTTTATTTATTGTAGCTATTAATTTATCGTCTTCACCAAATAATTCAATTATATCTTGGTCTGATTCAATTCCTATAGCTCTTAATAATGATGTGACTGGTAATTTTCTTGTTCTATCTACCCTTACATTTATAATATCACTTGAATCTGTTTCATATTCAATCCAAGCTCCACGTATTGGCATTACAGTTGCATTATATATTTTCTTTCCTGTTTTATCGAAGTCTGTTGCATAATAACATCCTGGAGAACGAACTAACTGGCTGACAACAACTCTCTCAGCTCCATTTATAATAAATGTTCCACTTTCAGTCATTAATGGAAAATCACCTAAATAAATTTCTTGCTCTTTTATTTCTCCTGTTTCTCTGTTTATTAATCTAACTTTTACGTGTAATCTTGTAGAATATGTTGCATCTCTTTCTTTTGCTTCTTCTTGAGTATATTTAGTTTTCTTTTCCATATAATAATCGAAAAATTCTAGAACTAAATTTCCTGTATAATCAATTATTGGAGATATATCTTTTAAAACTTCTCCTAGTCCTTCTTCAATAAACCAATTATACGAATCTTTTTGAACTTGAATAAGATTTGGCATTTCAATTGAGTCACCTATTTTTGAAAATGTCTTTCGTGTAGCTCTTTCATGTTTTATTTCTTTTAACAAAACAAATCACCCCTATAAAAAATTAAGCAGAATAAAAAAATATATATGAAATTAAAATAAGTCCCTCTTACTGTATACAAAGTTAATTGATACTAATAAGCTTCCTGCTCTTAAGTCTATTAGTATCAACCGTTCGTATAAATAATTCCTCTTATTTTAAATTAACATAACCATGTTTATAATGGTGCAAGAAAAAGGTATGATGCCCTTTTGTTTTTTTTGACAACTACCTTCTGTACTTTTTTCTTTAAATTTATAAAATTTTTCTTTCGCATTTTTTCGCAATATATACCATATATTATAATATATTTCTATAATGCTTGTCAACGATTTCTAAGCACTTTTTTCATATTTTTCGAAGAAAAAGGTTCATCAAATGAATGTCAGTGGGAATGGTTCTTTTGGGTTGCCAATGGTTGTCAATGGGGACGGTTCTTTTTGACACATTCTTTTTTAGTTTTTTGATATTAAATTTTTTGCTGTGATGTGTCAAAAAGAGCCGTCCCCATTGACAACCCCATTGACACATTTTTAGATTTTTTATTTTTTGTCGTTTTTTGAAAAAAATTGTTGCATAACAAAAAATGTATTGTTATAATTATCATGAAAATATTTAAGGAGGTGTCTTCATGGACGAAAATATGCAAAATAACAATGGTATGCCACAACAAGAGAAAAAAGGATTAGCTATAGCTTCTATGGTTCTTGGTATAACATCTATAGTACCAGGATGGTGTATTCCTTATTTTCCATTTATACTAGGTTTAATTGGTGTTATTTTAGGTGGTGTATCTTTATCTAAAAAACAAGGTGGAAAAGGTATGGCTATTGCAGGATTAGTTACAAGTATAATTTCATTAGTAATTTACTTAATTATATTAATCGCAATTGGTGCATCAGTTTCTGCTATTATGAGTAACCTATAAAACAAAAAAATGCAATTTATTATATTGCATTTTTTTATTTTAAATTTCGTAATAATCCATATATAAAAAATATTCCTATAAATATTGAGATTAGTACAATATATTTATTATTACTAATTCCTATTTTTTCTTCTTTATATAATTTCTTTTTTATATGCAAATCAATTAATACATATATCGGAATGCATATCTCTATTATCAAAATTATATTTAAAATAATTTGTATCTTATTCATCTTTTAAATACCCCAAAATTATTTCTATATATGATATATTATGTCTTTTTAATACATACCTTTGAAATAAAGTATAAAAATCATTTATCAATAATATAATTAAAAATGGTAATAATGCACAAGTATATACTGCATTATATTGAAAAGCTTCTGAAAATTTTAATTGTATTATACTTTTTGTTGCTCTTGTTAATCCACAAGAAGGACATAAAATTCCATAGTTATCATACCAAAAGCACGAAGTTTTTATTATTCCTATTTGTACTAGTACAACTAATATTATTGAAATTACGTATATTATTGCTCTTATTAAAGCAAATAAATCAATTTTTTTTTCTAATTTTATTTTCATTTTACTCTATTCCCAAATACTCATTATAAGTTACTTCTCTATCAACAACCTTATCCGCTTTAATATCAATTATTCTATTTGCAACAGTTTGAGTTAATTGGTGATCATGTGATGTAAATATCATATCACCTTTGAATTTAATCATTCCATCATTTAATGATGTAATGCTTTCCATATCTAAATGGTTTGTTGGTTCATCAAAAATTAAAAAGTTTGCTCCTGATAACATCATTTTTGAAAGTACACATCTTACCTTCTCTCCTCCAGATAAAACATTTACTTTCTTCAATGCTTCTTCACCTGAAAACAACATTCTTCCTAAAAAACTTCTTACATATGTTTCGTCTGGATCTTTTGAATATTGTCTTAACCAATCTGTTATACTTAAATCTGATTCAAATAAATAGTTATTATCTTTAGGGAAGTATGAACTTGTTATTGTTGTTCCCCATACAATTTCGCCTTCATCTGGCTCTACCTCTCCTGCGATTATTTGGAATAATAATGTTTTTGCATTTTCGTTATCAGCTAATAATGCAATTTTATCACCTTGTTTTACAGTAAATGAAACATTATCTAATAACTTTTCGCCATTTACAGTTTTAGTTATATTTTTAACTTGTAAAATATCTTTTCCAGGCTCTCTGTCTGGTTTAAAATCAACATATGGATATTTTCTGTTTGATGGTTTTATTTCATCTAATTCTATTTTTTCAAGAGATTTTTTTCTTGATGTAGCTTGTTTTGATTTTGAAGCATTTGCAGCAAATCTAGCAATAAAGTCTTGTAGCTCTTTTATTTTTTCTTCTTTCTTTTTGTTAGCTTCTTTCATTTGCTTTAATGCTAATTGGCTTGATTCATACCAGAAATCATAGTTACCTGGATATACTTTTATTTTTCCGAAGTCCACATCTGCTATATGTGTACAAACTTTATTTAAAAAGTATCTATCGTGAGATACAACTATTACAGTATTTTCAAAATTAATTAAAAATTCCTCTAACCAGCTAATGCTTTTTAAATCCAAATCATTTGTAGGCTCATCAAGTAATAATATATCTGGATTTCCAAATAGAGCTTGAGCAAGTAATACTTTTACTTTTTCTTTAGCTTCAAGTTCACTCATTAATTTATAATGCTTACTTCCGTCTATACCTAAATCATTTAATAAAACTTCAGCATCAGATTCAGCATTCCATCCATCTAGCTCTGCAAATCTTTCTTCTAATTTTGCTGCGACCATTCCATCTTCCTCAGAAAAATCTGGTTTAGCATAAATTTCATTTTTATCTTGCATAATTTTATAAAGCTCTTGATTTCCCATAATTACAGTATCAATTACAGTATGCTCTTCATATGCAAAGTGATCTTGTTTTAATACAGATAATCTTTCGCCCTTTTCCATTGTAACTTCACCTTTGCTAGGCTCTAATTCTCCTGATAAAACTTTTAAAAAAGTAGATTTACCAGCTCCATTTGCACCAATTATTCCATAGCAACATCCTTTGTTAAATTTAATATTAACATCTTCAAATAATGTTCTTTTTCCAAATCTTACAGTTACTCCAACAGCATTTAACATTTCCGTTCCTCCTTCTTAAAATACCTGGTTATTATAACTTATTTTAGAAGAGGTTGTCAATGGGGACGGTTCTTTTTGACACACCACACTCAACCAATTACAACATCAACTATAAAAAACTTACACCACAATATCAGCTTCAATCTTTTTAAACTTAGCTTCACCTATTCCTGAAACATTTTTTATATCTTCAATCTTTTTAAATTTTCCTTTCTCATTTCTATATTTTATTATTTTTGATGCTGTTGATGGTCCTATTCCATTTAAAGTTTCTAGCTCGGTTTGTGTCGCCGTGTTTATATTTACTTTTGAACTTTTGCTTTCATCATCATTATTATTTCCGTCAACAATAACATTTGTTCCACTAGATTTTGTGATATGATTAACATTTTTTGCATTTTTATTGTTTGTATTATTTGTTGTACTTTTGTTTTTCTCGTCATCTTTTTCCTGCAAAACATTTTCATTTTTGTTTTCATCTATATTGGGAATATTTATCTTTTGTCCATCTTCCACTTTGTATGCTAAATTAATATTTTTTAAATCTGCTTTTTCTGTTGTTCCTCCAGCCTTTTCTATTATATCTTTAATTCTATCTCCTTCTTTTGCAATAACCACTCCTGGATTTTTTACTTCTCCCATAATATGAATATAAATATTATTTTGAACTTCTGTATTATTATTTTCTGTTGTATTTGAGTTTATAGATTCCTCCGAAATTTCTAAATAATTATAGTCTTCTGATGATGCATCTTTTTTATCTAAAAAAAATAATATTATTACACATAAAATAACTATAATTATACATATAAATATATAAATTATTTTATTTTTTTTAATATTTTCCATAAAACCAACCCTTTCTACTTAAAAATTAGTAAAACAAATATTTCAGTTTGTTACTTAAACTTAATACAATTTGGTACTTGAAATA
>UMAU01032230.1_pt1 | contig 13993 bp, 10 predicted proteins | sample 1963791 | NCBI WGS metagenome assembly UMAU01 (sample SAMEA4835924, study PRJEB28245) | human gut metagenome | biome: gut microbiome; material: fecal sample | place: Denmark | collected 2008
TAACTTGGTTTACAAACGCAAAGAAAGCTACTCCCAAAACAGCGAGGACAACGGCCGCCATCTTGTGGCTCTTGTTGCCCTTCGCAACCTTGACATCAAGCTCAGCGAGCTCCTTTTTCTTCTCTTCACCGACATAGCGAACATAATCGCCGCGCAGCGCATTACCCTCATCGCCGGTAACCGCCCTGCTTGTCCATCCGTCGAAGTCAAGGGTGATCGCCTGCGGAAATTCGGGGATGTCGCTCTTGCGATACCGGTTGAAACCACCGTTGATATAGGAACCCAAAAACTGAATCGCGGTCTTCTTCTTATGCACATCCACAGACGCACTCTGGTCGCGCATCGAGCGTGTCATCTGGTCGATGATGTTCATCGTCTGCTGACGCTTCTCATCGCGGCGACGATTGACGAGCTCTCGGGCGCGCTCCACGTCTCCGCCAAATGCCTTGACCGCAAGAAGATACTCCTCCTGGCGGCGCAAATTTCGCTCCTTGGAGTCATCGGAGTTAACGAGCTCCATCAAATGCCTGTCAACCTGCTCGGCAAGCGTCCTCTCGTCAACATCAGAAGCCTTGAGGTCGGCGAAGTCATTGGAGATGCTCTCGATTGCCTCGACTTTTCCGAGATACTTATTGATGTAGTCAAACTCCTTGACCACCACCTTGAGCGCCGGATATCTCGAACTCATATCCTCCTCGTAGCCGGTAAAGTACTCCGCCCATGACTCTGACTGCTCATTCTCGAACTCAGGGCTCTGATTTCTGATCTGCTCGATCCAGCCCGCCATATAGTCGTCGCACAGGTGCTTTTCGTCGGTTCCAAAGATGCCGTTGATATAGGCATCGATGTAGACCATCGCATCGGCATCGATGCGGGCGGCGTTTTGCGTCGAGAAGTAGCGCGCTAACCATTCGTAGCACGTAGCCGTGCGGTTATTACGTCTGCAGATCAGAGCCATCGCAAGCGACGTGTGCTCGTTGTCACGTTTGACAGCCTCGCGTATTGCGCGCTCTGCAAGATCTCGGTTGTTGTTGATCCATGCCGCAAGGGCAACCAGGACAGGTGCCAGCCAGTAGTCCGGGGTAGAGATCATTAACTCCTCGGAGACCGTCGAAATCGTCGCCTTGCGCACGAGCGCCGCATCGGTTGCCTGGAGAATACCGACCATGGTGTTTCGAACCACTGAGTAGTTGCCGAACTTTTTGTCCATCTCCTGCCGGACGCTCACGAGCTCCGTAGTCGCCTGCTCAAGTGCGGCGGTACGACGCTGCTCGAGCATCATCTCGAGAAAGTCCTTTCGGAGCTTTTTAAGGTCCTTCCGCACTTCCTCCATTTGCGATTCGACCTTATCGACCTTCGTGGTCATCTGGTCAACTTTTGTTCCAATAGCGGCGATCCTGCGCTCGATAAGGACAGTATCTACTCCCGAATCACTCATCTGTACCACCTTTCAGTTTGCACTGTTTAGATCATCCAATAGCTTTAAGCGAGTAAGCGCCCGCCATCTGCTTTATTGAGAGGCCATGCTTCGGTATTGCTCGGACACCTGCTGATAGGCCACAAGAAACTTCTGTTTGTATTGGCTTGCCTTCATCGAATTGACGATGCGACCGACGGGCTCCACATAGTGTTCGAAAAAGTACGAAGTCCTTCTTCGTAACGCAAACGAACCAGTTTTATAGGGGGACCCGGGGTTCTCTCTAATGCCCTTGAGTAGTGCAAGACACGTTTTGGGTGTATTGCAGTTGGCGGCAATATCTTGATAGAAAATCTCCCGCTCTGCAGTCATAAAGTCTTCCGAAGCATACCGCGCTATGCAGAACGGGCACACAGCATCGATAAAGTTCTCAAGTCGAGACCGATCCTCCATGCTCTGCATATTGGCGACCACGAGCGATACCATCTGAACCTCAAAGTCACGCATGTTGTAGAGCGTCGACTCAAACAAGTCGATCAAGTCACGCACCTCATCATATTCGAGAGGGATATCTTCGGCCCTTTTAAAGAAAACCGTCATCGAACCCGAAAGACCTTCGCAAAACTCATCGCAGTACGCAACCATAAACTGTGCCGCCGCGTTGTCTTGCATCATATTGAGCACGTCCGCGGCAAATTTGCGGGCCTCCGGGAAGTTGCCGCCCTTAAAAAACTTGATGGCATTGTCCTTGGCAAACGCGATTTTGCCCGTGGCCCCCAGACGCGCCCGCGAATAGTACATCTCGCGACCGCACTGGTTGCAATGAACCTTTCGCGTTGCGGGGTCAAACTCGACATCGGTGCTGCCGCAGCCCTCGCAAGTTATTCCGTTGATTTCCAATAGCTTCCCCCACTTCAACCATCAAAGTGCCCTGGTAAAAAGCAGCGCGAGCCCTTATTTGACAGCGGTCAGCGCCGCATTGCGCTTTTTCCAGATATTGCGCGCATCATGGACAAGGCCAACCGTAACATCTGCCGGCTCATCGGCACTCATGGAATTCGAGACCGCCTCAAGCGCGGCGGAGAACTGTCGCTCGATCTCTTGAACATGGGGCTGCGACATGTTGGAACTAAAGGAGATGTCATCCTTGAGCCCTTTGAGTTCGGCTTTAACCTGAGCGTCCTCCGCTACGGCAAGAAGCTGCCCCACATACGATCCGAACTGTGCCGTTTGAACCGTCTTTGCGAGGGCGGCGGCAACCTTTTGGTCTGCCCGGCGGGCATAGGAGCCAAGACCCATCTGCACAAGGACAAGCACAACGAAAAGAACAACGTTTGCGACGACCGGGATCGTGCTGCCGCCCCACCCATACGCCACAAACGCAAAGTACGTATTGGCAAGAAGGGCAACAACAAAATAGGCACAGCTGGATGCAATCGGCAAATAATGGATTTCGGTCGTGCTTTTGACCGTGGACTGCTTATCGGACATGGTAGCCGAAATCGAAGCCACCGCAAAAGCCAAAACCCCAAAACCAAGCGACATAGCAAAGACGATAGGGTTCATCAGCGCGTTTTTGCAGACAAACATGATTACAAGCCACGCCACCAAGACGATTGCCTCGCCCAAAATGACACGTTTAACAGAACCGTTCATCTTTGTTTCTCCTTATTGGATCTTAGTTCCACAATCGGGGCAGAATTTGGTCCCTTCGGGCAACTCAGCTCCGCAGCTCGGGCACCTTGGCGAGGTCAACCGGTTCCCGCACTCAAGGCAGAACTTGGCACCGACCGGGTTAAGATGCCCACACGCCAAACACGCAACACCCTGCTCGAGCTTTTGTCCGCATTCCAGGCAGAACTTAGCACCCATCGGATTAACGTTTCCGCAGCTGGGACACACGAGCCCGTTTTGCATACCTGCGGACGCGGAAGCCGTTCCAACCATGGGAGCAACAGCGCCCATGGTCTGGTTGGCCAAGTTGGAGAAGCCAGCTCCAAATGCACCGCCCATGCCAACGCCCATGCCGAGTCCCATGCCGGCTCCCATGAGGCCCGATGCGGCACTCCCCTCATTGCCCGCAGCACTCTCCATTACGTCCATGCCGCGCTCCTGCTGATAGTTGTAGCCTTCGCGCGCACGCTTCCTGGCAAGTGCCTCGGACTCGATGTCCATCTGGGCAGCGTTACCCTGTGCCTCGAGAATGCTCCGCTTACGCTGGATCTTCATCTCGTTGATGGCGGCAAGATCCTCTTCGAAGGGCTTGATGCTGTTGAACGAGAAGTTATCGAGTGTGAGACCAAACTCATCGAAATAGTTAACGAGCTTGACCTGCATCTGAGACGAGAAGTCGCTCAGATGCGTCGCAATTTTAAGAACGGAAACCTCCTGGTCAACAATCGCCTTAGCAAGCAAGTCGGGAACATACTCAAGGATTTTTGCCCGCATAAAGGAGGTAAGTTCTTCTCGTGTATAGCGATCTCGCGTGCCCACGACCTTAACAAGGAACTTCCTCGCCTGAATGGGAACCAGACTCGAATCGTTCTGTTCGATATGCACGCCAAACAAACCGAAGGCGCGAACGTGAACGTTGACGTCTTCCTCAGGGTCTTGAACGATGATGGGCTCGGTCGTGCCCCAGCGTAGCTCGTTCATGTAGTTGGTATTGATAAAGTACACAACGGAATGAAACGCCGAGCTACCGCCGGTAAGCGAATGAGCGGCATTGCGGAACGGGGCGAATCGGCTGTCTCCCGTGTCGAGCTTGATCTTGCACGGACCGACAAACACACTTACCTGAGAATCGCCGGCACCCGTAGCGTCAGTAGAACTGCCCGCCCCCATATTGTTGGTAAAAACGGCAATCTGCGATTGCGCAACCTGAAGATAGGACCCGTTGGGGAAATCCTCGTAGGGATAGCGGAATGAGACAAGCGAGGCATCTTCGTTGTTGCCAGGCTCCCATTTGATATTGTCGACAGAAAAGGCACCGAGTATTCCGCTGTGCTTTTCTTCCTTTTCGTTATCGCTATGGAACAGAGACATGCTGATTCCTTTCGTTAATCCCAAACCACGCGCTCCGCGTGTCTAATGAATTGCGAAATGCCGAGCCGACAGGCGCATCGAAAGCCCGTGCGTCTCAATCTATCCCCCAACTTAGCTCGGTTAATTATAGCCCTCAAGTCATCGCATTTAGTCACCCACCGGCGAGCGGTAATAATGTCGCACCTTTGGTCAACTGACGAAGAACCGGGAGGGTTCGAACCCCAGATACCCTTTTGGGGCATACCCGCTTAGCGGGCGAGTGTCTTCGGACTCTCGGTCAGCTCTTCGTAACGGCCGTTTTAGCTGTAACTAAACTCGTCGGATGGAACAAGGGGAAAGGTATAGGAGCCGCGCACGCCGTAATGCCAACATGTCTCGGCTAAAGTTACTAGCTCTCGTGATAGGCCATGATCGACCGGCACGGATACCCTTCAGAGCCGCATTCCGCGGACGCTATGACCTTTCCGTCTTTATAAAACTCGACGTACCAAACGTACGTTGCCGCCCCCTCCCAATAGCTTGGCCTATCAGCGACCTTGTACGTAATAGAGGCGTCATCTGGCACAATCAACTCGCGCTTGGCGTTTGCAATGAACGCATCCATGTCGGCGATCACGCCATCGTCGCCCGCAGCGGCCTCCCCATCGTCGCCGCTATCGGATGCCGCTTCAGATGGTGCTTGAGATGCGCCAGTTCGATCGTCTGCAGCACCAGAGTCGTCCTTCAAAGAGCTCTCCGAAGGCTCCGCTCCTTTGAATGCCTTCCACATATCGCTGCTTGCAGACGGCTTTTCAATGTCGGCCTCCGGATGCTCCCCGGCAATCTCGTCAAGAATTTTGCACGCTTCTTCACGCCCCTGGACCATCGTCTCCTGTGGTTTGCCACCATCCTCGACGGTCCTCACCAAGTAGGCGCCATTCTGTCTATCGAATTCCTTATTTTGAATTTGCACCGCGTCTACGACCTCAGGACCCTTTGCAGTAAGCGAAATATAGAAGTCTGCCTGGTTACAATCCTGACTACAAGTAAATTTAACGATGCCGTCCTTACAGACAGTAATGACTTGGCTCTCACCCTGAGCAATAAAACCGTCATACTGATTCGTCATATTGCTGGAGCCTTCTACCATCTCTGACGAAGGCATAACCGAAACGGCCTTTCCATCAACAAAGCAGTAGGCACCTACAATCGCCGAAATATCGTTCTGCGCATCGACAGACCCAATAAGCAACTCGTCAATTCCGTCGCCGTTCAAATCATCGAAAGCATAGTAGTAGTTTAAAAAGCCGGGAGCATTCTGGCTGTCATAAACGAATATCTGCCCCAGCCCAGAATCATTGCCGCGCCCCAGAGCCCAGTCGTCGTAGTTGGCAGTACCAGCTCCCTTCTGCTCGCAATAGCTCACAAAGTCCTCGTAACGCGCAACCACGCCCTCGTAGGCCTTGTGCGCTTTCTTGTTAGCTGCCGCGACCTTCTTTTTAGACGACTTATTCTCGACTGCAGCCGGCTGTTCCTGCTGCTGCAGCTGAGGCAGCACAAAGGCCTCGTAAGCTTTGACCAGTGCGTAGGCGACACTAGCGGTAAAGATGATTGCTGCAAAAATGGCGACAAACGTAGGCACGGCAAAATGGCCGATCTGCCGACGCTGCATCATAAAGGCCGCAAAGGACATATGCTCAGAGGGCGCCGGAGAAGCGCTCTCTGCGCGAGATGCAGCAGGATCGCTCGTCGCTTTTCTATCAGCAGGCGCCTTTGGTGTACCTGAAAGAAGCGGCTGCTGAGCATTCGCCGGCGCATCATCCACATCCAACGGTTTTCCGCATGCGGAACAGTATCGCGCCCCGTCTTTGATCTTTGCCCCGCAGCTTGCGCAGTACATATATCCCCCCCTAGAACTTCAGCATATCGAAACGATAGTCCACAGCCTGCAAACAGAAAAGGCCCAGGACAATTTGCTCGACTGTAAACCTTTTCTTTCACCTTTCAAATTCGCCTGACCCCACGCGGAAGGCATGCGACGGGCTACTTGCTAGGCGCGAGCCATGTGCAGCTTGATTGCCTTGAAGATGATGTTGGCAACCGAGACGATAGGCCAAAGTGCCACCATCGTCATCGGGGCTAATTCGGGAACAACCGGAACCGCTCCGTGAATCACGCTGCCCAACCAGTAAAAAAGCATCAGAACAACGACAGGAAGGCCCACGAGAACCACAAGTTCGATTAGCATAATCGTGATACCGATAATGCCGCCACCATAGACAAAGGGAAGCCTTACACCGCTGCGGTACAGCGAGATAATCACCTTCCAGGGACCAATCAGAAGCAGCCCCAGCAGAATCATATAGTCGAGCCCCAGTGAGCCCCCTCCCAGCACGTAATTGAAAAAGAGCACATAGAGCAACGAAATCACTGACGCTCGCGTAAGGGACCCGATGGACTCGCGAAGTGAATCTTGCAGGCAAGCAGCGGCCTCTGCATCCTCCGCCGCTTGAAACTGAGCCTCGACAGACTGGCTCTCAATCGGCCGGGCCTCGACGTAAATCGCGTCTCCCGCCGTGCTGGCCGCAGCCGCGACCGTAGGCGTTCCACACACGCCGCAGAACTTGGCGCCGTCGTTAATCTCTGCTCCACACTGTTTGCAATGCATGATCGGGTCCTTTCTCGTTACCCCTTTTCTTGACGATCACAAGATACGATTGGTCGTTTATCCGATATAGAGATTTTGACCGGGTAATTTTCCTAAACGTGCTACGCTATTAAACCTTCAGCTAGAGACAGGGGTAACAATGTTTGAGTTCTCCCAAACACGCACCGTTGAAGGTTCGATTCCGTTTAAGAAAGTCAACCTCATAGAGAACGAACCCAATAGGCCCGTTGGCGAGGCCCAGCTTGTCTTTGAACTCTACATGCCCACCGAGCTGGCCGGCAGCAAAAGCAACGAAGGGCCCGCACACAGCGAGCGCCATGCCGATCTGATCAGACTGGCATCATGCATCGAACCTACCGCCGTTAAAGAGCAGCCCTTCCGCGCAAGCCTCTTTAACGTACTTGATTACGCCGAACAGACCGGGCCGCTTTTTGGCAAGCACGCAATAGAATCCGTACGCGATTGGGCCAATGCCGCGATGGCAGCACTTATTGCCATGCGCATCCAGGAATACCTCAACGGGAGCTGCACCATCGCAAAGGTCTCCGCATTGGAAAGAATCGAGAAATCAGTGGTAACCTGCGCGGCAAACGGGTCATCCTTCAAGATCTACACCACTATCCTGAGGGCGGGCGGAGATTATACCGACCCATTCAAAAGCCTGCCCATCGTGCGCAAAATCGAATCCGATGCGGGATATTTCTACGCCTTTATGTTTATGATCGACGAGGAAGAATCCCTCGTTGCACTCAACGTGCTCTCTTTTGAACACGAGCTCACCGCTAATGACTTCAGTGTTTTGCAGGCGATGTTCTACATGGACGAAGACTCCAGCTCGGAGATTTCAGCGCGACTCAAGGTCAGCAATAGCGAGGAGAGCTTCTATGTAATCGACCCTCAAGCAGATATCCAGGAGCGCCGCGAAGAACTTGACAACGATGACCGCGATGCACTCACCGCTTTGGTGCAGGCGCTCGTGATCTCGCATCTCTCGGGCGCGCACGTGGATGTGTTCCAGGGCAACGAGTCCACAGGGTTCCTCTCCTTTGACAGCTATCTCTCGTGGCTCTGGTTTGATTTTTCGCGCAAGCTGAGCACCGTCAAAATTGGCTATTGCGAGCAGTGCGGACGCGCCTACTCACTTGCCGGGCATCGTGGCGTCAAACGGCACTACTGCAGCGATCGATGCAAGACCGATGCCAAAAACGAGCGCACGCGCAAGGAGACGGCGAAGATACGTGAGTCGTTTGGAACGGGCGCCAGCGTACGCGACATCGCCAACGAGATAGAACGTCCCGCGGCCTACGTGCGCTCGCAGCTCAATAAATGGACCAAGCTCAAGCACGATCTGGATGTAGACATTGAGTTAAACGGCTTTGACAGCTCCGAGCTACTCAAACGCTGCACCATTGAGAAGCTCGACCTCAACAACCTCCTCAACGCCAAGCGCAAAAAGCAGATTCAGGACTATGCCAAACTCAAGCGCCTCGTTAAGTAGAAACGCTGTCATTTCTTTGCCATCCGATTGACGGGTGGAAAGTTACTCATATACGTGTTAGTAATATATATGTTAGTAATACATATATGAACGAGGCGCATCATGTTTGTTGGACGTCGGGAAGAGCTTGAATCCCTGGAAACCGCCTATCAAAAAGGTTCCTTTCAGTTTGCCGTAGTCTATGGAAGGCGTCGCGTGGGTAAAACCAGCCTGCTTCGCGTCTTTACACAGGGCAAACCCCATGTGATCTTCTTTACCGGACAGAAAACCGTTGCAAGCGAAAACCTCGCGCTGCTCAGCCGCGAGATACTTGGCGATAGCGCCGCAGGAGCAGCGTTCCCCTCTATCCAGGTTGCACTCGAATCCGTCTTCGAACACGCCAAAACAGAGCGAATCGTTCTGATTATTGACGAGTATCCCTACCTCGCCGAGAGCGATCCGGGCGTCTCGTCGTGCCTGCAAACGCTTATCGATCGACATAAAGACACGAGCAAGCTGTTCCTCGTGCTCTGCGGATCGTCCATGAGCTTTATGGAACACCAGGTACTAGGACACCAAAGCCCTCTTTATGGACGCCGCACCATGCAGCTGCGCATTGACCCCTTCACCATCTTTGACGTGGCTCTCATGCTTCCCGATGCACCCATCGAAAGGGTCATCGAGCTGTATTCCGTTGTTGGCGGGATGCCGCTCTATCTATCGCAGCTCGATGGCACGCGTTCCACTCAATGGAACCTTGAGCATGCGCTGTTGCGTCAAGATGCGTTTTTGTATGCCGAACCCCAGAACTATCTGCTGCAAGAGGTCCGCAGCCCAGCTATCTACAATGCCGTCATAACCGCCATTGCCAACGGCTGTGTACGCTCCAAAGAGATTGCCGATGTTACCCACCTCGCAACTCCACAGGTCGCGCGACTGCTCGACGCATTGATCGAGCTGCGAATCGTTGAGCGCGTCACGCCTGTTGTAAAGGCAACAAAACGCAGGGTAGTCTATCGGATCTGCGATAACCTGTTTAGGTTTTGGTATCGGTTTGTTCCACAGTACGCAGGAACGATCGAAGAGGGACTCGGGGCCGCCGTTGCTGCACGTATCGTCAAACGTGACCTGCCTACCTTTGTGGGCCCTGCATTTGAAGAAGTGTGCCGCCAGTGGTTGATGCGGCAGGTTGTTGAGAGCGAGCTGGATGTGCTGCCCAAGGCAATCGGCTCTTGGTGGGGCACGAACCCGAACACGCGCCGGCAAGAAGAGATTGACGTTGTGCTTGAGGACGCCGATGGGGAGCTCATCGTTGGCGAGTGCAAATGGAGAAACGAGCCCGTAGATACCGACGTTCTTGAAACACTCGAGCGGCGCAGCGCGCTGCTGGGCCGGCCGATCAAACAGTACTTCTTGTTTTGCAAGAGTGGATTTACCAAAGCGTGTCAAAATAGAGCGGCTCAAACAAGCAACGCGAGGCTTGTTGGGCTCGAGCAACTACTATAAGAAAGGAGCTTGGAAACAGTTTTCCAAGCTCCTTTCAGTTTTTATTCGATTCCCACCTTTTTGAGCGTATCTTTGGTGACTTCCGCAACTTGATTGGGATCGACGTGGGATTCCCCTGAAATAGAACCGTAACCTGAGGTTGAGAAATCAAGGAAGTAGTATGTCCGGTAATTGTGCCCATAGCCAAATTGCTGATATAGAGCATTATAGTCCGTCTCGGAAATTTCCTTGCCCTCCGACGCATAATAGTCTTCGTAGCCATTGCCCTCGCTCGGCGCAACTCCCCAGGACTCGTAGTTGCTTACAAGCGAAAAAACATCGCCTTTCTTGCCATATACCGAAGTATTGTCCCCGGCCAAAGCCTGCCTGCCAGCGAGCAATGCCGTAATCGCATTGCTCATCTCATATGTTCTTTGGCTTACGAGGATGCTGCCGCCATCCGCTTTAATCAGCGGAAGAAACATCGTTCCTCCGTTGCTGTTATCAAGCCAATTTTGACTGTAAAGTCTCTTGACGCCACCATCAGCTGCCGACCAAACCTCTACGGTGTAGGACTTCTGAAGTCCCTCTATATCTCCATTCCAAGCACTCTTTAATTCGTCATCGCTCATACCATTCACAACGGTCAAGAACTCAGGCTGGCCATCCTGATCAAAATCAACGAGGTCGACAAGGCAAAGCCCTCGCATCGCATAGACAGAATCAGTCACCTCAACAATTTGTGGCCCTCCATAGCACGCGAGGTATTCCTGGCACTTTTGCTTGTAAGCGGCATACGCAGCGGTATTGTCCGCCGTGGTGCCTCCATCCTTCTTGTCGCCTTCGTCTGTCTTTGTATCGGCCTCGTTGACCTTAGGCACCTCGAGGGAAACCTCTTTTACGGCATCAGCGGATTTAGAGTTATCAACGACTTCGACGGGGATAGCCCACTCGACTTTGGAATTAGAGTCCTTAACGGTAAGAGTATATTTTCCCGGTTTAACATCGGGAAACTGGCTTACCTTGAAGCCCTCGTCACCCTTAACCTCAGCGTTGGTGCTGTAGGCGTTGTCGCCGTTCAGGGTCACCGAGTACTTCTTGAGCTTCTCGCCCTTTGCGTCGGTCGGGGTGATCTTGGATTCTTGGACCACCACGATGGCTTGGTCCTGGCCGTAATGGGCAACGTCGCCGGACTTGCTAAAGAACAGCAGATAGCTAAAGATGGCAATGACTGCCACACCAACGACGATACCAACGATATAGAGCGCCTTGGGCTCCTTTTTCCGTGCGGATGCATTCACCGCAGAAACAGGGGCTGGCGCCGCGACGGGCTTGGCGACCGGATTGCTCGGTTTTGACCGGTCGGCGCGCACGGCAGGAATCGAAGGCGTTGCACCGGACGACACGTCGTCTTTGGGCTGGTCGTCTTCTTCGTTCGCTACGGGCTCGCTCTCCACGGGCGACTTTTCCTCCCCCGCCTCGGCACCGGCGGAAGACTCCTTCTCCGTTTCGCCACTAGCGAAAATCTCTTCCGCAGCTTCATTGATAACGGAAGGTTCTTCTGCCACTTCGTCGCTGGCAGAGCTCAGTACCGCCTTTGCATCCTCGAGCGCGTAGCCGCACTCAGTGCAGTAGCGCAAATCGTCATCAAGCTCAAACCCACAGTTGGGACAGAACATGTTAGTCCTCCTTATCGACTTTCACCGTTGTACCGTCCTTGACCTCATCAGGGGTTACTTCGGACCCCACTTGAGACTCATCATCCCAGGACGCAACCAAAATCTCGCAATTGCCGTCCGCAAAAGAACCGAGCTCATAGTCTTCGGTGCGATACACCAGTCCCTTGGATGTCACATACAAGCATGTTGAGCCCTTGATTGAATAGTCTGAAGAATCGCTCCGCATGAGCATAGAATTGTAATCAGACGGATGCTCTCTGCGCATTTCCGTAAGATACGGCCAAACTGCCGAACTCATAGAACTGGCAAGATCCTCGGTATCAATGCCAAACATGTCCTGAGGACTAACAGTATCACCCGTATGCAAATCAAAAATAACACCAGTCACAAACGTGTCGCCATGCGGACCCCATCCCGTCGAATAGCGCTCGTCACGGATACAAAAATAGTTCTCATCCATGTACGTAACCGTCACGTTTCTCGATATGCAGGGAAATTCGCCGTCGGGGTACAGCTCAGCATTTGATTGCTCATTATCTGATGCTCGATTCGTTCGCTCCGCATCAATTTGAAGTGGCTCGAGAATCGCCTTGTTTATTTTGTCTTTGATGTCGTCTTTGGCGGAGCTCTTAAGCTGCGGATAGGACCATTCCATGTCAGTCCGCTCGCCCCGATTTAACATAGGGTCGACCGGAGCAGACACCGTCAATGATTTTGCCTCCAACGTATAGACAACTTCTTCGGCCGCTCTCTCGTCCTTCTTGGGCCTTTCGGTCGTTTGCTCCTGCTGCACGGATTGCTGCTGGAGATTGGGCTCGATGACGTTCTTGTAGAGCATGAAAGCAGCGTAAGCGATGCCTGCCGCGGCGATAAATGCGGCGATCATGATAGCGAACTGCGGCACTAGGCGGTTACCGACCTGACAGCGTTGCATAAAGAAGTTGTACATCTGGGAGTGACCGCTACTCGCAGTCTTCGAGACCGGTTCGGGGCTCGGTTCTGCTGTGGACTCGGCATTCGCGGATCCTATCGCAGAGTCCGTTTCGGTATCTGTGGGTTCCAATATGACTTTAGCGGACGATGATTCTCGCTCCGACGGCTCGGCCTTGGGCCCCTCCTCGGCCGCAGTCTTGCCCGAGAGCCCGCCCAAGGGCAGGCCGCATTCGGTACAGAATCGCGCATCGTCGCTTATTTTGCTACCGCATTTGGGGCAAAACATGAGCCTTCTTCTCCGATTCCTTTTAGTCTCACTGAGTCGTGAGTTACTCACGTGCCGTTTGTTTCGTAGTTTAACTATTTCTTAAACAAATCGATGGGTCACTTGAACAGACGCATACCCGCTCAAGCGACTCTATACCGGCTAGCTATCCTTGCTCATGATATGGGTGTCAGTGTAAGAAAATCGTTGAACAGGGTTGCTCCCTCGAAGTCCGAACCGATACTGAACTTGAAACCATCTTTATTTACCGAGATGGAGAAATCGCCGCTGATATCCATATCATGCGCGCAGCCAACCACCCCCATTTTTCGGTCCCACCTGTCACGTTATCAGGAGCCCGAAATCGAAGAGATGGTAAAAGCCGCTTGGGGCACATGTGGTTCCATATGCCCCAAGCGGCTATTTCGATTGCTTATGTCACAAAGAAAACTCAGCGACTCTTTTACACACGACTAACGCGCCGCATCAATTGCGACCTTGCCGCTCTCCAGCACGTGAACGCGACCGTCGGCGAGCATCTGCACGACCTCGGGATACAGCACATGCTCGATCGCGTGGATGTGCTCCTCGAGCGTGTCGACGTCCCAGCCCTCCTCGACAGCCAGCGCACGCTGGGCGATGATGGGGCCGTTGTCGTAAATCTCGTTGGCAAAGTGCACGGTCACGCCGGTCACCTTGACGCCGCGCGCAAACGCATCGTCGATCGCATGGGCACCGGTAAAGCTCGGCAGCAGTGCCGGATGCAGGTTGACCACGCGGTTGGGGAACGCCGCCAGCAGCGGCGTGTGCACCATGCGCATGTAGCCGGCCATCACCACGTACTCGCAGCCGCGCTCGAGCAGCTCATGCGCGATGATCTCGTCAGCCGCGATGGGGTCGGCATAGACATCTTTGGACAGCGTGAGTGTCTGGATGCCCGCACGCTCGGCACGCTGCAAGCCCTTGGCCGAAGGACGGCTCGACACCACAAGTTCAATCGAGGCGTTGAGCTTGCCGGCGGCGATCAGGTCGATCAGCGCCTGCA
>UMAU01034376.1_pt1 | contig 13126 bp, 9 predicted proteins | sample 1963791 | NCBI WGS metagenome assembly UMAU01 (sample SAMEA4835924, study PRJEB28245) | human gut metagenome | biome: gut microbiome; material: fecal sample | place: Denmark | collected 2008
CAGTGATCTTCTTTGCGGCATATCTTGTGATGATTTATGTGGCATCCAGAAATGTGGGATATCTGGCACTTGGTCTTGCAGGCGGATCTGCAGGGGCAGTTGTCGCATATCATCTGTTTGGCCATGTGCGTCAGAGAGTGACAGCCTGGAAGGATCCCATGGCGGTATATCAGAATGAAGGATACCAGATCGTCCAGTCACTGTTTGCCATTGGAACCGGCGGATGGTTTGGAATGGGATTGTGTCAGGGTTCGCCTGAGAAGATCCCTGTTGTCAAGAATGACTTTATATTCAGTGCAATCTGTGAGGAACTGGGTGGGATTTTTGCAATCTGCCTGATCCTGGTATGTATGAGTTTCTTTTTGATGATCGTAAATATTGCGCTTAAGATTAAGAAACCATTCTACAAATTGATCGCACTTGGACTTGGTACGGAATATGCATTTCAGGTATTTCTGACAATTGGCGGAGCAACGAAATTTATCCCTATGACAGGTGTAACTCTTCCTCTGGTCAGCTATGGAGGAAGTTCTGTCGCGTGTACAGTACTGATGCTGGCGATCATTCAGGGATTGTATATTTTGAGAGAAGATGAGGACGAAGAAATTGAGAGATATCGAAGAAAAGGAACGGCGCAGAGAGTTGAAGAAGCGCCAGAAGCGCAAAGCCCGGGAGATTTCTGAAAAGAGAAGGCCCCGTAACAGAGAGTATACACTGGTATCCTGCTTTTTTGTGCTGATCTTTGTCAGTATGATCGGATATCTGATCTACTTTAATTATGCAAAGAGCGATGATTTTATCAATAGTCCCTATAATACAAGGCAGGATACTTTTTCAGACAGGGTTGTAAGAGGTAAGATCATATCTGCAGATGGGCAGGTGCTTGCCCAGACCAATGTTTACGAAGACGGAACAGAGGAACGTACTTATCCCTATGCAAATATGTTCGCTCATGTAGTCGGATATGACACTAATGGAAAAAGCGGACTGGAATCAGAGGCGAACTTCCAGCTTCTGACTTCTCATGAATTTTTCCTGAACCAGATGAAAAATGAGTTTAAGAATCAGAAAAATACGGGTGATTCTGTGATCACGACGTTAAACGCAGATCTTCAGTCAACTGCCTATAATGCACTTGGTGACAGGAGAGGGGCGGTTGTTGCCATAGAACCCTCTACAGGTAAGATTCTGGTGGAAATGAGCAGACCGGACTTTGACCCGAATACTATTTCCCAGAACTGGGACACACTGGTAAATGATTCCAATGACAGCAGTCTGTTGAACAGAGCTACAAACGGAGCCTATCCTCCGGGATCTACATTTAAGGTGGTAACCGCCCTGGACTATTTCAGAACCAAGGGCAGTCTGGAGGGATTTTCCTATCTCTGTGAGGGAAGTATTACCAGAGAAGATCACACGATCAGGTGCTATGGCGGAACTGTTCATGGACAGGAAGATTTTTACAGTGCTTTTGCCAATTCCTGTAACAGTGCATTTGCAGAGATCGGAACCATGCTCGGAGGCAACTCTCTGAAAAAAACAGCCGAGGATCTTCTTTTTAATAAGAGTCTTCCGCTTTCTTCCTATAAAAAGAGTACTTTTACATTAAATGGAAAATCTTCTGTTGCAGAGGTTATGCAGACTGCCATCGGACAGGGTAATACGTTGGTATCACCTATGCATATGGCGCTGATTACCAGTGCGATCGCCAATGGCGGGGAGCTCATGAAGCCTTATCTCATTGATTCTGTTGTAAGTTCAGACGGAGAGACAGTGAAGACAACAGAGCCGGAGAACTATAAACGTCTGATGACAACAAATGAGGCGAATATCCTTGGAAAGCTTATGAAAGGTGTTGTGGAAAACGGAACCGCATCGGCTCTGAACGGAAGAGGATATACAGTGGCAGGCAAGACCGGATCAGCGGAATTTGATGAGAATGGTTCCAGTCATTCCTGGTTTATCGGTTATTCCAACGTGGATGATCCGGATCTGGTAGTTGCGATCATTGTTGAGAATGGCGGTACCGGAAGTGAAGCAGCAGTGCCCATCGCAGAGCAGATATTTGATGCGTATTATTATGATAAGCAATAATAAATTCCATGTTGCAGGCAATCTGGAATGAATTTTGGCTACGTTACTGTGAACGGAGTGAACAGTAACTAATTAATCGGTAATATGTTATGAAATGATATTTATAGCTTGCGGGTTTGGAAAAAAAGAGATATACTATACTCAGTTTATAATACCACGCAAAACAGGAGGGATTGCATTATGATAGAAGCAACGAGCTGTGGCGGTGTGGTAATTCATCGGGGTAAGATTCTTACTTTGTATAAATCTTACAGGAACCGTTATGAGGGCTGGGTATTGCCGAAAGGAACAGTGGAACCAGGCGAAACGCATGAACAGACAGCATTGCGGGAAGTGATGGAAGAGGCTGGAGTGCGTGCGACCATTGTGAAATACATCGGAAAGAGCCAATATAACTTTACCGTTCCGGAGGACGTGGTTTTCAAAGAGGTACACTGGTATCTTATGACTGCGGATAATTATCATAGTAAGCCCCAGAGAGAGGAGTTTTTTGTAGATTCCGGATATTATAAATTTCATGAGATCTATCATCTGCTGAGGTTTTCAAACGAGAAACAGATCGTAGAGCGTGCTTATCAGGAATATCTGGAGATGAGAAGCAATGGACTTTGGGGAAAACAGCATAAGTATTATTAACGAGAGAACAGGGCTGTGTTTTTTTGCAACGCAGCCCGGTTTAAATTTTGGAGAAAATGGAAATACTGTAACTGAAGTGGTATAGAAACGGGAGAGGGTGTAAGATGCTGAAATGGCAGGAGAATTTTCTTGCAGGGGAATCTGTAAAGGATCCTGAGAAGATAAAAAAGAAACTGAACAGCGGAAAACCGGTTCTGGGCATTTATCTCCTTACTCTGTCAGAGAATCCTGTGAATCTGATGGATATTATTCCTGCAGCAATGCTGATACAGAAGAGCTTTTATGGAATCTGTCCGAAGATCATAGGAATGGCGAAGGGCAAAGAGGAAGCCCTGGAGATGGTGCGAAGTCTGATCGATGAAATGTACAGGGAAACGGGAACCTTCGCAACAGCTGAATATATAGAAAACAGGTGAGAATATGTTACATATTTTATGGCTGATCCTTAAATTTATACTGATCATCCTGGGAATTCTGCTGGGCCTTCTTTTACTGGCAGTTCTTCTTGTACTGTTCTGTCCTGTAAGATATAAGGCATCAGCTGTCAAGGCAGAAGGTGGCTGGAAACAGACAGAGGGAGAGGGTATCGTAAGCTGGCTGTTTCATGGGATTTCGCTGAGAGCGGAATGGAAAGATCAGCAGATGGAGATATCCTTTCATCTGTTTGGAATTCCTGTAGACAAGTTGTTGAAAAAACGGCAGGAGAAGAGGGCTGTAACAAAGAAATCCGGGAAAAATCCGGAGAAATCCGGCGCAGAAAAGGTATCTGTATCCGGCATAGACGGAAACAGGGAAGAAGAGCATAAAAAATCAGTGGTTGATCACCAGAAATCAGAGAATATGGAGACTGAGGATCTGAAAACAGACAGAAATTCAGCTTCAGATACATCTGCTGATACAGAGAGAATCAGAAACAGTCAGATATCCGGACAGCAGGAACTGAATGCAGATGATACAGATCGGAATAGTCTAAAGAAGAGGCAGTTTTTTATAAAAAGGATCTATGACCGGATCCGAAATATATTTCAGTCGATTCGTACAAAACTGCAAAATATCCGCAGGACATTCGGGAAGATTAAGAAGAATGTGTCCTGGTGGAAGGCGTTTATAGAACATCCCAGAGTGACAGCTGCCAGAAAGCTTGTATGGAAACATGGAAAATTTTTGCTTAAGCATATTTTTCCTACAAGGATAGAAGGGCAGGTTACTTTTTCTTTTGAAGATCCGGCGCTGACAGGTGCGGCACTTGCTGTACTTGGGATGACAATTCCATTTCACAAAAACTGTATACAGATCAATCCCCGTTTTGACAGTGAGAATTATCTGTATGGAAACATCAGGGCAAAAGGCAGGATCTACGGATTTGTTCCTGTGCGGGCAGCAGTGAGTATTTATTTCAATAAAAATATAAAATACGTTATAAAACGTTGGAAAACCAGGAGGGCATGACCATGGCAAATGAAAACAATTTTAAAGAAACCGTAAATTCATTATTCAAGGGAATGGACAGTTTTATTTCTGCGAAAACAGTGGTAGGAGAGGCAATCCATGTAGGCGATACGATCATTCTTCCTCTGATGGATGTATCTTTCGGTGTAGGTGCCGGTGCTTTTTCCGGAGAGAAGAAGGATAACGGTGGCGGCGGAATGGCAGGAAAGATGACTCCCTGTGCAGTGCTTGTGATTCAGAATGGAACAACAAAGCTGGTCAATGTGAAAAATCAGGATGGTCTCACCAAGATCCTTGATATGGTTCCGGATTTTGTAGACCGTTTTACCTCCGGAAAAGGTGACGAAGAATCTGTCGGCGAATCAGAAAAATAATTTTTGCATAGACTATAGCAAACCGATGAAAAAGGTGCAGAAGAATTGGAAAAGCTGTTCGGCTTTATGCTGTTTTTCATAGGAATTGGGATGATAATAGGGATGCTGATCGCAGAAAATGTGGTTCTGGTGGTTTCGGCCGGAGTTTTCCTGTTGTTGGGATATCATCTTTTCTGTCATTAACTTTACAGAAGATTGCGAATATCCCGTTTGACATATGAAATAAAAAAAGACTGTCAGCTCAGGCAGAATATTCGGTAAAGAATATCTGAACAGAGGGACAGTCTTTTTTGCAAAAAAAATACCCCTGTTGCAACAGGGGTAATGGTGTTATTATGCTCTTTCTACTTTACCGGATCTTAAGCAAGAAGTACATACATATGTCTTTCTAGCTCCACCCTCAGCAGTCTTGATTTTAACGGATTTTACGTTAGATTTCCACATTTTATTGGATCTTCTATGTGAATGACTTACATTATTTCCGAAATGAGCAGCTTTCTCACAGATTGCACATTTAGCCATGATAGCACCTCCTTGACGCTTTATTGTTACTGTCGTGCTGTGTGCATAGCGTCTGAACAGTAACCTTGTGTTCAACAGATTACATTGTAACAGATGAATTGTGCTTTTGCAAGCAAAAAAAGGAAAAAACTCAAAAATTATATTTCTTTTTCTGTGAAAAGAGGTTATAATACACTTACATACAATAATGAGCATTGGAGGTAACCATATGAATGGACGTATAGATTCCGGATTAGGTCAGATCATAATTGACACAGATGTAATCGCAACCTACGCAGGAAGCGTTGCTGTAGAATGTTTTGGTATCGTAGGCATGGCTGCAGTCAGTATGAAGGACGGACTGGTAAAGCTTCTTGGAAAGAACAGCCTGAAACATGGCATCAGCGTCAGAATTACAGAGGACAATAAAATCCGCCTGAATTTCCATGTTATTGTGGCATATGGCGTGAATATAAGTACAATTGCAGACAACCTTGTCAGCAATGTCAAATATAAAGTCGAGGCCTTTACAGGAATGGAGATCGATAAGATCGATATTTATGTAGAAGGTGTACGCGCAATTGATTAGGATAGAGGAGGAACTTGTGGTGAATAACAAAACCATAGATGCCAGAATACTTTCCAGGATGTTTCTTGCAGGAGCCAAGAATCTGGAAGCTAAAAAAGAATGGATCAACGAACTGAACGTATTTCCGGTACCGGATGGAGATACAGGAACCAATATGACAATGACAATCATGGCAGCAGCAGCAGAAGTAGGTTCTCTGGGAGAGCCTGACATGGAGTCACTGGCCAAGGCGATTTCTTCCGGTTCTCTGCGCGGTGCAAGAGGTAACTCAGGTGTTATTCTTTCTCAGCTTCTGCGTGGTTTTACCAGAAGTGTTAAGAACAGTAAGGAACTGGATGCCATTGATATCGCGGCAGCCATGGAGAAAGGTGTGGAGACTGCATATAAGGCAGTCATGAAACCGAAGGAAGGAACAATCCTTACTGTTGCAAGAGAGGCTGCTGCCAAGGCTGTAGAGCTTGCGGAGACAGCAGAGGATCTGGATACATTTTTCCAGAGCGTGATCGCTCATGCGGAGGAAACTCTGGCAAAGACACCGGAGATGCTGCCGGTTCTGAAAGAAGCAGGAGTAGTGGATTCCGGTGGACAGGGACTTCTGGAAGTATACCATGGTGCATATGATGGTTTCCTTGGCAAAGAGATTGATTATACACAGTTTGACAAGGCAAAAGGTCCTGCTGTGACTAAGATCGATGCACAGACAGAGGCTGATATTAAATTTGGTTATTGTACAGAGTTTATTATTCTTCTGAACCAGCCGATGTCCGAGGAGACAGAGCATGAATTTAAGAAATTCCTGATGTCCCTTGGTGATTCTATTGTGCTTGTTGCAGATGACGAGATCGTGAAGGTTCATGTTCATACCAATCATCCCGGACAGGCTATTGAGAAAGCCCTTACCTTTGGTGCACTTTCACGTATGAAGATCGACAATATGCGTGAGGAGCATCAGGAGAAGCTTATAAAGGATGCCGAGAAAATGGCGAAAGAGCAGGCAGAACAGGAAGAAAAAGAAGAAGCAGCACAGCCGCCGAAGGAAGTAGGCTTTATTTCCGTATCTGTGGGAAAGGGAATGACAGAGATCTTTAAGGAACTGGGTGTGGATTACCTGATCGAGGGCGGTCAGACAATGAACCCGAGTACAGAGGATATGCTCAATGCCATTGCAAAAGTAAATGCAAAGACTATTTATATTTTCCCGAACAATAAGAATATTGTTCTTGCTGCAAACCAGGCAAGGGATCTTACTGAGGATAAAGAGATCGTGGTTGTGCCGACTAAGACCATTCCGCAGGGAATTACTGCCATGATCAGTTATGTGCCCGAGAAGAACAGTGCGGAGAATACTGAGGCTATGCTTCAGGCAATCGAACATGTGAAGACCGGACAGATCACGTATGCTGTGCGTGATACAAGGATTGATGATAAGGAGATCCATGAGGGTGATATGATGGGTATCGGTGATCATGGAATCCTGGCTGTTGGCAAGGACCGCATGGAAGTTGCCAAGGAGACAGTTGCCCAGATGGTGGACGATGAGTCTGAGGTGATCAGTATTTATTATGGTGCTGATACTGAGGAGGCTGAAGCTGAGGAGCTGGCAACGGCTCTGGAGGAGGCTTATCCGAAGTGTGATGTGGAACTGAATGCGGGTGGACAGCCGATTTATTATTATGTTATTTCTGTAGAGTAGGATAATAGAGTTTTTGAGAGAGATAAACGAATAGTTCATGTGATGAAAACGGGTATAGGCCATTGTTGAGGGTGGGTATATCCGTTTTCGCGTTATAAAAGGGGACGGCAGGAAAATATTTGTGTCAGGATGCGGTTTCGGCATCTAAGAGATTCTAAGGTGAAAAAAATCTGCTAAAAGCATGAGCCGTCTTATCAAACTCGCTCCGTTGCAAACTTCGCTCAGACAGTGATGCAGCCGGCTCATAACGCAGATTTTTTTCGCCTAAGAATCTCTAAGATGCCTGCAAATGCATCCTGACACAAATATTTTCCTGCCTGAGATTTGGATAGTGGAAGTTTATTGTCGGCAGATTATTGTGATTGAAGAATGAGGGTTGCTTGATTTGGTTATTTTTTGCAGGGATAAGATAGATAATTTTTACTGGCTGTAAGGGATATTCATAATTATATTGTAGTAGAAAGGAATCGGTGGTATATGTCAACATCTTTGCGTACTTTGAAGGGCGTGGGGGAGAAAACGGAAAAGTTATTTGCGAAAATAGGAGTTACGGATATGGAATCTCTTCTGAGTTATTATCCACGTAATTATGATGCGTATGAGGAGCCTGTTGAGATTCGGTCTCTGGAAGAGGGAGCTGTTGTGGCGATTTCTGTGGCGGTTATAACGGGTGTGTATGTGAATCAGGTGCGGAATCTTCAGGTGATCACGACCACTGTGGCAGATCTTACGGGGAAAATTTCTGTTACGTGGTTTAATGCACCGTATCTGCGCTCTGCAGTCAGGAAAGGCAGCAGGTTTGTTCTGCGGGGGCGTGTCGTCAGGAAGCAGGGGAAGCTGCAGATGGAGCACCCTGAGATTTTTACGCCTGCGGCTTATGAGGAGATTCTGCACAGTCTTCAGCCGATTTATGGACTGACTGCGGGGCTTTCTAATAAGACGATCGTGAAGCTGATCCATCAGGTGCTTGATGAGCAGAAGCTTCAGGCAGAGTATCTGGCAGATGAGTATAAGGAGAGGTACCACCTGGCAGACAGGAATTTTGCGATTCCTGCGATTCATTTTCCCAAAAATATGCAGGAGCTGTTAGCTGCAAGGAGAAGGTTGGTGTTTGACGAGTTTCTTCTTTTTATTCTTGCTGTGCAGTCTTTGAAGGAGAAGACGGAGGAAGCACCGAATGCGTTTCCCATGCATCCGGTGTGGACGACAGAGCAGATTATTGAAAGTCTGCCCTATGATCTGACAAAGGCGCAGTTGAATGTGTGGCATGAGATTGAGAGGGATTTAAGCGGCCAGGCCCTGATGTCCAGACTGGTGCAGGGAGATGTGGGAAGCGGTAAGACGATCCTTGCGTTTCTCGCAATGATCATGACTGTGGAGAATGGATATCAGGCAGTGCTTATGGCACCTACGGAGGTTCTTGCAAGGCAGCATTTTCAGGCAATGGAGAAGTTGCTGCAGGAACAGAATATTGATTTTGGGCATCCGGTTTTGCTGACAGGATCAGATACCGCAAAGGAGAAAAGGAAAAAATATGCGCTGATCGCGTCAAAAGAGGCTAACCTGGTGATAGGAACGCATGCGCTGATTCAGGAAAAAGTGCAGTACAATAATCTTGGACTGGTTATTACAGATGAGCAGCATCGTTTTGGTGTGAAACAGAGGGAAGCACTGACTACTATGGGAAACCCGCCTAATGTGCTGGTGATGAGTGCTACACCGATTCCAAGGACGCTGGCGATCATTATATACGGGGATCTGGATATTTCAGTAATTGATGAACTTCCTGCGCAGAGACTTCCCATTAAAAATTGTGTGGTGGATACTTCTTACAGGCCGAAGGCTTATTCCTTTATGGAGAAGCAGATCCGTCAGGGACGGCAGGTTTATGTGATCTGTCCAATGGTGGAGGAGAGCGAAGGGATGGATGGGGAAAATGTGCTGGATTATACCCTGAAGCTTCGCAATATTTTTTCGCCGGATATAAAGATTGCTTCTCTTCATGGAAAGATGAAAGCGAAAGAGAAGAATGTGATCATGGAGGCTTTTGCCGCAGGGGAAATTCAGATCCTGGTATCTACTACTGTAGTTGAGGTAGGAGTGAATGTGCCTAATGCTACAGTGATGATGGTGGAGAATGCCGAGCGTTTCGGGCTGGCACAGCTTCATCAGCTTCGTGGGCGTGTCGGTAGAGGGGAATATCAGTCATATTGCATTTTTATGCAGGGAAATGGTGCAAAAGAGATTTCTAAACGTCTGCAGATCCTGAACAAATCCAATGATGGATTTTATATTGCAGGAGAGGATCTGAAGCTTCGCGGTCCTGGTGATCTTTTTGGAATCCGCCAGAGTGGTCTGCTGGAATTTAAACTGGGGGACATCTATCAGGATGCGGATATCCTGAAAGCTGCCAGTGAAACGGCTTCGGAGATTCTGTCCCTTGATGCGGATTTAAGCCTTCCGCAGAATGAGGAACTTCAGAGGAGACTTTCGGCATATATGAAGGAAGATCTGCAGAATCTAGGACTATAGAAAATGATGGATACAGAGTAAAAAATAATACTGTTCATGTTACTGTTCATAAGATGCCTAAATTATAAAAACAGAAAAACATTGCAAAAGCAGAAGATTCGTAGTATTCTATTTTCATAAAAGAATGTTACTGTTTATCATATTTTCGGTAACATAAGAATACCTGTAACTGTACAAAACTGAGCAGTTACGAATACTTATACCTTGTAAGGAGGCTAATCATATGGCAACAAAAGCAACTACAGCAGATCTCAACACATCCACTGCGAAGACAACCGAAGTTAAAGAGGCTCCTGCAAAGACAACTGCTGAAGAAGTAGCTGTAAATAAAGAAGCAGACAAGAAAGAAACTGATAACAAAGAGACAGTAAAGAAAGAAACTGCTGAAGCAGAAACTGTAAAGAAAGAAACAACAGCGAAGAAACCGGCAGCAAGAAGAACAAGAAAGACTGCAGAAAAGAAATCAGCAGAAACAGAAAAGAAAGAAACAGCTAAAGTAACAGAAACTGCAGAAAAGAAATCAGCAGAAACAGAAAAAAAAGCTGAGAAAAAAGAGCCGGCTAAAACAACAAAAACTGCTGTAAAAACAACAAAAAGAACTACAAAGAAAGCTTCTGTAAAAGCAGCTGAGAAACTGGCTGAAGAAGCTCCTGCTGAGAAGAAAACAACAAGAAGAACCACTAAGAAAGAAGCAACAGCAGAAGTATATGTTCAGTTTATGGGCAGAGAAGTATATACAAAGAATATTTTAAGTAATATCAAGAGAATCTGGACCGATGAAATGGGTAAAAAAGAGAAAGATCTTAAGGACATTAAGATTTATATCAAACCGGAAGAAAATAAGGCTTATTATGTAATTAATGGTGATGTTACAGGTTCTATGTGGATTTGATACATAAAAAATCAGAATATTAAGAAACTCAGGATATTAAGAAACTCAGATGATAATATAAATTCATCTGGGTTTTTTGCGTTACTGTCTACACACTACTGTCCTGCGAGGTGTTTTGGCATGAATATGCCAAAATCCCGAGACATACAAGCCAAAATTCGACAGGACATACCTGCTACTTGACAAAATTTATCAGTTAGTATAAGCTATCTGCATAAGGTTATTGAGAAAAATCGACTATAGCAATCTTTGTAAATAATGCATTTAAGAGGATTGCTATAATAACGACGATGATAACCAAATAGAAAACAAAAGGTGAGCGACTGAAAATGACATTAAAAGATTTGGAAATCGGAAAAAGTGCTGTGATCACGTCAGTTGGCGGTAAAGGTGCCCTGCGTCAGCATTTTCTGGACATGGGCATGATTCCGGGAGCTGAGGTCACGGTAGTGAAATTTGCGCCTATGGGAGATCCAATGGAGCTGCAGGTACATGGATATGAGCTGACATTAAGGCTTGCGGAAGCAGAGCAGATAGAGATTGAACAGATTCCGAAAAGAAGCAGAAGTCACGCCGGAATAGAGGCTGTAAGCGACCTGGCACATCCGGGACTTGGAGAGGATGGAAAGTATCATTCCAGAGAAGATGAACATCCACTGCCTGAGGGAACTACACTGACGTACGCATTGGTGGGAAATCAGAACTGTGGAAAAACTACACTGTTTAACCAACTGACAGGTTCCAGTCAACATGTGGGAAACTTTCCAGGAGTAACGGTGGATCGCAAGACCGGTTCGATTAAAGGCCATCCGGATACAGAAATCACAGACCTTCCGGGAATTTATTCCATGTCCCCTTACAGCAGTGAGGAGATTGTCTCCAGAAATTTTGTCCTGGATGAGAAACCAAGTGCGATCATCAACATTGTGGATGCTACCAATATTGAGAGAAACCTGTATCTGACCATGCAGCTTCTGGAGATGGATATTCCTATGGTAGTTGCAATGAACATGATGGATGAAGTGCTGGGAAATCAGGGTTCTATAGATGTAAATAAGATGGAATCGCTGCTTGGAGTACCTGTAATCCCTATTTCCGCAGCAAAGAATGAAGGGGTTGATGAGCTGGTTGACCATGCGTTACATATAGCGAAATATCAGGAACATCCACTGCGTCAGGATTTCTGTGATAAGAGTGACCATGACGGTGCAGTACACCGCTGTATTCATGCGGTCATGCACCTGATTGAGGATCATGCGGCGCAGGCTGATATTCCTACCCGTTTTGCAGCAACCAAGGCAATCGAGGGAGATCCGCTGATTCTTGAGAAGCTGAAGCTGGACACAAATGAGACGGATATGCTGGAGCATATCGTACAGCAGATGGAAACAGAGCGTCAGGTTGACAGAAGCGCTGCGATCGCAGATATGCGTTTTGACTTTATTGAGCGTTTGTGTGAACAGACAGTTGTAAAGCCAAAAGAGAGTAAGGAGAGAATCAGAAGTGAGAAAATTGATAAGATTCTTACAGGAAAATATACAGCGATTCCCTGTTTCATCGGAATCATGGTACTGGTATTTTATCTTACCTTTAATGTGATCGGAGCGTGGCTTCAGGGGCTTCTGGAGATTGGAATTGATAAGGTTTCTGCGCTGGTAGATGTAGCACTGACAGCAGCAAATGTAAACAGTGCCATGCATAGCCTGGTCATTGATGGTATTTTTACAGGTGTGGGAAGTGTACTCAGTTTTCTGCCGATTATCGTAACCCTGTTTTTCTTTCTGTCTCTTATGGAAGACAGCGGATACGTTGCACGTGTTGCTTTTGTGATGGACAAACTTCTGCGTAAGATCGGCCTTTCCGGAAGAAGCATTGTACCAATGCTGATCGGATTCGGATGTACGGTTCCGGCTGTTATGGCCACACGTACACTTACAAGTGAGCGTGACAGAAAGATGACGATTTTGCTGACTCCATTTATGAGCTGTACTGCGAAGCTGCCGATTTATTCTTTCTTTGTAAGTGCTTTTTTCCCGAAGAAGGGCGGATTTATTATGGCAGGTCTTTACCTGCTTGGAATTTTGGTGGGAGTCCTGGCGGCATTTTTGTATAACAGAACTCTTTTCAAGGGAGATCCCGTCCCGTTTGTCATGGAACTTCCCAATTACCGGCTGCCGGGAGCAAGGAATGTAGGTCAGCTTTTGTGGGAAAAAGCAAAAGATTTCCTGCAGAGAGCGTTTTCTATTATCCTGCTTGCATCAATGATAATCTGGTTCCTGCAGAGCTTTGATCTGCATTTAAATCTTGTAAAAGATTCTGCAGACAGTATTCTGGCAATGGTGGCGGGAGTCCTGGCACCTATATTT
>UMAU01036806.1_pt1 | contig 12861 bp, 10 predicted proteins | sample 1963791 | NCBI WGS metagenome assembly UMAU01 (sample SAMEA4835924, study PRJEB28245) | human gut metagenome | biome: gut microbiome; material: fecal sample | place: Denmark | collected 2008
GTCATACTATGCCCGCGTGTTTATCGCTTTTCCCGCGTGTTTATTCCTTTTAACCGCCCCTGCCCCTTGACATCCGTGAAAAAATAGACTATTCTATGGGGTGGGCTCGGACACCCGTCCCAGCCTACCAGATTCTCCCCGGTACTGTATTTTTTAAGGAGGATTTTTGAACAATGAAAAAGCCGGTTGTTCTCGTCGTCATGGACGGCGTAGGCGAAACCCCTGAAGAACTGGGCAACATGGTCAAAAAGGCCACGACCCCGACCCTCAACGAACTCAAGGAAACCTGCCCGTGGCAGATCATCAAGGCGCACGGCACGGCAGTCGGTCTGCCCTCCGATGACGATATGGGCAACTCCGAAGTCGGCCACAACGCGCTCGGCTGCGGTCAGATTTACTCGCAGGGCGCCAAGCTCGTCAACGAATCCATCGAATCCGGCAAGATTTACACCTCGGATGCGTGGAAGAACCTCGTCAGCGACCTGAAGGACAATGGCGCAACCCTGCACTTCATCGGTCTGCTGTCCGACGGCAACGTGCACTCCAACATTTCGCACCTGATTGCGATGCTGAAGGAAGCCAAGAAGGAGGGCGTAAAGCGCGTCCGCTGCCACATTCTGCTGGACGGCCGCGACGTGCCCGCCACCTCCGCGCTGGAGTATGTGCAGGAGCTGGAAGACGTTCTCGCCTCCCTGAATGACGCGGATTTCGACGGCAAAATCGCTTCCGGCGGCGGCCGCATGACCATCACCATGGACCGCTATCAGGCGAACTGGCCGATGGTCAAGGCGGGCTGGGACACGCATGTGCATGGCATCGGCCGTCAGTTTGCGACCGCGAAGGAAGCCATTGAGACCTTCCGCGCGGAAACCGGCGTGATTGACCAGGACCTGCCGGCATTCGTGATTGCGGAGAATGGCAAGCCCGTTGGCAAGATGGAAGACGGCGACAGCGTTATCCTCTTCAACTTCCGCGGCGACCGCGCGCAGGAAATTTCGATGGCGTTCGACGGCGACAGCTCGTTCGACAAGTTCGACCGCGGCGAAATGCCCAAGGTGAAGTACGCCGGTATGCTCCAGTATGACGGCGACCTGTGCATCCCGAAGTCCTTCCTCGTCAACCCGCCGGAAATCCGCAACACGCTGACTGAGCTGCTTGTCGCCAACGGCGTCAACGAGTTTGCCTGCTCCGAAACGCAGAAGTTTGGCCATGTGACGTACTTCTGGAACGGCAACCGCTCCGAGAAGTTCTCCGAGGAGCTGGAAACGTGGGTGGAAGTGCCCTCCGACGTGCGTTCCTTCGACGAATGCCCGTGGATGAAGGCGACCGAAATCACCGACCTGGTGGTGGACGCCATCAAGAGCGGCAAGTACGGCTTCATCCGCTGCAACTACCCCAACGGCGACATGGTTGGCCACACCGGCAACCTGCTGGCGACCGAAATCGCGGTGGAATCCGTTGACCTGTGCCTTGCGCGCGTGAAGAAGGCGTGCGACGAGTACGGCGCGATTCTCTGCGTGACGGCTGACCACGGCAATGCCGACCAGATGCTGGAGAAGAACAAGAAGGGCAAGATCAGCGTCCGCACGGCGCACAGCCTGAACCCCGTCCCCTTCATCGTGTACGACAAGGACGAGCGTCACGAATTGAAGGATGGCCACGGCTTCGGTCTGGCGAACGTCGCCCCGACGGTGGCGGGTCTGCTGGGCATCAAGCCGTTCGATTCCTGGGAAGAATCCATGCTGAAGTAAATAACATCAGGGGAAGCTGCATCAGCGGCTTCTCCTTTTTCGTGCAATAAAAAGGTTCTTCACGGAAAGTTGGAGGGAGCAAACAGGGCTTAGGCGAAGCACCAAAAAGCTGCACGCGGAAGAAGCATGAAAGTGCGACCAACTCAATCGCGAAAAGGGGTCAAGGGGGGACTTCGTCCCTTTTCGTCTGCCCCTTGCAGGGTCAAGGAACAGCGTCCCTTGTGGGGTTTGGGGCAACGCCCCAACTGTTCCGCGGGCGACCAGTATGCCAAACGCGCTCAACAAAGGTGCAGGCAGCGAAGCGTCCCTACCAGTAACTCTGCGCTCCCGCAGGAGCGCCCCCGAACTGCTCTTCCCCCAAGATTCCGTGAAGAACCAATAAAAATGCGCTGGAACGCGATTTTTTCCGCGTCCAGCGCATTTTGCTTTCTTTACTTTTTCCCCTCATCCAGCAGCTTCTGCAATTCCTGCATGAACGTTCCAATATCCGTGAAGAGGCGATACACCGCCGCAAAGCGCACATATGCCACGTCGTTTGTTGCTTTCAGCTCCTCCATCACCATGTCACCGATGCGCTGGGAAGAAATCTCCCCTTCCATGCTGGCATAGGCGCGCTGCTCGATGCTCGTGGTCATCGCGTCAATCTGCTGCATGGACACCGGAAGTTTCTCGCAGGCATGAAGAATGCCTGCCTTAATCTTCTGCGCGTCAAAGGTTTCCCGCCGGCCGTCGCGCTTGACAACCATCAGCGGCAGCATCTCGATTTTCTCATACGTCGTAAATCGCCGCCCGCAGCCCATGCACTCCCGCCGCCGACGAATGCTGTTGCCCTCTTCGGTCGGGCGCGAGTCGATGACCTTGCTCTCCGCGCAGTTGCAGTATTGACACCTCATGCCGTTCGCCTCCCTTGTGGCGCATCGTGATGTTTCGCTGCTATTATACCAGATTTGGTGGTTTCACGCAAGCCCTATCGTTATCATTTTATGCCTTTATGCAATCGCATTCGTCCATCCACGCCTTGTACTGCGCATCCGACGGCATCCGCCAGTCGCCGCGCGGAGACAGGGCAATGGAGCCGATTTTCACGCCGTCAGGCATACAGTTCCGCTTGAACTGCTGCGTCCAGAAGCGGCGATAGAAATTTTTCAGCCATTTGAGGATGGTTTCGCAGCTGAAATCGTCCTGAAACGCAATGCAGCACAGGTCGAACACCTTTTTCGGCGGATATCCGAAGCGAATCGCATAGTAGAGGAAGAAGTCGTGCAGCGCGTACGGCCCGACAACATCCTCCGTCTGCTGGAGGATATTTCCCTTTTCATCCGGCGGCAGCAGCTCAGGGCTGATCGGTGTATCAAGGATGCTTTGCAGGCATTCGCGGCTGGATGAGAAGGCTTCGTTCTCCGCCGCCGTCTGAATCACCCAGCGCACCAGCGTTTTGGGCACGCCGCTGTTCACGCCGTACATGCTCATGTGGTCGGCGTTGTAAGTGCACCAACCCAGCGCGATTTCGCTCAAATCGCCTGTGCCAAGGACAATTGCGCCGATTTTGTTCGCCACGTCCATCAGCACCTGCGTCCGCTCGCGCGCCTGACAATTCTCGTAGGTAACGGAGTGGTCGCTCTCGTCGTGCCCGATGTCGGCAAAATGCTGGCGAACCGCGTTGTGAATCGGGATTTCCCGCTGGCTGACCCCAAGGCTCGTCATCAAATCCAGCGCGTTGTGGTAGGTGCGGTCGGTCGTACCGAAGCACGGCATGGTGATGCCGAGGATGTTCGTGCGCGGCAGATGGAGCATGTCCACCGCTTTGCACGCCGCCAGCAGCGCAAGCGTCGAATCCAGTCCGCCGGAGATGCCAACGACGACCTTCCCGCCCGTGACGGACAAGCGACGCGCCAGCGCCGTCGCCTGCATCGCCAGAATCTGCGCGCACCGCAATTGCCGGGACGCCTTGTCCGACGGGATGAACGGGTGCTTGCTGACGCGGTAATCCGGCGCTGCGTCATCCGGCAGCAGCGCGTTTTCCATCGTTCGCAGGATATTCGGCGCCTGCTTCCACATGGCGCGCACCTGCGCCGCGCAGTCCGCAAAGCTGCTCTGCTTCATGCGGTCGGCGCGGATGCGGTCAATGTCAATATCCGCCGTCATCAGGTAATTATCCGCGAGATACCCCTCGCTTTCCCGGATGACCGTGCCGCAGGAGGCAATCACGCTATGCCCGGAAAACACAAGGTCGGAGGACGATTCGCCCATGCCCGCCGAAACGTACACATACCCGCACTGGCAGCGCGCGCTCTGCTGGCTGATGAGCTGCTGGCGGTACTCGCGCTTGCTCAGCAGCTCATTGCTGGCGGACAGGTTCAGGATGATTTCCGCGCCTTCAACGGACAGCATCGTGCTCGGCGGCAGCGGCGCCCACAAATCCTCGCACAGCTCGATGCCGAAGCACACGCCGTCCTCCGTTTCAAATATTGCCTGACGGCAGACATCCGTTTTCAGCTTCGGAATGGCGACCGATGCATCCCTGCGCGCATCACCCGACTGAAACCAGCGCTTCTCATAGAACTCGCCGTTATTGGGCAGGAACGTTTTCGGCACCGCACTGATGATTTCGCCTTTGTGCAGCACCACCGCGCAGTTGTACAGTGCGCCCTCAATTTCCAGCGGCGCACCGACGACCGCAAGGATTCCCTCCGGCATTTCGTCCTTTAGTGCGAGCAGCGCGTCCGTCACATCGTCCAGCAGCCGCCGCTGAAAAAACAAATCGCCGCAGGTATACCCCGTCAGGCTCAGCTCCGGGAAAGTCACGATGCTGACGTGTTTCTCCTTCGCTTCCCGCATCATCGCCAGATGGCGCTTCATGTTCTCCTTCACGTTCCCCAGCGCCAGCGACGGAACCGCCGCCCCCACGCGCACCAGTCCGCGCATATCTTGTCCTCCTTCACGGAATCTCTGACTTATTCGGCCACCATCTGGCGAATGCCTTTTCCGCCATCTGGTCACCTCATTGCGTCAGATCTTCCTCAAAATACCAGCATTTTCACCCTTGGGCGGCCGTCCTCTACTTCCAGCATCGCCATCTGCTCCCGGCAGACCGCGCCCGGATTGACCAGCATCGGCACGCCCGTGACCATATCCGGCTCATGCGTATGGCCGTAGAAGGCAATATCGCACTTTTCCTCCCGCGCCCGCTCATAGAGGAACGAACGGGTCAGCTTGACGCGCTCCAAATGCCCATGCGTCAGGTACAGCCGCACGCCGCCGAAGTCCGTCACCCGGTAGTACGGGGCGTTCGGGCAGCAGAAGTCGTTGTTGCCGCGCACATCCAGCATCAGCGCATCCGGGTCGCGGCGGCGGATGAAGTTTTCCGCTTGTGCGAAATCATCCACACCATCGCCCAGAAAGAAGTATCCGTCGATTTTCCCTGTCATCTTCCATGTTTCTTCCAGCATCCACCGCAGTTGGCTCTCCTCGCCGTGAATGTCGGACAGCACCAGTGCGCGCATCATTCGTGCAGCCCCTTCATAATCTCCAGCATCTTCTCGCATGCCCGCGCGCGATGGCTGATTTGGTTTTTCTCTTCCTCGGTCACTTCAGCGAAGGTCTTGTTCAGCGGCTCATAAAGGAACAGCGGATCATAGCCGAAGCCGCCCGTGCCGCGCTCTTCCTCCAGCAGCACGCCGGGGCAGGAGCCTTCCGCAATCAGCGTCTCCCTGCCCGGAATCTTGAGCGCCAGCGCGCAGATGAACGCGCAGGAGCGGTCAGTCTTGCCCTTCATGCGGCGCAGCAGCAGCGCATTGTTCGCCGCATCGCCGCTGCCCTCGCCCGCCATCATGGCGTAGCGCGCGCTGTACACGCCGGGGTCGCCGTCCAGCACCTCGACAGACAAGCCGCTATCATCCGCAAGCGTCGGCAGTCCCGTCGCCGCGCTGACCGTCTCCGCCTTGATGGCCGCATTGCCAGCGAACGTCGTCGCCGTTTCCTCAATCGGCGCATTGAAACCTGCCGCCACCATCGACACAACGGTGTAGTAATCCCCGAAAATGTGCTGCAATTCGCGAATCTTATGCTGATTGGAGGACGCGACCACAAGCGTCGGTTTGGCGCTCAAATGCCGCTTGGATTCCGCCAGCGAATCCTTCTGCTTCTCCATCAGCGCACGGATGCCCTTCGCGCCCATATCCAGCAGCGCATTCAGTTCCGCCTGCGTGAAGGAGCGACCCTCGCCCGTGCCCTGCAGCTCAACAAACTCGCCCTTTTCGTTCATGACGATGTTCATATCCACCTGCGCGCGGCTGTCCTCCTCATAGCACAAGTCGACGCAGGGCGTATCATCCACCACGCCGACGGAAATTGCCGCGATTTGATGCGTAATCGGCGAGCGCAGGAGCTTGCCCTCGTCCAGCAGCTTGCTGACCGCGCACACGAGCGCCACCATTGCGCCGGTAATCGCCGCGGTGCGCGTTCCGCCGTCGGCCTGCAGCACGTCGCAGTCCAGCGTGATGGTACGTTCGCCCAGCGCCGTCAAATCAACCGCCTGACGCAGGCTGCGCCCAATCAGCCGGGAAATCTCCACGCCGCGACCGTCCCGCTTCACGCCGTCGCGCTGCTTGCGCCGTCCTGTCGAGGCGGGCAGCATGGCGTATTCCGCCGTCACCCAGCCCTGCCCCTTTCCGCGCAGGAACGGCGGCACGTTCTCCTCCACCGATGCGGTGCAGATAACCTTTGTATTGCCCGTGCAAATCAGGCACGAGCCATCCGCCGTGCGCACAAAGTCGGTTTCAATCGTCACAGGGCGCCCCATTTCCGGCGCCCTGCCATCGTTTCGTGTCAGCATATCTCATTTCCTCCGTTATTCTGTACTTTCTCTGCATTCATTCGACGCGCTGCGTGTTTTTCCTGCCGAAACTTCCGCGAAAATCGTTGATTCGGCATCAAAATTCGCGCTTTGGGCTTTTCTTTCGGCGCATTTTGTGGTATGCTTAGAGGCGCGAGTTTTTAGGTAACCCGGTATTCCTGCCGGCAAGTTTATTAGAAAGGACTTATTTCGTGGGTAGTTTCAGCAGCAAGTATCTCAAAGACATTTGGAATCTCCCCAACATCCTGACAATGCTCCGTCTCGTGCTGATTCCGGTTTTCGCAGGGTTATTTCTCGCCGGATATGAGAAGTGGGCGCTCGCCGTGTTTATCATTGCCAGCATCACCGATTATCTGGACGGGTATCTTGCACGCAAAAACAATCAGATTACCGCTTTCGGCAAGCTGATGGATCCCTTGGCGGACAAGCTGATGGTCTGCACCGCGCTGCTTGGGCAAGGGCTGTCCGGTGTGTTCCCGTGGCCTGCGATTCTCATCGTGATGACGAAGGAAGTTGTGATGATTATCGGCGGCATCTATATGCTGCAAAACGGCATTGTCGTCTACTCGAACATCTTGGGCAAAGCGGCGCAGTTTTCCTTTATCGCGGCGCTGATTCTCTCCTTCTGGCACAAGGAATTTGTCGCGGCGTCGCTGCCGCTGGACAGAATCATCCTCTGGATTGCGGTTGCGCTGGCTTTGGTGGCGCTGGTGGACTACGCACTTGACGCAGCGAAGAAGCTCAAGGCGCACAAGGCGGGGAAAGCGGGGTGACTCCCGCGTTATTGCACCCGCAGGCGCGATTCCCCCTGCAACAACAAATTCAAGCTGCAGACAACCCCAAAAGTCGCGGCGCCGAAGGGGTCAAGGGGGCGACCGCAGACATTCGTCTGTTTTCATTGCCCCCTCGTCTCCTCCGCAGAGGCGAAATCCCCTGCTTGCCGAAAAGAGCAACTATGGTTGCAAACCCAGCAATTCGGTCGCGCCCATTTGGCGCGACAATATGCAAGTAGTCGCATGTGCAGCTTGGGGGCGCGTCTGAGGACGCGCAAAGTTACTGGCAGGGACGCTTCGCTGCCTGCGCCTTTGTTGACTGTTCCCTTTGAGTTGAGCGCCCGAAAAACAGTTGGGGCGTTGCCCCAAACCCCAGCAGGGACGCTGTCCCTGCACCCTGCAAGGGACATTGTCCCTTGACCCTTTTTGGACTGCCCGGCTTGGCTGCTTTACCTATCTTGGTGGGTGAAGCGGCTTTTTTATTTCCCCTGCCCATGCTCCGGGACGACGGCGTAAACCACCAAATCCTCATTCCCCTCACAGTAGGTCGCGTGCCGATGTCCCTTCGGGCAATAGTGCGTCTGTCCGGCATGGACAATCTCTTCCCCATCATCCATCATAATCCGTGCCGTCCCCGACAGCACATACACAATCTCACTGTTCGTCTCATGCGTATGCATCCCAATCGACGAACCGGGCGTAATCCGCGCCAGCATGATGCGGTTCAAATCGTCCGAATACATCCGCGTATACACCATGCCGTCGCCGCCCTTGAAGTTGTGAATCGGCGTTTCAGAAATATGCTGCAAATCAAGAATCATAGTTTTTCTCTCCTTTTTCAATCTTTCATCAGAAAAGCGCCTGCAAGCAGGTCAGCCGAACCGACTGCCTCCTTGCAGGCACTTTTTGCTGCACACCGGAACGGCAGTCATTCCAGCGCACATCGGATTCACTTAATCAATCTTCACGCCGTAGAGGAAACTCGTGCCCTTGCCGGTCGTGCCGATGACAAGCATGTTCTGGTAAACGGCGGGGGACGCTTCAATCGTGCCGTTGAGCTGCAGGGTGTTGATGGTTTCGCCCGTCAAGCCGTCCAGCAGCATGAGCACGCCATCGCTCGTCGCCTGAATAATCCATCCCTTGCCGTTCTCGTTGTAGACCGCGACGGGCGACGAGTAGCAGTAGCCGCCCAGCGACTTCGCCCAGACGACCTTGCCCGTCTGCTTGTTCAGCGCCACCAGCACGCCTTCCTGCGCCTTCGCGCCGCTGCCTAACAGCTTTTCACTGCCGGAAGCGGAAATGTAGGACAGCGTGTAGTACACCAAGTCGCCCAGCTGATATTGCCCAATGACAGGGGACGCCATCGCGCCCGCGGTGTAGTCCTTTTTCTTCGTCGCGTTCAGGGCAAGCGACCAATCCTCCGCGCCCGTCGCCGCGTCGTAGCGGCGGATGGTAACGTCGCCCTTGGAGCGGTTCAGCAGCGTGTTCGCCGTGTAGAGCCAGAGGCGTCCGTCGTCGTCAAACTCCAGCGCAACGGCAGACTTCACCGCGTCGCCCGTTTCGACTGCCCAGATGGTAGTCATCGTCGTCGTGTCAACGCAGCGCAGCACGCCCTCCACATCCGCATAGAACACATAGCTGCCGTACATCGCAATGGGTGCTTCCACCGCCGTGTAGGCATCCTTCTGTTTCTTCGTGCGGCTCTTCATCATCGTGATGGTCGGGCTGACTTTCAGGTTGCCGGATTCATCCGTCGGTGTTTCGTAGACCGTGTTCATATGCACGGTGTAGAGCATGCCGTTCGTGCCGGCGGTGATGTATGTATCGCTGTTGCGGTCATAGAGCGCCGAGCCGTCGAACGCGCCAACATCGTTGTACGCGCGGTCTTTCTTGCTGCCGCCGTCCAGACCGTCGATGGTCAGGTTCTCCTTGTTCGTCAGCAGATCATAGAAGTGCTGACCGATGCTGCCCGTCTTGTTGGCGAGGAAGCGCGCGTACTGCCCGACGGACATCTGCGGATACGCCAGCGTGCTGAGGCTGGGCGTGGAGCGCATCGGATAACCGAGTTCAATCGGTTCGCGGGTCTTGCTGCCGTCTTCAAGGTCAAGGAAGTAGATTTTTCCGTCCAAGCTGGCGGCGATAACTTCCTTCAGCGCGGTTTTATCGTTCTTGCCGTCCAGCAGGGGCATATCCTGGCGCACGCGGCGCGCCCACTGCTCAATCACGGGCTGATTCGCCCACGAGAAGCCGTAGTAGGTTCGGCTCTTGCCCTTCAGGCTGCCGGTTTCGACCGCCCACACCTGCGTCAGCTGCGTCGCGTCTTCCACTGTGCCGACAGCGGCGTTCTGGCGGAATGCCGTGCCGCGGTAGGTCAGCACACCGATTTTGCGCGTCGTGTAGTCGTCGTCTGCCGGCATGTCGATGATTTCCTTCTCGTCGCGGGTGTATTCCTTCACGGCGGTGCGGCTGTCATCTCGATAGACCACGGTGTCGGCGATCAGCGACGGATCAGCGCTTGCGTCCGCCGAGAAAGTCAGCACAGGGCGCGGGGTAGCAGTCGGTTCGGGGGTCGGCTCTTCGGTCGGCACTTCCGTGGGATCAGGTTCAGGCGTTTCCGTCGTTTCCTCTTCGGGCAGGATGATTTCTTCCGTTTTCTGCGGCGCAGGGGCCATCGTCGGGGTAACGGTCGGCACTTCCGTCGGCGCGAGCGTCACCAGCACGGGCGCCTGCGTCGGGGCTTCGGTCGGCATCTCCGTCGGGATTTCCGTCGGCACTGTGGTTGGCATCAGCGTCGGCGCTTCGGTCGGCGCTTCCGTCGAAATCGTCAGCGCCAAATTTTGCGTATTCTCCGCCATTGCAGGGCTGACCGTCGGTTCCGTGGTGGAATCGGCGGTCAGTTCGTGAGCATCCGGCTGAGCCGGATTGTTTGCGGCTGTGGAGAAATTCGTCGGCAGGTTGGAAATGGACGCAGGGCTATTTCCGCCCAGCGAAACCGTCTGCCGGAACCCGGTCGGAATCCACGCCTCATTGCTGAGCATTTCTGCCTCAATCACGCCGGAGTAAGCGTCAGCGGTCGTCAGCGTGAAAATCCAGACGACGGTGTTATCGGTGTTGGACTGGCTCATCAGCGTCACCGTGTCAAAGGGATTTCCGTTTTCATCCACCACGCGCACGTCCGTAACGTTGTTGCTGGTGACGAGGTTGAAGGTAATCTGATACGGCGCGGTGGACGAGGTAATCGACGCGGTGAAGCTCGATGCCGTCGGTGCGACAGCCTGCGTCTGCGTGCGGCCGGTCAGCGGCGCGGTAATCGTGCGCTTCAGGTTGCCCAGGAAGCCGGTATTGCTGTCCGGAATCAGCAGAAGCCCCACCACGAGCAGACCAATCACCAGCACGATGGCAATCACCACCGCCAGCGCGCTCTTCTTGCCGCGCGGCGCTTCCTCTTCCACGTCCTCCTGCGGGCGCGCGAACTCGTTTTGCAAGTGATTCCGACGCGAGGACTCGCCTGCGTGCTCCATGTTCAGGTTTGTGCGATGGCGGGCTTCCTCCTGTCGTTCCGCGGCGGATTTCACCTCGCCCATGCCGTCCAGCTTAACCGGGCGGCGGATGACATTCTGCGGTTGACGCATCGGCGGCAGGCTCGTGCGCGAGGCATCCGGGCGCGGCACACCGGGCGTCGGGATATTCGCACTCCGATTCTGCCCAAACGGCGCGTTGGGCTTTTCCGCTGCCGGTGCGACCGGTGCGACCGGTGCGACCGGTGCGACCGGCGCGACCGGCTTCACCTGTTTCGTCTCCCCAGCCTCCGCATTGCGCTGGAAGGTGCTGCGAATCGGCGGCATCTTCTGCGTCGTGCCCGACACATCTTCCACGGCGGGCTTCGCCGTTTCCGTGTTCGTCACATTTGCCGCGTTCCCCTGCTGCTGGTACATATCTGCGCGGCGGCGGCGCGGCGTGGTCTTTTCTTCGGCAGCTGGCTGCTGCACGGATCTATCCTGATAATTATTCTGATCCAAAGCGTCTTTACTCCTTTGCTCCGTTAGTTGCGCTCAGGCATACCCCCATTATACCCTAAACGGCGGATAATCTCAACCCCTGAAAGCCTGTCAATTGTAAAAATTGCAAGCAAAAATCAGGATTGCACCCAGAAAAGCGTGGATTTTTCTTTTTCCGCGGTGTATAATGGGGGTACTGCTTTTCATCAAGGAGGATTTTGCGCATGGAGAAGCATCCCGTCGCGCTGATTCCGATTGCCACTTATGATCAAGCCGCGGTGGATACCGCTGTTTTGCAGGGCGTTGATTTGCTCGGCGGCATTGCCCGCTTTGTGCAGCCGGAAGAGCGCATTCTGCTCAAGCCGAATCTGCTCTCCCGCGCCCTGCCGCAGAAGGCGATTACGACGCACCCGGCTGTCTTCTCCGCCGTCTGCCGCCTGCTGCGCGAAAGCGGCTATACGCATTTGTCTTACGGCGACAGCCCCGGCAACCCGACCACCTCGCCCGACAAGGCGGCGCAGGCATCCGGCATTGCGGAGGCCGCCAAGCGCTACGGCGTAGAAATGGCGGATTTCTTCTCCGGCAGTGTCGTTCCCTTCCCCGACGGGCACACGGCAAAGTCGTTTTACCTCTGCAAGGGCGTGCAGGATGCCGACGCGATGATCAACATCTGCAAGATGAAAACCCACGCGCTGGAGCGCATCACGGGCGCGGTCAAGAACTTGTACGGCTGCATCACCGGGGTCAACAAGGCAGCCGGACACGCCGCGTACCCCGACAGCTGGGTTTTCGCGGATATGCTGACCGACCTGCACCGCTGCGTCCGCCCGCGCCTGCACATCATGGACGGCATCATCGCGATGGAAGGCAACGGCCCAACCTCCGGCACGCCGATTGCGATGAATGTGCTGCTCTTCTCCGCCGACCCCGTTGCGCTGGACACGGTGTACGCCGCGCTCATCCACCTTGACCCGGCGACTGTCCCCACCTGCGTGCGCGGCGCGCAGGGCGGCATCGGCGTGATGGACGAAGGGCTGATTGATGTGCTCACGCCGGACGGGGTGCTGACGGTATCGCAGGCGCGGGAAAAGTACGGCAATGCGCAGTTTGATGTGTTCCGCGGCACGATGAAGAAGGGCCTATTGCCGAAGCTGATGCCGCTGCTGCCGTTTTTGCAGCACCGCCCGAAGGTGGATTTGAAGAAGTGCATTGGCTGCGGGGTGTGTCAGGAGGCATGCCCTGTGCCGGAGAAGGCGGTGCACAGCGGGCATGGGAAGAAAGCGAAATACGACTACAAGAAGTGTATTCGGTGCTATTGCTGTCAGGAGATGTGCCCGGCGAAGGCGATTTCGGTGTATCGCAGCCCTTTGAATAAATTGCTGGGTGGAAAATAAAAAGCCACTTAACCCAAGGTGAAGGGAAAAGCGACCAAGTATGGCTGCAAAAAAAGGGTCAAGGGGGGACTTCGTCCCTTTTCGTCTGCC
>UMAU01008808.1_pt1 | contig 11918 bp, 9 predicted proteins | sample 1963791 | NCBI WGS metagenome assembly UMAU01 (sample SAMEA4835924, study PRJEB28245) | human gut metagenome | biome: gut microbiome; material: fecal sample | place: Denmark | collected 2008
TAGTTTAATACTGAAAATCCGATACTGAAATTATTTTGCTTGTATGAGAGGGTTATATGTTGTGTATATTCCAAGGTGGAATCCATTATTTTTTGCACTTCTGTATCCGACATGTGTGAAATGGATGTGTTGTAGATTTTTAGGTCGGTTAATACCACAGGATATGAAACAGTATCATAATTGATATCTTCCGGGAAGAAACTGTTTATGCCGTGAACCCCACCGAAATATAATTTGCCATCTTCCCCTTTCGCACAGGCATTTCGGTTGAAAATGTAATCTTGCAGTCCGTCTTCTGTGGTAAATACTTGTATGTTTTTCCCTTTCTTTGTTTTATCAATATGAATCATTTCAGAGGTCATGGTAATCCATAATCCTTTTTGGTTATCTTCAAGTATGCAAGAAACTACTTCCCCTTTTTTCATTGTATTGGGCAATGCATTCTGAAAACAATCTTTGTGAGGATTATAGACATTTAGCCCTTTCCCGTTTGTGCCTGCCCAAATGGTATTCTCACTGTCAATGTACAATGCCATGGCTCCTACTGCTTCTGCGTTTCCCAAATTGATGCTGTATTGTTTGGTTACGAATTTATGATTTTTAGGAGTGATCTTCCAAATGCCGGAATTAGGAGTTGCGGCCCAGATGTGGCCATCTTTGTCTTCTTGCAAACGGAATATAGATTCCTTGGGAGGAATATATGCATTGTTTTCTATTAAGTCATTCAGTGCGTACATTTTTCTTTGGGGAGTGAGTAAAAAAATACCGCTGCGAGTGCCTAGCCATATATTTTTTTGCTTGTCTTCCAATACGGAATAGATACATACATCCGTCAGTTGTGGATAGGAGTTAATATTTATTTCTTCTACTTTTTCTCCATTAAAGATCCAGAGTCCGTCATCCCATGTGGCAAAGCAGAATTCTCCTTTTTCTCTGAGCCGGATGATTTCGTTGACGGTGGATACGGGAGGTAGGCTCCTGAATGCCGGTATTTGATTATATGGAATAACCTCATGGCTTTGCATATTGTATTTTACAAATCCGAACCCCATGATACTGATCCAAAGCCAGTTTTGGTCGATGGGGCAAATGGCCCGCACTGACGCACTGGGAAAGATGTTGCGTATGCTTTTGAGTGAGTTCAGACTGAATTTCCGGGTATTTGTATTTGCTACCCGGATTCCTCCGCCGAGCATTCCTACCCACATTAGTCCATCGGCAGTAGAAAGTAGTGCATCCACTTCATTAAAAGGAAGATGTCCGCTTTTGTCGCTCGGATAGTAGTTGGTAAACGTCCCGTTCTCCGATTCCATGATACTGAGTGCGCTTCGAGATCCAATCCAAAGTTTTCCAGTATTCCTATCTTGAGTGATGGAATAGATGATGTTATCGGCGATGCTTGAAGGGTTGTTTTCATCATGCGTGTACCGAACGAATCCATAATGTTGCATGTCGTATGGATTCTGCATTTTTAATAGACCATATCTCCATGTCCCAATCCATATATTTTCATCCTTATCTTGGAAAATGACATGTGCAGAGTTGCCGGGACATACATTCTGGTAAGTATAGAGTTTGTTCCGCGTTGGGTCATATCGGTAGAGCCCTTGGCTCCATGTACCAATCCAGATCTGTCCTCTCTTATCTTCTAATATGGATTTGACATCAATGTTTGTTTCAAACTTATATTGGGTAAAGTTGGCTTCACTTTCTTTCTTTATGAATAGCCCTTTATTCGTTCCTACCCACACCGATCCTTTGTGTGTGCATGTGACTGTCTCTACATTTGTCACTTGCGGGTGTGGAAGTGAAATATTTTCTATTTTATCATTCTTTTTATTCAATTTGTATAATCCGTTGTGTGTGCCAATCCATAAATTGCACTGGTAATCTTCTGCAATTGCATTGATGAATCCGTCAATCGATTTCTCACTGCCATTAGGTTCGGCATGGTATACTTTTGTGGAATAACCATCATAACGTACCAGTCCGTTATAAGTGGCAATCCAAATATAGCCTTCTTTGTCTTGAAAAAGATTCCGTACTTCGTTTGTAGGAAGTTGTATAAGATTTCTTAGCGGACTGAAATTAATGTATTCCTTTGTAATGTTGGGAGTTCCCCATCCCAAAACGGAAACTAGAGCAAATATAGGGAGTAGAAGAATATGTCGTTTCATGGTATTATGCAAATAATAAATGCAAATTTAGAAATACTATTTGTTAATACAAAAAAATGAAAAAATAGAGTTCAATCGTTTCTTTAGTTGGAAAGATGATGTTGTAAGTGATTGGGACGACTATATCGTAAAAAGTCCTCTTATTCCATGCAGGAATAAGAGGACTTTATGTAAAAGATTTTGAATTTATCTTACTTGAATTACCAGATAGCGTGATACGCTCCAGAATTCATTCGGATTGTTAATTTTCAAAGTCAATTGTCCTTTATCATCTTTTACAAGTTCGTATGAACCTTGTGGATGGGTGGTCAGCAGTTCGGCACGTTTGGAGTAAAGCTTGATTTCTTTTTCCTTGCGGATATCAATCTGTGTAAAATAATCCTTGTTGAACTCGTTGTCTTTCAAAACATCCCCTTTCTTCAGGATTTTCTGGTCTTTCAGTTCAGATTTCGTACCGAATACATACCAAGCCGTGTTCAGTGCTTGGTCTTGTGCTTCCACTGTCTTTGTTTTGGCCTCGTTTTCAGCGCTCAGCTCGTCTACGTTTTTGTTCAAGTCCATGACCGCTTCGTCCAGTTCGGCGATACGGATGTTCTTGGCAGCCAGTTCTGCCTGCAATGTTTCAATTTGCTGTTGCTTGGCAGCCAGTTCTGCAGTCAGGTTTTTGATGGCTTTTTTCAGTTGTGCGGACTGGTAATTGCTTTTTTTCAGCTGTGCTTCCAGTTTGGCAATCTGTTCACGGTTCGATTTCAGTTTTTCGCTGATAAAGCGGATGTCTTCTTTTATTTTGTCGGCAGCCGACTGGCTTTCGAGGGTACCTTCTTTCAGGTCTACACGGTTTTCAGCTTCATTGATTTCGCGGAATCCTTCCTGAATTTCATTAAAAGATCCCATGATTTCGTCCAGCTCTGTGTCGCGGTTGGAAAGTTCAAGCATAAGTGAGTCGTTCTGGGCTTGCAATGTGCTTTTGTCCTGGCCGGAATTGTTACATGCTGTCAATAATGCGGCAGCACATAAAGCAGATAAAACAACCTTTCTCATAGTTTTTTCATTTAGAATTATAATTTAGTTTTCTTTTCCTCCAAGTATGATGACGATTTCTCCTCTTGGTTCAGTCTCTATGAAGTGGGCAATTACTTCCTGTAAAGTGCCCCGTACACTTTCTTCATGTATTTTGGAGATTTCACGACAAACTGAAACAGGACGTTCGGCACCGAATATTTCAGCAAACTGGGTGAGTGTTTTGACTAGGCGGTAAGGAGACTCGTAGAAGATCATTGTGCGGGTTTCCTCTTTCAATGCGTTCAGTCGAGTCATTCGGCCTTTCTTCTGTGGAAGGAAACCTTCAAAACAGAAGCGTTCGTCTGGCAAACCGGAAGATACGAGTGCAGGAACAAAAGCTGTAGCTCCTGGAAGGCATTGCACCTCAATTCCATTTCGGATGCATTCCCGTACGACCAGAAAGCCTGGGTCGGATATTCCTGGTGTTCCGGCATCGGAAATCAAAGCAACGGTTTGTCCTCCTTTTATCCGGTTGACAATACTCTCTACGGTCTGGTGTTCATTGAATTTGTGATGCGATTGCATGGCATTCTTTATTTCATAATGTTTTAAAAGGATACCCGACGTGCGTGTATCTTCTGCCAAAATCAAATCCGCTTCTTTCAGAACACGAATTGCCCGGAAAGTCATGTCCTCCATGTTTCCTACCGGAGTAGGTACAACATATAGTTTTCCCATTTTCTTTTCTTGCATGTGATAAAGCAAAGGTAAAAAGTTTTCTTTTTTGCGCGCGTGATTTGACCAACATTTAACAGAAGTTTTCTCTTTAATTATCCTTTTCGCCACTATTAATAAAAAAACGCCGAATTTTCGGTGGTTTCAACCTATCGTTGTAATTTTGCACCTGTTTATATTAAAAAAGATAATATGGTAGTATTCTCAGAAGATCACCGGGAAGAAACTTGCCGGAGAGGAAGAATTGAAGTGATATGCGGCTCTATGTTTTCAGGTAAAACGGAAGAGTTGATACGGCGTTTGCGAAGGGCTACTTTTGCACATCAGCGGGTGGAGATATTCAAGCCGGCTATAGACACCCGTTATTCGGAGGAAGATGTGGTTTCACATGACAATAATAGCATAAAGTCTACCCCTATTGATTCTTCTGCAAGCATCCTTTTGTTTACCTCAGAAATAGATGTGGTGGGGATTGATGAGGCGCAGTTCTTCGATGATGGTCTGCCTGATGTATGCAATGAATTGGCTAATCAGGGTATTCGGGTAATCATTGCGGGACTTGATATGGATTTTAAGGGAGTGCCGTTTGGACCTATTCCGGCTTTGTGTGCCATAGCCGATGAGGTGACCAAAGTACATGCTATCTGTGTGAAGTGTGGAAACTTGGCTTATGTGTCACATCGCACTGTGTTGAATGATAAACGGGTGTTGTTGGGAGAAAAAGAAGAATATGAGCCATTGTGTCGTTGTTGTTATCAGAAAGCACTCAAGAAGGAAAATTGTAAATAGTTGACATCCAGTACACTAGCTGCTTGAATGAAAATTTATTCAAAAAATGTGTGGATAATATTTGGTAGTTATAATAAAAACACCTACCTTTGCACTCGCAATCGGGAAATAACCGAGGCAAATAAAGGATTGATTCGCTAGCTCAGCAGGTAGAGCACAACACTTTTAATGTTGGGGTCTTGGGTTCGAGCCCCAAGCGGATCACCTATAAAGAGAGTCACATGCGGTGGCTCTCTTTTTTATTTTAGTTCAGCACTGGATTCGCTTTCTGAGCAAAAGAGGAAAATAATAAAGCCGTTTTTTTGTGTGATTTAAAAATTTTGTATATTTGTCTTACTCTAAAAAGAGAGGAGAATTAATAGAAGCGTTTTGACATTATCCACAAGTTCAGGAAATCCCCAATTTCACAACGATAACAATGGATAATACAAAGGCGCTCCACGGACTATTTATATTTGCAGTTCAGAACGAATGTGTATTTATATATAGGCGTGGGGCTTTGTGTATTACTCGGTTATCAAGTATGGGGATACTTCTGAACAGGTAATGCTAAAGTTCCCCACGCCTCACTATTATACTAACAGCTTTTTGGGGAAGTAAGCTGGCAATTGGATGATATATGAAAACACTTGTTTTTGTGAACGGTGATTCTTGTTGTACCCGGATTTTTCTCTTTTATATTTTCTTTGTTTTTTGCATTACTCCGTGTTTTACACAAATTTTGTGCCATTTTTTCAATGTGATATAATGTCTGATTTTATCAGACTAAACTGACTATATGTCATGTTAAGTGGTCGATTTGAAATAAAAAAGAAAATAATGGATGAAATTATAGAAGAAGTTGTCAATGAACAACTTCATGCGGAAATATGGTCTTCCAATCTGTGTCTTGTTTTTCAACTCTATTTTTTTGAACAAAAATTGCCGATGTTGTCATCCTGGTTGGATGTACAGATACAAAAGAAAAGTTTGAGAATTCGAAAACTCGCTGAATTTCTGATACTTGGAAAAGCAAACGTGGTGATAAGAGAACAGGTTTGCAGAGCAGAGGAATGGCAAAGTCCGATGATGGCTTTGAATGCTTTACTCGCGCATGAGCAGTATTTTCATCAGCAGGTGGTCGATTTTTTGAATTGGGTTCACCATGCGAATAATCCTTCTTTGCAGGAACTGGCCTCAGATTTGTATGCGGATGAAATGCATCTTGGTGATTTTATATTGGAATTATTACGGATATTGACCAAAGAATGGAGAAGGAGGTTACCATTTGAATGAGAGGTATCTGATGAATTGTATTTAGGAGCCAGAATGAGATGAAAGGATTTTATTATGTATAAGGAGTGAGTCTGGGACAGATATGGAGAGTTTTGATTTTGAGCAAGAGTTGATAGGCTTGCAGGGGAAACTTCGCAATTATGCGTATTTATTGTTTCCTCAGAAAGAAGATGCAGAAGATTTGTTACAGGAGACTTTGTTAAAAGCACTTGAAAATCGAGAAAGGTATAATGAAAATGTGAATTTTAAGGGTTGGCTGTATACTATTATGCACAACACGTTTGTGAATATCTGTAAATCAAAGAAATGTTGTTTATTTCTGAGTTTGTCGGATGAGAATATAGGTGCAGATATAACCCGGACAATAGAGGATTTTGTAGCAGATGAATTGAGTTTTGAGGAAGTGTGTCAAATAGTGGATGAACTTCCGGAGAATCTTCGGGTGGTACTTTCTATGAGATTGAAAGGTTTTAAATACCTGGAGATTGCAGCACATACGGGAATTCCGTTGGGGTTGGTCAAGAGCAGGATTTTCTACGGGAAAAAGATGCTGAAGGAAATACTGAGTGACTTTTAATAAAAAGGCGTATCGAGAAATCGATACGCCTTTTTATTTTGTCTGTTTTCAGGGAATAGACGAAATTACGCGTTTGCACGCTTTTCCTGAATTCTGGCTTTCTTACCGGTAAGTGCACGCAGGTAATACAATTTAGCGCGGCGAACTTTACCCACTTTGTTGACAGTGATGCTGTCGATAGCCGGAGATTCAACGGGAAGATACGTTCAACTCCTACTGTTCCTGACATCTTGCGAACAGTGAAACGTTTCTTTTCACCGTGACCTGAAATTTTGATAACAACACCGCGATACAACTGTACACGTTCCTTGCTACCTTCAACGATACGGTATGCTACTGTGATAGTATCACCAGCTTTGAATGAAGGATGCTGTTTGCCAGTAGCAAATGCTTCTTCTGCAATTTTAATTAAATCCATTTTCTTTTTTAAATTAAATTGTTTATCGTTACAACGCAACATATCAAGTAACTCTTCTTTGACAGCGATTGCGCGAAAGCGGGACAAAAGTAGTGATTTTCCATGAGGTAGCCAAATGTTTCTCTGCTATTTTATTAAAAAATGAGAACGGGATAGCATCGTATTTGCCATTCCTTTGTGAATTTTTCTTTTTTCGCTACTTTTGACTTCAAATAAATGTGATTTTATGAATTACTTGAAAGTTAGAATTGTAAGAGGAATGGCCATCGGTATGTTTGTCGGTTGGCTGTTAGGCAGTTGTAGTTCCAGCTATTCGCTGGTTGGTGTGGAAGGAGGACGTGTGGCCATTACCCGTCAATACGATAATCACTCAGATGCGGAGGCATTCAAAATATTGCGCCCGTATCAGCAGAAGGTGGATAGCATCATGTCGCCGGTTATCGGACATTCGGCTATGAGTATGAGTGCTTTCCGTCCTGAATCTCCATTGTCGAACCTGATTGCCGATGTGCTTCGTCAGGCTGGAGAAACGGCTATTGGCAAGCCGGTGGATGTAGCTGTCATGAATATGGGAGGAATCCGGAATGCGATGCCCGAAGGGGAAATTACGTTTGGCACAATATATGAAATTGCACCTTTTGAAAACGCCTTGTGTGTGCTTACCATGGATGGTGCTACGCTCGAAGAACTTTTCAAGCAGATTGCTTCCGTTCACGGTGAAGGACTTAGCGGGGCTACGTTGCAGATTGATGAACAAGGACATTTGCTGGAGGCAAGGGTAAACGGTCGTCCGGTGGAAGCAAAGAAAGTTTATACGGTAGCGACAATCGATTATCTGGCTGAAGGAAACGATAAGATGGAAGCGTTTCGGAATGCACAGTCGAAGTTGTTTCCGAAAGATGCCTTGTTGAGAAGTTTGTTATTGGATTATGTGAAGAAATGTGAGCAGAAAGGACAGTTTGTGTCTTCACAAGTGGAAGGGAGAATAAAAGTGAATGCATCCAATTGAATAGAAAGGGAAAAAATATGAAAAAAATATATTGCTTGTGGCTGATGTGTCTGTTGGCTGGTGTGGTGGCGGCTCAGTCGGTAAAAGAATTGTATATATTTCACACCAACGATATGCATAGCCGTATAGAACCGTTTGCGACTTATTTCCCGGATTCAGTGTTGGCCGGGAAAGCGGGTATGTTACGTCGGGCAACGTTTGTCAAGGAACAACGGAGAGAACATAAGGATTTGTTGCTTTTTGATTCAGGTGACTTTTCACAAGGAAGTCCTTATTATAATATGTTCAAAGGAGAAGTGGAAATCAAGATGATGAATGAAATGGGATATGATGCTGGCACCATTGGCAATCATGAATTTGATTTTGGGCTGGACAACATGGCTCGTTTGTTCAAAATGGCGAAGTTCCCGATTGTTTGTGCCAATTATGATGTAACCGGAACAGTACTCGAAGGATTGGTGAAAGAATATACAATTATCGAGCGGAACGGTATCCGTATCGGAGTCTTTGGACTTGGCGCGGAACTCGACGGACTTGTGGCACATGCTAATTATGGGAATGTGAAGTTTGAGGATCCGGTTTCCGAAGGACAGCGTGTGGCCGATTTGTTGAAGAATCAGGAACATTGTGATTTGGTGATTTGTTTGTCGCATCTGGGCTGGAAGGGAGAACCCTACTCTGACGTGGAACTGGTTGAAAATACTCGTAATATCGATATTGTATTGGGGGGACATTCTCATTCTTTCTTTGACGGTCCTAAGTTTTATAAAAATCTTGACGGGGTGGAAGTGCCTGTACAGCAGATGGGGAAACATGCAGCTTTCGTCGGAAAGATGGTGGTTAAGATGCAGAAAAATTAAAATATATAAAATATGAAGAGACAAGTTTTATGCAGTGTGGTACTGTGTTTGCTGGCCGTAGCGGGAATTTCCGCGCAAGGTCCTGCACTCCTGAACGGGATACGGGACACTGCGGCTTGCCGTAAATGGGTAGACAGGCAGATGGAACGCATGACCCTGAAACAGAAGGTCGGGCAGTTGTTTATCTATACTCTTCAGCCGGTCGTTACTCAGTATAATAAAAATGTGTTGCGTAAGGCAGTTGAAGATTATGCTGTGGGGGGATTGTTGTTTACCGGTGGAGAGGCTCGGAAGCAGGTACAGCTGACCAATTATGCCCAGTCGTATGCTTCTGTACCACTGATGGTGACTTTCGATGGAGAGTGGGGACTGGGAATGCGGTTGAAAGATACCCCCTCGTTCCCTTACAATCGCGTACTAGGATGCATACAGAATGATTCATTGTTGTATGCCTATGGAAAAGAAGTGGCTCGTCAGTGTCATGCAGTAGGAGTACAGGTGAATTTCGCCCCTGTCGCAGACGTAGACAACAATCCTCAGAACCCGGTAATTAATTTTCGCTCGTTCGGTAGTGACCCAAAGCGGGTGGCCGATAAGGTGGTATCCTATACAAGAGGGTTGGAAGAAGGGGGAGTGCTGGCGGTATGCAAACATTTTCCCGGGCATGGAGATACGGAAATCGACTCGCACAAGGCTTTGCCGGAATTGAGTTTCGACCGTTCTCGTTTGGATAGTATCGAACTTTATCCTTTTCGTAAGGCTATAGAGGCTGGCATCGGAGGGGTAATGGTGGGGCACCTTCATGCACCGGTACTGGGAGAGGAACCTGCGTCTATTTCTCAGCAAGTCATCATGCATACTCTGATAGAGGAATTACGTTTTCAGGGGTTGGTGGTGACCGATGCGTTGGAAATGAAAGGAATTGCAGGACATGACGATGTCTGTGCACTTGCATTGATGGCTGGGAATGATATGCTGCTGGCTCCTCGTAATTTGAAGAAAGAGATTGATGGAGTGATGACAGCTCTAAAAAAAGGAACATTGTCAAAGGAAGAAATTGACAGGAAATGTCGGAAGGTGTTGACTTTTAAGTATGCACTGGGACTTTCAGACTGGCATGATGTGGCAGAAGATGGCATTGAAGAAAAATTGCAGACGCCGGAGTTATCAGAACTTCAGCAAGAATTGGCTAAGGCTGCAGTAACGGTTTTAAAAGATTCTTCCGCCTTGCTCCCGCTCGATTTGTCAGTGTCGGGTACTGTCTTGTTGAGTGTATCTTCTTCTCTTTCGGAAGCTTATCCATTTTATAATCAGTTGCATCAGGGCTTTCCACTCAGCTGGATACATGCCGATGCCGATTCGCTGGAGGTGATTGCTACCCGTTTGCGTCCGGCGCAGCGGATTTTGGTGGCCTTGCATTCGCAAGAGGTAGAACCCTATGCTTCTTTATTGGAAAATCTGGCTGCCGACAAGCCGTTGGCTCTAGTATGTTTTGAAGATATGAAGGTGCTGGAGAAGATTCCAGAAGCGGTCCGTCATGCGTCGACGGTTGTTCTGGCTCATTCCGATGAGGCTTACCTTCAGCGTGAGGTGGCCGACCTGTTTTTAGGTAATGCTTGTGCCAACGGACGTCTTTCCATTCCACTGGCTGGAATGTTCAAGGCAGGCAGTGGGATTACAATCGATCCGGATGCTCCCCGAAAATATTGTCCGGCAGATTTGGGAATGGATGCTTCCATTTTGGCACATATTGACAGCATTGCTGAGGAAGGTATCCGGCTGGGAGCCTATCCAGGTTGCCATGTGATGGTTCTGAGGGAAGGATTGCCCGTGTATAACAAATGCTTTGGATATTATACGTATGAAGGAAAGAATCCGGTCAAGGAAAACAGTTTGTATGACTTGGCTTCACTGACGAAAGTGACAGCTACTCTGCTGGCAGTTATGAAGTTGTATGATGAAGGTAAATTCGGACTTACCGATAGGGTATCTGATTATTTGCCTGTTTTAAAGAAGACGGATAAATCGCGTATTACGGTGCAAGACTTGCTGTTTCATGAGTCTGGACTTCCTGCTTATCTGCCTTTTTATGAAGAAGCTGTCGACATGAAGTCGTGCAAGGGAGAATTGTTCCGGAAGAAGCCCGATAAGAATCACACTTTGAAATTGGCTGAGAATGTGTATGCTTGCAATGATTTTCGTTATAATCCGGAGTGGGTATCACATACTCCGTCGGCTGAATATTCGCTTCAGGTGGCCGATAGCCTGTTCTTGAAACCGGAGTTTAGCCAGCACGTCATGGAACAGATTGTGAAAGCTCCCCTGAAGGGAAAATCCTATCGTTACAGTTGCTTGAATTTCATGCTTCTCAAAGAGATGGTAGAGAAAATAGCAGGTATGCCGATGGATTCATATCTTGACAGTGTATTTTATACTCCGATGGGATTAAGGCATATAGCTTTCCGTCCTTTGCGTAAGTTCGCGAAACAAGAGATAGTTCCTTCAGTGAAGGAAGATTATCTTCGCGGGGGACCATTACAAGGCTTTGTGCAGGATGAGGCAGCTGCTTTCATGGGAGGAGTTTCCGGAAATGCCGGCTTGTTTGCTACAGCACATGATGTAGCGAAGATTGCTCAGATGTGGCTGGACAAAGGAATCTGTGGAGACCGAAGGTATCTGAGCCGGGCAACTTGTGAACTGTTCATGAGTTTAAAATCACGCAGCAGCCGTCGGGGACTGGGATTTGACAAGCCTGATGTAGACCATCCGGAGAATAGTCCTTGTGCGCCTGAAACTCCTGCTTCTGTGTTTGGACATACTGGATATACAGGTACTTGTGTCTGGGTTGATCCGGAGCATGATTTGATTTTTGTTTTTCTAAGCAACCGTACATATCCTTCTGCCTTTGGACCGAACAATTTGGTTCGCTATAATATCCGGACACGGATACAACAGGCAATGTACCAGTCTTTAATGCGTTGATGTTATTTAGACGGGATATAAATTGGCTAGAAAATGCAAACTGGATGTGACAACTGATTGGAAAAAGATTAACTTTGCACTATCAAATTAGGAC
>UMAU01049750.1_pt1 | contig 11456 bp, 10 predicted proteins | sample 1963791 | NCBI WGS metagenome assembly UMAU01 (sample SAMEA4835924, study PRJEB28245) | human gut metagenome | biome: gut microbiome; material: fecal sample | place: Denmark | collected 2008
ATGTCACGATTCTTCGGATTAGCAAAATACAACAAGATACTCTGCGCTATTTTTTCTCCGATTTCATCGACATGAATCAAATTATCCAAACTCGCGTCTGCCAAAGCATCCATCGACTTAAAGGATTTTGCCACCTTCTTCGCCACAGTTTCACCCACAAAACGGATGCCCAATGCAAAGAGTACCCTTTCGAACGGCACTTCTTTGGACTGCTCTATACCTTTTATTATATTCTCGGCAGATTTTTCTCCCATACGTTCTAGGTTGATGATATCCGATGTTTTTAAAGTATACAGATCGGCAACATCACGTATCAATCCTTCCTGGTAAAACTGATCTACCGTTTCCGGACCGAGACCATCAATATTCATAGCTCTACGGCTGATAAAATGTTCTATTTTTCCCTTGATCTGTGGGGGGCAAGCGGCATCATTGGTACAATAATAAGCAGCTTCACCTTCATAGCGTACCAATTTACTGCCACACTCGGGACAATGAGTAATAAACTTTACTTTGTCACCTATCATAATACGGGCGTCTTTGTCCACACCTACAATCTTTGGAATAATCTCACCGCCTTTTTCTACATATACCATATCACCAATATGCAAATCCAACCCTTCTATGATGTCGGCATTATGGAGCGAAGCACGCTTTACCACGGTTCCGGACAACTGTATAGGATCCAGATTGGCCACCGGAGTCACAGCACCTGTTCTCCCCACTTGATAGGTCACCTTGTTCAAGCGGGTAAGTGCCTGTTCGGCTTGAAACTTGTATGCAATGGCCCATCGGGGTGATTTTGCCGTAAAACCCAAATTACGCTGCTGTCGCAAAGAATTCACTTTCAATACTATTCCATCCGTAGCTACAGGTAGATTCTTACGCTCCACATCCCAGTATTTGATAAAATCAAATACTTCCTGCAATGTTTTGCATTTGCGAGTGAGATCGGAAATTTTAAATCCCCATTTCTCAGCTTCTTTCAGATTTTCATAATGACCGTCGCACGGCAAATTATCTCCAAGTAAATAATAAAGGTAGGCATCCAGCTTGCGAGATGCCACAATAGCAGAATTCTGCAACTTCAATGTTCCCGAAGCCGCGTTGCGGGGATTGGCGAACAACGGTTCTTCGCGGGCTTCCCGTTCTTTGTTCAATTCCTCAAACACCACCCACGGCATCAAAATCTCCCCACGAATTTCAAATGTTTCAGGATACCCCTTTCCATGCAGCACCAAAGGGATACTGCGGATGGTCTTTACATTGCCTGTCACATCATCTCCCTGCACACCATCGCCACGCGTCACGGCGCGCACCAGTTTTCCGTTCTCATAAGTCAGAGAGATGGAAGTTCCATCATACTTCATTTCACAACAAATTTCAAAATCCTCGTTCAGAGACTTCTTTACCCTGTCATAAAACTCGGTTACTTCCGTTTCCGAATAGGTGTTAGCCAATGAAAGCATAGGATATTTATGTACCACCTGCGTGAAATTTTTGTTTATATCACTTCCCACACGCATACTGGGCGAGTTCTCATCTCTATGTTCCGGATGTTTTTCTTCCAGATCCTGAAGTTCACGCATCAGCTTGTCAAACTCCTGGTCTGTAATCTCAGGCGCATTCAATACATAATAATTATAGTTATGTCGATGAAGCTCCTCGCGCAATTGGTCTATTCTTTCTATTTCTGTCATATATAAAAGGTAGTTTTCCCGCAAAAATAGCTATTTTTTGAATGAAAAACACCTTCCGACAAAGAGGAATTTGCTACTTTTGCAAAAAATAACCGAATATGAGAATAGACATCATTACCGTTTTACCCGAGATGCTGGAAGGCTTCTTTAACTGCTCTATCATGAGCCGTGCGCAGAAAAAAGGAATTGCAGAAATACATATACATAATTTGCGTGATTATGCATACGACCGTTATCGCAAAGTAGACGATTATCCCTTCGGTGGATTTGCCGGTATGGTGATGAAGATTGAACCGATAGACCGATGCATCTCAGCTTTGAAAGCAGAACGCGAGTATGACGAAATAATATTTACATCTCCAGATGGAGAGCAGTTTAACCAGCCGATGGCCAACTCACTTTCACTCGCAAAGAATTTAATTATTCTATGTGGCCATTTTAAGGGTATAGACTATAGAATACGTGAACATTTCATTACGAAAGAAATCAGTATCGGTGATTATGTTTTGACAGGTGGGGAGTTGGCTGCCGCCGTTATTGCCGATGCCGTAGTTCGTATTATTCCCGGGGTCATTTCTGACGAACAATCGGCATTGTCCGATTCTTTTCAAGACAATCTGTTAGCTGCTCCTGTATACACTCGTCCTGCAGAATACAAAGGATGGCAAGTTCCCGATGTGTTGTTATCCGGACACGAGGCAAAGATTAAAGAATGGGAACTTCAGCAGTCATTAGAAAGGACACAGCGGCTAAGACCCGATTTGTTGAAATAAAAAATATATATAAATAATAAAGAGGTAAAAGCCATGTTCGTCATAGGGCTTTTACCTCTTTTCTTTTGCTTATATCATATCCGAAAAGATGTTCTCTCCTTAAGTGTAATCTAAGTTCATCTTCCTTTCCCTTATATATTAATAAAGCTTTTTCAAGTATTTTTCTACTCCGTTTTTTCAAAAACAAGCCATTTCATCGAAAAAAGATAATTGAAGTTATCATTTTATACCCATGTAACAAGTTGCAACGGAAACCATTTTTATACTCATTCCATCTAGAGAAGGTTATAAAAAAAGCCCTGCAAGAGATGCTTCAATTTATTCATCTACACTCTCGCAGGGCTATAATTTAAAAGATAAAATTTTCAGACTTCCAAAGCACCTATTATATCTTTTACAGATGTATATCCATGACGTTCCAAATAGTCATTTATTCCTTCTGAAACTTTGACAGTAATAGCTGGATCTATGAAGTTGGCAGTACCTATCTGTATTGCGGTGGCACCTGCTAGCATAAACTCCACAGCATCCTTCCATCCCATGATACCCCCTAGTCCAATGACAGGAATATTTACTGCTTTAGCAACTTGCCATACCATACGCAATGCAATTGGTTTTACCGCTGCACCACTCATGCCGCCGGTAATAGTGGAAAGTACAGGCCTACGCTTTTCAGCATCGACAGCCATCCCCAGCAGGGTATTGATCAGAGATACACTGTCCGCACCGGAGGCCTCGGCTGCACGTGCTATTTCTGTGATGTCTGTCACATTGGGAGATAATTTTACGATCAGCGTCTTTTTATATACATTACGTACAGCTTTTACAACCTCGGAACATCCGCATGCGGAGACCCCGAAGGCCATACCACCCTGCTTTACATTAGGGCATGAAATATTCAATTCTATAGCGGGAATATGATCCAGATCATTGATGATCTCGGCAGTCTTCACATAATCCTCTACAGCAGATCCGGATACATTAACGATCATATTAGTATGAATATCCCTTATCTGCGGATAGATATGTTCAACAAAATAATCCACCCCTTTATTCTGTAACCCTACCGCATTAAGCATCCCCATAGGGGTTTCTGCCATGCGTGGGTAAGGATTACCCTCACGATGATGAAGGGTAGTCCCTTTTACAATGATACCACCAATCTTTTCGAGGTCTACAAAATCCTCAAACTCTTTTCCGTATCCAAAGGTACCCGATGCTGTCATAACCGGGTTACAAAGCTTTAAATCGCCGATATTTACGCTTAAATCTGCCATAATAGTTTCTTTATATTAAATACAGGACCCTCTTTACAAACACACAAATGCCCTTCGTCCGTGTTCTCCACACAGCATAAGCATGCACCGACACCACAAGCCATCCTATTTTCCAGTGAAACCTCACATTCTATTCCATGAGCTTTGGCGTATTTAGCTACCGAAACCATCATGGGTTTTGGACCACAGGTGTATATCATATCAAACCGGTCTGTATGCAAGACGCTATGCTGTGTCACATAACCTTTCTCGCCCATACTTCCATCTTCAGTCGTTGTATACACCTCACCTAATTTCTCAAAATTTTCCAACTGTAACAGGTCTTTGGATGAACGTGCGCCTAGCAGGAAAGCAGGCGTACATCCCATTTTTACCAACTCTGCACCAAGCATCAACATCGGGGCGGTACCCACACCACCGCCAACCAGTAACGGCTTTACCTTTGTCACGTTCCGAGGCATTGTAAATCCATTACCGAGAGGCATCACCACATTAACAATATCTCCTTGTTTCACAGTGGCTAGTTTGCGAGTGCCATCGCCAACTAATTGCACCAAGAACCAAACTTCATTGGTTGTTTTATCCACATAATTAATAGAAATAGGACGGCGGAGAAAAGTAGTATTGGAACCGTCTATACGTATCTCAGCAAACTGGCCCGGCAGCATCTCGGGCAATGGGTTGGCATGAGTCAATTTTATCAGAACATAATTGGCATGCAATTTGATGTTCTGTGTAACCACAAGGTCTAAAATATATTTTTTCATGAAATAAAATTGGGTAAATTCGTTTTCTATGCAAAGATACACGAATTTACCCAAATCTTATTCTGCCAACCGGCATTTTAGTGGATTCCCACCCTATTTTTCAGGTTTGAACGTTTCATAAGTCCCATTATCAAAGAATATTCTTATTTCAGTGATTTTTTTGGCAGGTACTTCCACATACTTAATTTCCTCACGCACAATCTCTTTAGGAGAATAAAGCGGTGTTTTAACCTCATTTTCCTTGCGATATTCCGGAGAAGCCGGACGTTCGGGCGTAAATAATGAATTCTCGTCAAACAAAGAAGGCGTATAATGAATGTTATTGTCTGAATCAACATCCGTTTCCATTTGTCCTTCACCATAGAGTAACCAGTCTAAGCTGATATAGTCACACGCCTTGTGTATTTTCATGACGACTTCTAGGCTAGGATTGTTCCTGCCACTAAGAATATGGGAAAGAGAGGAAGGTGAAATTCCAATCTTCTCTGCAAATTGAGCTGCAGTCATATCTTCTTTCTGGATTATTTGAGCGATTCTTTCCTTCATTTACAAAAGTATAAGGCAAAATTTACAGATACAAAAGTAATTAATATAATTCATAAATGCAAATTTACAATATAGAAATGTACATATTACAAAAGTAAATAGACAGTGTATCATTGGAAATAAATTAAGATTTACACACGTAAACCACTCCTAAAAACACCATAATTACCACTTTAACTATAAGTATATAAAATACTGATTATCTATAATATACTCACAGCAAAAACAATATATTTACAAACAAACATGACTATATAAGCAAATAAAATGCATACAAGTTATCAATAGCTTTATCAATAAGATGTAAAACTTTGGTTGATAATATATTATTGTAATAAAACAAGGGATAAATAATTATTCATACACATTTATATATGTAACATTCACTCTTGACCACCATCCTGTTTATATTTGTAATATTCACATTAATAAATCTGTAAAACTTATAAAACCTTCTATATTAAGAGCATTTACAGGTGTAATGTTACAAAATTAAATTATAATTATTTCCAAAAGTAAATTTCCTCTGTTTTATGATCCAGCTTGATCCTATGAATATTTTGTTTTCCTATTTTACAAGTCAATGTATTTTTCATGGTAAACCCATCCAAGTTTTAACCTATCTTCGCTTTATGGAATTCATGGATAGTGAGAATCATGGAAGGCACGATAAGAGAACAAAGTATAGATTCAAAATTTTAAAATAGCGTATGGAACTTACAAAAATAAATGGTAGCTTATTTGCTCACTTCATCTGCATTCTTTCACATCCCCATTCTTCTATTCATTTTACTCCGAAAAGGCAAAATACTACCATATTCATGTACTAACGGACATTCTCTTTAAAATACACGATTCTAAGAAGGCGAAAAATACTCTATCAATCTAGTAATAAGCGAGTTAACACTATTTTTCTCATCATCCATCTCTCATCATCTAGAAAAATAGAGAACAAAAGCATAACTTATAGCATTAAATGAGATAATAACAGAAGTATAAATGTAAAATATTATTCTCAATTGAGCCATCAACAGAATTTCTGCTGAGAGAAAGGATAAAAAGAATCCCGACACTTAAAAAATAAAAGCATCGGGATATCGGAATCTTACTTGACCCTGTTAATTAATGAAGAATTTTATATACAAGTTCGCGCAGCAAATCTCCATCTCCCAAAGATGGATTACCCACTCCTTTTGATTTTGCATCACAGTAACGAATCTCACCAATAATTTGCATTACCTTTACTCCGCTATATTTCCTCATAGCAACCATATAGTCTTTAGACTGCCATGATGATTTAAGCCCCAGCTGATTGGCTATACCCTGCTCTGACTTATCAGGAGCATAATATGCAAGCATTAAATTAGAGAAGAAATTAAATAACACAGACAAGGTCATCTGCAAAGGATTTGTTTTGGGATTCTCCTCAAAATATTTTATTATCTGATTAGCCTTGAAAACATCCTTTGCCACCAAAGCATTCCTAAGCTCAAAGTTATTATAATCCTTGCTTATGCCAATGTTACGTTCTATCTGTTCTGGAGTAATCCGCTTTTGTCCTCTTGGAAGTGTGATAATTAATTTTTCCAACTCTCCAGCCATACGGCTTAAATCTGCTCCAACAAATTCCGCCATCATTTCTGAAGCCTTAGGTTCTATTTCTACTGATCTACGTTTCAAGTAAGAAGATATAAACCCAGGAAGCTGGGCATCCTTAATCTTTTTCGATTCGAAAAGGACACCTACTTTCTCTATTTCAGCTGCCAATTTTTTTCTTCTATCCAATGTACCATGTTTATGGCATAACACCAGAATTGTAGAATCCAAAGGTTTTTGGAGATAATAAACAAGCTCTTCAATATTCTTTATATTTTGAGCCTCTTTTACTATTACAACTTGATATTTGGACATCATGGGATAACGCTTGGCTGCATTGATAACAGTCGCGATATCTGTATCAGCCCCATAAACAATAGTCTGATTGAATTCTTTTTCATTTTCATTTAACACCGTTTGTGCTATATACTCAGATATCCGGTCTATATAATAAGACTCTTCACCCATTAGATAATAAACAGGCTTATAGATACGGTTTTTCAGCTCACGGGCTATCTCTTCGTATGTTGTTTCTTTTGCCATACACAGTAAAATTACCAGTCAAATTTTAAGTGCTTGACCGTTTTCTTTTCCTCAATAATCATCTGTAATGAAGCAATACCAATCTCCACATGCTCCTCTACATATTGCTGCGTTACAATACTGTCGCTTTTCTCCGTCTTCACCCCTTCAGGAATCATCGGCTGGTCGGATACCAAAAGTAATGCTCCAGTAGGAATATGATTGTAAAAACCAGTAGTAAACAGCGTAGCCGTTTCCATATCCACACACATGGCACGCGTTTTAAGGAGATACTTTTTAAACTCTTCATCATGCTCCCATATACGGCGGTTGGTAGTATATACCGTTCCAGTCCAATAATCGCGGGCATGGTCGCGAATAGCCGACGAAACGGCACGCTGCAACATAAATGCAGGTAACGCAGGTACCTCAGGCGGATAATAATCATTGGATGTTCCTTCTCCACGAATAGCTGCAATGGGTAGAATCAGATCTCCCAACTTATTTTTCCTATCTATGCCCCCACATTTGCCTAAAAACAAACATGCTTTAGGCTGGATGGCCCCTAGCAAATCCATAATGATGGCAGCATTAGGACTTCCCATGCCAAAATTAATAATAGTGATTCCTTCCGCATGTGCCGAAGTCATATTGGCATCACGTCCTAATACCGGCACATTGAATTTGTCGGCAAAAAGTTCCACATATTTATTGAAATTGGTCAGAAGGATGTATTCTCCGAAATCATTCAAGCTTCTTTTTGTGTAGCGGGGAAGCCAGTTTGCTACAATTTCCTCTTTTGTTTTCATAATCTTTTGTATTTTTGTATCGGTTATTACCGAGTTACACTTATGCAAATTTACTAAATGTTATCATTAAACTTACCATCCTACGAAATTAAAATCGCGGAGCGAAATGGAAAAAATGTTATTTTCGATATGCTTCGCAAGAGATATGTCGCCCTTACTCCGGAAGAATGGGTAAGACAACATTTTGTTCATTATCTGACGGATTATAAAGGATATCCGAAGGGATTACTGGCCAACGAAATACAACTGGACTTAAACGGAACAAAAAAACGTTGTGATACTGTGCTCTACAACAAAGATCTAAGTGCCAAACTGATTGTGGAATACAAAGCTCCACATATAGAAATCACGCAAACAGTATTTGATCAGATAACCAGGTATAACATGGTCCTGAAAGTTGATTATCTGATTGTCAGCAACGGATTGAACCATTACTGCTGCCATATTGATTACAATACAAAAACATACCTTTTTCTACCGGAGATTCCCCATTATTCAGAACTGTAGATATAAAAACATTCTAAGCAACATCTTCTTACAAGATCTTGCTTAGAATGTGATAAAATTCTTTTTCCACAAAGAAAAAGATGATACTGCTTCAGGAGATATATTATCTCTTGACAGTTTCCAAATGCTGTTCAGCAATCACACCCGCCAATTCAGGGTCAATCATGATGCGACCACAATATTCACATACGATAATTTTCTTACGCATGCGGATATCAAGCTGTTTCTGGGGCGGAATCTTGTTAAAACAACCACCACATGCATCACGCTGAACATATACAATTCCCAATCCATTTCGAGAATTCTTACGGATACGTTTAAATGCCTGCAACAGACGCGGTTCGATAGTTGTCTCCAATACTTTTGCTTTCTCTCTCAACTTTTCTTCTTCCTGCTTGGTTTCAGAAACAATTTCTTCCAATTCGGATTTCTTCGCTTCCAAGTCCTTCTTTCTTTCATCCAAGTCTTGATTACTGTGCTCAATCTCCTCGCTCTTTGCTTTTTCCGCTGCAATATATTCCTTTATGCGTTTCTCGCAAAGTTCGATTTCCAATGACTGGAATTCAATCTCCTTTGTCAACACATCATATTCACGATTATTACGCACATTATCCTGCTGAGCTTTATATTTTTCAACAGAAGTCTTAGCTGTCTCGATTTCAATTTTCTTAGTTGCAATGTTTGATTTCAATTCCTCGATATCAGCTTTAATTTTCTCGATACGAGTGCTCAAACCGGCAACCTCATCTTCAAGGTCTTGAACTTCAAGAGGAAGTTCCCCTCTCAGAGTCTTAATTTTATCGATTTCAGACAACATGGTTTGCAACTGGTACAAAGCCTTCAGCTTTTCTTCCACTGTTAATTCGCTCGGGTCTTTCTTTGCTTCTCTAGCCATAGTTTTTCTTACAAATATTTAATAGGATTTGTATTTACCCGGGTTATCTGGACTTCCAGCTCCGGAAACATCTCCTGTATGATTGAATAAAATATTTCTTTTGTATACTGTTCACTCTCATAATGCCCCATTTCAGCTACCAGGATATCATTCTCATAATTGAAATAATCATGATATTTCACTTCACCTGTGATAAATACATCAGCATCGGCACTTACCGCTTTAGGCAATAAAAATGATCCAGCTCCGCCACACAACGCTACTTTCTGTATCAGACGACCGGATAAACGAGTATGTCGCAGACAGCCCACTTCGAACGTTTTCTTGATGCGTTTCAAGAAATCCAGTTCGGCTTCAGGCTCTTCCAATTCTCCGACCACTCCCGAACCTACTTGTGTCCAGGTATTTTTCAACGGATAAAAATCAAAAGCCGGTTCTTCATAAGGATGTGTTGCCAATAATGCTTTTATCACCGCAGCCTTTTTAAAAGCCGGAAGAATCGTTTCTATACGCACCTCGGATTCCTTATGCAATTCGCCTATTTCTCCACAGAACGGACTGGTTCCTCTCTGCGCACGGAAAGTCCCCTCACCTTCCAAATTATAGCTACATGAATCATAATTACCTATGCAACCACAACCAGCTTCAAATAAAGCTTTTCTTACTCTGTCAGCCTGTGCATCCGGCACAAAAGTTACAAACTTCAATAAATATTCTTCTTTCGGGTCTAATATGCGTACATTCTTGAGGCCTATCTTTTCAGCTATTTTATAATTGACACCTCCGGGAGCATTATCCAGATTGGTATGTGCCGAATAAATGACAATATCATTTTTAATGGCTTTCAACACACACCGTTCAATGTAATCCCGACCAATAATAGATTTATAACCTTTAAATATAAGTGGATGATGCGATATAATCAGGTTGTATCCCAACATGACAGCTTCATCCACAACAGCTTCAGTAACGTCCAGACACAACAAAGCCCCTGTTGCTTCCGCTTCTGTCAGTCCAACTTGCAATCCGGCATTATCAAATCCGTCTTGCAAAGGCAGAGGCGCGAACCTTTCAAGGGCACTTACTATTTCCTTAATTTTCATTCGTTCGCGAAAATTTGATTGCAAAGATAATCAATCCATTTGAATTTAAAAAGCAACCAAGCTATTTTTTATACTTTCCCCACTTTATCATTTTATTTTTCAAAGCATAACGCTCGTCAACAACACGGTCTGTCGGGAAAAAAGTAAGATGAATACGCCATCCGCCCGAATGAAACGTAAATTTGCGGGCTGATATTCCTGTTTCTATCAGAGCTAGTTTATCAATGATAAATGCTTTAATATCTACGGGAAATTCCTCTCCTTCATACATTATATCCGCAGTGACAAAGAAACCGGGAGTTGATAATTCTGCTATATATTTCCAAATTTGCTCATTCATATTTTTCTATTTTATTGAAAGAAATATATAATGTATACAAAGCAAGGAAAGACCCTACTTCCGTTTGGTATCCTTATGAACCCGTAACAACCGGCCATAACTGTCGAATGATTTCCGTGAGGCCAGAAAAATGGTCATCATTAGTGAAAGCATGGATGCCACCACAGTGATAACTACAATCATAATCTGATATTTGATAGCCACATGTGGCGAACTTCCTCCCAATATCTGCCCAATCATAGTTCCCGGCAATGCAACAAGCCCTGTTACTGCCATATTGGCAATGCCCGGGCTGAACGCTTTAATAAGAGCCTGACGCACAAATGGAGCTATCGCCTCATTACGGGTAGCGCCATTCCCCAACAGAAAATAATAAAGTTGCTGTTCCCTACGCAATCCGGCATAGTAAGTATTTAATCCTATCACATTCACTCCCAACATATTCCCCATGATTATACCAAAAACCGGAATAAAATACTGGGCACTGAAGATGTTATCCAACTTTAATACAAAACCAAGAAAATAAAGTCCGACGAGCACCACTGTTACAAAAAAAGCGATAGAGATTGGAATCATCAAAAATCCACGTTTTAACCGCGTACGCGTCAAAGCCGTTTCAGC
>UMAU01028941.1_pt1 | contig 11247 bp, 13 predicted proteins | sample 1963791 | NCBI WGS metagenome assembly UMAU01 (sample SAMEA4835924, study PRJEB28245) | human gut metagenome | biome: gut microbiome; material: fecal sample | place: Denmark | collected 2008
ATTGTAATATGTTTAATATTGTGCTTTAATATGTAAAAGAAAAGATTTTTATTCTTTTATATATCTAGAAAGGGAAATGATAAAAATGAAATTATTTGAGTTGATTGTTATATTCGTAGTTTTAGCTATAGACACAGTTTTACTAATTTGGGATTTAAAAGAAAATAATCATAAACATTCAAAAAGGAAAAAAAGATGGACAAAGAGCAAATCATTTCAACACTAATAAATCTTAATTTTTCAAGACTTGAGGCTGAAATCTATATAACACTTCTTGGGGGCGAAATGTCTGGGTATCAGATTTCCAAAAAAATTGAAATAGCAAGACCGTCTGTTTATGCGGCACTTGAGCATATGTTTGAAAAGGGAATCGTTCAAAAGATTCAAGGCAATAGTTCAGAATATAAAGCTCAGCCACCACAAATAATCTTCAAAAAGCTCAGCAAAGAATTTTCTGAGAATGCTATTTTTGCTGAACAAACACTCACACAGTATTCAGAAAATCACTTTGAAAATCGTCTTTCCGCAATAAAAGGCATAAAAACCATAATTGAATATGCCAAAGATATGATTATCAAAGCTCAGAAGGAAGTTTTTATAAACACAGATTTAGAGTTGTCTATTTTTAAAGCTGAAATAGAAAAAGCCTCTGAAAATGGTACAGAAATTACAGTTTTTTCATTCTATGAACCAGATACAGAGCTTCCTTGCAAAATTTTCACCCATAATAGACACAATAAGCATATCGCAAGCCGTCTTATGCTTTCATGTGATGAATCTGAAACTCTTATAGCTAATTCCGATAATTCAGGCGAATGGTTTGCCTCTATAACAAATAATCCATTGCTTATAGAGATTATAACAGAGCATATCCATAATGACATCTACCTTTTAAAGCTAAGAAATGAATATAGTGATGAAATCTATGATAATCTAAAAATCGGTTCATATTTTGAATCTCACAATAAAATAGTAAAATAAAGACAGCGTGTATCAAACTAAAATTGATACACGCTGTCTAATTTAATAAATCACTGAATTGAGCAATCGAGATAATGTTCAAGCTCTTCCTCATCCTTCTTTTTCTTGTCCTTAAAGATAAGAAATGCTGTAACAGCAGAGGCAATCGCAACAGTACCTGCAACAATCGCTATAATCCAACCAAAATTTTTCTTGAAATTCATAACTTGCACCTCCGTTAATTTATCAAGTAACTTATTCATATAATAATCTATTTTAAACAAAAAGTCAAGCAATATAACCAAGTATTCAAAAAAAGTCCATAAAAAATTGTTACAAACAGTGACTATTGTAAAAAACATTTCTCGACAAAGTTCCAAAAAAATCGTCACAGCCTATCATAATAGCTGTGACGATTTATAGCTTTATATGTATATTTATTTTTTTGCAGTAATCTTTTTTTCCGTTCCGTTTATAATTCTTTTTATGTTGTCTTTATGTCTGTATATAACCATTATCGCTATAATCAAAGTAATAAAGGTTGCAAAGAATACAAAGACAAGCGAATTAGATGGGTTAGGCATATAGTCCAAAAAGTACCTAAAACAGAAAGTAGTAATCGGATAAACCGACGCATTTACTAAGGCACACTTAGAGATAACTTTTGTTGTTGCAAACATAATTGCAAATACAACAAGTGCAGCTACAAGTGTTCTCCAGTCTGTCATAAGCATAACAGAAGCAGTTGTAACAACACCCTTACCACCCTTAAAGCCATAGAAGATTGGATACATATGACCTAAAACACAAGCCAAGCCCGAAATGTAGAAAGCATATTGTCTTACAAGATTCATTTTTTCGTCATTAAACCCTATAAGAATAAGGTATGCAATCAGAATCGAAACAACTCCTTTAAGAAAATCTCCTATAAATGTCACTATCGCAGGACCTTTTCCGACAGTACGCAGAACATTTGTGAAGCCTGCGTTTCCGCTGCCCATAGTTCTTATATCCTTATGGGCAACGATTCTTGTTGTAATGATTGAAGTATTTATACTTCCGATAAGATATGCAATAACTGCCGCAATCAAAATATAAATGCCATATCTACCAAAAACAAAGCTAAATTCCTCACCAAAGCTCACGCAAAATCACTCCTATTCTTTATCTCCACGCTCACGAACTATAAATCGCACTGGTGTTCCCTCTAAGCCAAAGGTATCTCTGATTCGGTTTTCGAGGTATCTCTGATATGAGAAATGGAATAAATCTGATGAATTTACAAAGCATACGAATGTTGGCGGCTTTACAGAAGCCTGAGTCATATAGTAAATCTTGAGTCGTCTGCCCTTATCTGTTGGAGGCTGTACACGAGCGGTAGCTTCAGCAAGAATATCGTTGAGCATACCAGTCTTTATTCTCATTGCATTAGCATTAGCCGCAGCATTTATATGTTCAAAAAGGCTATCTAAACGCTGACCAGTCTTTGCAGAAATAAATACTATCGGTGCATAAGACATAAACGAGAAATCGTTCTCAAGGCTTTCACGCATCTTTTGCATAGTTTTTCCATCTTTTGCAACAGCGTCCCACTTATTAACAGCAATTATACAAGCCTTGCCTGATTCGTGTGCTAAGCCTGCAATCTTAGAATCCTGGTCTGCAAAGCCCTCTGTCGCATCAATCATAATAACGCAAACATCGCTTCTTTCGATTGCCATTTTCGCACGAATAACACTATATTTTTCGATTTCGTCATCTACCTTGGTCTTTCGTCTTAATCCCGCTGTATCAGTAAAATTAAACTCACCGAAATCATTCTTTACAAGTGTATCAATACTATCACGAGTAGTACCAGCAATATTTGAAACTATGCAGCGTTCCTCGCCCGTAATGCGGTTAATAAGAGAAGACTTTCCGACATTAGGTCTGCCAATAACTGCAACATTGATAATTTCGTTATCTTCATCTTCATTAGCCTCCTCTGGAAGCAAATCATAAACCGCATCAAGCAAATCGCCTGTACCTGTTCCGTGAACAGATGAAACCTGAATAGGATCGCCTAAGCCGAGATTATAAAATTCATAAAATTCAGGGTCAGGCTCACCGATTTTATCGCACTTATTTACGCACAAAACAACGGGTCTGCCACTCTTTTGGAGCATTGTTGCAACCTCTTGGTCAGTAGCTACAAGACCTGATTTTACATCTGTAACCAAAATAATGACATCAGCCGCTTCTATGGCAAGCTGAGCCTGTCTTCTCATCTGACTCAGGATAATATCATTAGAATAAGGCTCGATACCACCTGTATCAATCAGCGAAACCTTTCTGTTTCTCCATTCACATTCGCCAAAGATTCTATCCCTTGTAACGCCGGGCGTATCATCGACTATTGCAATACGCTTTCCGATAAGCTTGTTAAAAAGCGTACTTTTGCCGACATTTGGACGGCCGACAATCGCAACTACTGGTCTTGCCATATTATCAACTCCCTTTTTTCATAAACTTGTACCAATAATATTTAAAGAAAAAAATAGAGAAGGATTGCTCCTTCTCCCACTTAAAAAGAAACGATTAAGCTTCTTTTTTAATTACTTCTCTGCCATTGTAATAGCCACAGCTTCCGCAAACCTTGTGCGGTGCTTTGTATTCGCCGCAGTTAGGGCATCTCATAAGGGCAGGAGCATTGAGCTTCCAGACATTTGAGCGTCTTTTATCTCTTCTCGCCTTTGACGTTTTTCTCTTAGGTACTGCCATTTTTATAAACCTCCTTGCCTGAAATCTTTTACTGCAAAAGTGCTTTTAGCACAGCTAAACGAGGGTCTGGCTCGTCTTTATCGCAACCACATTCTCCGTCGTTCAGATTTTTTCCGCACCTTTGACATAATCCCTTGCAATCCTTTTTACATAGTAACTTTGCTGGAAACTCAAGAAAAATATCATCTCTCAGCAAATCTTCAATTTCAAGGTTATAGTCAGGTACTTCTATATATTCGTCACTGCTTTCATTAGAAAGCGAAAGAACGAGTATATGCTCAAAGTGATAGTTTAAAACCCTTGTTGTACTCTTTCCGCATCTATCACAATCGAAGATAACCTCAAGCTCAACATCAGCATCAAGAGTAATAAGACCAGCTCTGTTTCTAACTAAAACATCAGCCTTAACAGGTTTTTCAAAGCGTCTTGCCTGCAATTTCTCTCCAAGCAGAAACTCAAAAGAAGTTTCTAAGCTTTCACCCTCGGTTAAAAATACTTTTTTAAGTTCAAGAAGCATATAATCACCACCGTGGATTTTAAAAAAGTGCCGAGATGCAGACGCAAGACACTTGCGTTCTAATAACGCACTATCAATAATTATAAAGACTTTCTCGCATTTTGTCAAGTAAAAATCGAAAAAAGCTACAACTTTTTCAAGAACAAATTTCTTGATTAAAACGCTATTTTTTCGCAGGCTTTTTGAAAAGTTCCTTTGCACCTATAAATAAAAGCAGTACCCCAAAAAGTTTAGAAAGCCAATAGCCATCTATGAAATCAGAAATTATAGAGCCTATTATTGCTCCGCAAATTCCCATAAAAGCAAAGGGAACTGCAAGCTTCCAATTTATCAGCTTTCTTTTAGTATATATAACAACTGAAAAAATTGCAGGAAGTATGAAGAATATTAGGTTTATTCCTTGTGCTTGTTGCTGTGGAATTTCAAGAAATAAGGTCAGACAGATTATTAAAACTCCGCCTCCGCCCATTCCGAGTGAGGCAAAAATTCCTGAGATTATTCCAGAAATCGCTCCTATAAGAAAGTTCATCGTATAATCAGCCTTATCCCTGCCCAAAGCATCATAAGTGCAAAGATTTTTCTAAGCATATTTCCACTAAGCTTTTTCATCAGCACAACGCCTATGGCAGAGCCAAGCAAGCCCCATAGCAGATATGGCAAAGCATCATAAACAGAAACCGCTCCCTGTTGGAGATAGAATAAAGCACTCACTGCACATATGGGTAAAATTACTGCAACACTTGTTGCGTGAGCCTGTTTTTCAGAAAGCTTAGTTTTAAGAATGGGTACAACTACCATTCCTCCTCCAGCCCCCAACATTCCGTTTAGAAATCCTGCCAAAGTTCCCCAAAGCGAAAACAGCTTTTTCTTCATAGAATCCCACCGCTTTTTTCAATATTACATCTATTTTCCCACAGGATAAGGGAAATATTCATAGATTATAAAAAAAGCTTTAACCTACAATAACCTTTCCCTCTGGAAGAATTTTTCCATTAGGATTAGCTTTTCTGCCTGAAACTGAAAGGAACAATGCAAGTGGTCCTACTCGACCTATGAGCATAGTAAGTATCAAAATAAGTTTTGAGACAATCGAAAGATTTGCTGTGACCGATGCTGAAAGCCCTGTTGTAGAATATGCCGAGGTCGTTTCAAGTAATATATTAAACATAGATATATTCTGTTCGCTTTCTATTGCGGCAATAATGCCTGTAATGACAAGAATATATGTTAATGATATAACTGAAATTGCAATAGCACTATTTACAACCTTCTGATTTATTTTATGCTTACCAAAAACAGTTCCGTCCTTACCTTTAAGTACGCTTATAACCGTTGCAAAAATAACAACAATAGTTGTAGTCTTAACACCGCCACCCGTTGAAACAGGTGATGCACCTATAAACATCAATATTACAGTAATAAACTTCGTCACATCGTGAACCTGACTTAAATCAACAGCTGCAAAACCTGCTGTTCTTGAAGTTACAGACTGAAAGAACGAAACATTTATCTGTTCGGCAATGCCTCTGCCAGAAAGTGTATTGCTACACTCGCTTACGAAAAATGCAATCGCACCAAATACTATTAAAATTCCTGTTGTTATAAGCACTATTTTAGAATGATAGGAAACTTCTATACGCTTTCTCTTGCGAGTAATTTTCTCCTTAATCTGTTTCTGAAGGTCAAATACAACCAAAAACCCTATTCCACCCACTACTATCAAAAGCATAACAATAACCGAAACATAAATATCATTCGCAAAAAGAATCATTCCTTTGCCCGGCTCAATAAATCCAAAAAGGTCAAAACCTGCATTGCAAAATGATGAAATAGCTGTAAAAATAGAAATCCATATTCCAAGCAAACCAAATTTCGGTATAAATGCAAAGCCTAACAATATTGCTCCAACAATTTCGCAAGAAAATGTCATAAGCATTATAATTTTAATCAACTTAGGAATATCTGTAATACTTCCACTTGTATACTCCTTAACAATCTGCAAATCACGCAAACCAAGCTTTTTTCTTGCAATAAGCGTAAACGCAGAAGCAAATGTAAGCAATCCAAGTCCGCCACATTGAATCAGCACTAATATTACTGCTTGTCCAAAGTACGACCAACCAGTAAAGGTATCACATATACTCAATCCTGTTACACAGGTCGCCGATGTTGCTGTAAATAAACAATCAATAAACGGTTTTGATACACCATCAGCAGATGAAAACGGCAGCTTTAAAAGCAAGCCACCTAAAAGCATTAAAAGTACAAAGCTCAAAACAACAAGTCTGATTGGAGTAAAGGATTTTATTTTCTTTAAAAATCCACCCTCTATTTTTTCATTAATCAAAATTTCTACCTCTCTGAATTTACAGCTATACGCATTATTTTTCTTATATGATGTATAATACTACTATTATTATAAAAAATCAAGTATACATAAGAATACAAATAAACAGACAGCAACTGTTAAATTGCTGTCTGAATACTCATAATATTATTTTGTAACTGTAATTTTGAAATACTTAGTAGCAGTCTTTCTATTTGCATCTGCAATCTTAACTGCAAATTCATACTTAATAGCTCTTACAGGCTTTTTAGTAAATGTTGCATTAGTTGTAGTTCCTGTTAAGGCTGTCCACTTAGAATCGCCTTGAGGTCTGCAATAATACTTATACTTATATGGCGCTGTTCCACCTGTTGCCTTTGCTGTAAGCTTAACAGAGCTGCCAAGCTTAATATTTGTTGCACTGATTGTTGATACATTAGAAAGTGCTGGATTAACCCTTACTTTAAAATACTTAGTAGATGTTTTTCCTTTTGCATCTGCAATCTTAACTGCAAACTGATAAGTGATTGCTCTTGCAGGCTTTTTAGTAAGTGTTGCATTAGTTGTAGTTCCTGTTAAGGCTGTCCATTTAGAATCTCCCTCAGGCTTGCAATAATACTTAAATTTGTAAGGTGCTGTTCCACCTGTTGCACTTGCTGTAAGCTTAATAGAACTGCCAAGTGTAATATTTGTTGCACTAATTGTTGAAGTATTTACAAGGGGTTGAGAAATCTTTGGTATAACAGTTATATCGGTTTTATCTCCGCATACTGTACAATGATGTGATTTACTTCCTTCTGATGTAGTAGTTGGTTCAACATCTATTGTCCAATCCTTAGAATAGCTATGTGCTATTTTAGGAACAATCTCGTTCTTAGTTTCGCCACAGATAGAGCAAGTATACGATTTGCTTCCCTCTTTAGTACAGCTTGCTGCTACATCAGATGTAAGCTTATAATCATGTTTGCATACTGCTGTAATATCAGTAGTATATGTAACTCCATTGTATGTTGCGTATACCCTCATAGTACCTAAATCTTTAGCTGTTATAAAAAGTCTTCCTGATGAAAGGTAATAATCAAAGGAATTATAACTGCCACCCAGTGACCAAGAGAAATTCAAGGTTTTAAGTGGATTATTATAAGGCACTACTGAAATAGTATCTCCGACATATACAGTATAGTTATCCTCTTTAAAACCAAGCTCATTATACTGGCTGTCTTTATCAAAGAGGTCGAAGAAATTAACATCATATGAGATTGATGTTGAAATACCATCCTTTTTTAGACCATTAATATTAACACTTACAGTATCATTTTCAGGAAATTGACCAACATTAAAAATAATACATCTATTCATACCGTAACCATCATTATTTACAGTAAGATAATTTGTTTTCATATCAGTAGATGTCTTATCAAGATGCCACGATTTATTAAGCAGCTTTGAGCTTAAATCTACTGTAATATTTTCAAGGCTTGGGTACTCATAGCTTGAATTCAGACTTACAGAGAAAGCATATCCATAACTTGATTGTGTATAGATTTCATTTGGCATATTTTTAGGTGGCCATGTTACATAATCACCAGTAAAGCGTTCACTTCTTGTTCTGTCGAAGGAATACATTGCAGTATAGTTTTTAACAAAGCCAAAGCCAGTTTGTTTCATTGCGGGGTTAAGTACCCAGCGTCTATGACCTACTCTATCGATATTGCTTGCGTCTGTATCTGCAACATATCCATCTATAACAGATGAAGTAATATTAGAAAAACCACTTGCAATATTAGAACTTTTTGCACCATTACTTCCAAGCTTATAAAGCTCATCAGACATTTCAGATGGTTGTGATGGATAATGCGTTAAAACATCATTTGAGGCATTAACCAAAGACGCCGCTTGAGTAGTTTCGTTATAAAAATCATTTAGCGTAACATCTGCTGGCAAACCTGCAAGGTATCTGCAAAAATTAACTGAATTAAGTGCTTGAATTCTATCATCAAGCGAAATATCACCCATATCATATGGTTTTTTTGTTGAGTAATCTTTTGTATACTCAACATCTTTTAAAACAGAAAATTCCATTTCAGAATATTTTTGTCTAATTTCTTCCTGTGTTGGATAATCAAGTTCATATGCGCTTACATCTGTTGGTTTAGCAATAGCCGTAGCGGCAAGTAAAACAAGCGTTGTAGCTCCAATATACTTCATTAATCTCACACATTTCATAATACACACCCCTTTAATTGTAAATTTACGACAATTTTATATTATAATCATACTTTATTTTATGTCTATTGTCAATATAACAATAACAATACATAAATCAGTATTAATCTAATAAAAAGTTTGAGTGAAGCTTTTTACTTCCTTACATGAAAAGTGTGAGGGCGAACTATGTTCGCTCAGTAGCTACTTCAGCTATGACAATTTAAAAGTGGCAATTCGCCACAAAATACAACGGGTAGCATTTCAAACTATGAAACGCTACCCGTTTTTATCACATCAAATTAAGATGCTGTATCATTTTTTTTAGGTCTTTTTTTTGCCTTAGACTTTTTAGTTTCCGCAGGTAATGCAGTAAGCTTAGATTCATCATGCTCCACATCAGCTAAAGCACTATCTTCAACAGCCTCTTTAGTAATAATAACCTTAGTTACTGATGGGTCTGATGGAATCGCATACATAAGCGGAGTAAGAATACTCTCCATTATAGAACGCAAACCTCTTGCACCTGTTTTTCTTTCGAGTGCCTTCTGAGCAATAGCACTTAAAGCACCCTCATCAAAATCAAGCTCTACTCCATCAAGTGCAAACAGCTTTGAATACTGCTTTATAATTGAATCCTTAGGCTCACGAAGAATCTTTACAAGAGCCTCCTCATCAAGACCATCAAGAGCTGTAATAACAGGAAGTCTGCCAACAAGTTCAGGAATAAGTCCAAACTTAACTAAATCCTGAGGAATAACCTCACTCATCCATTTAGTCTGGTCAAGCTCCTGCTTTGTCTTAACATCAGCCATAAAGCCAAGGCTTGTAGAATCCATTCGTCTTTCAACAGTCTTTTCAAGACCTTCAAAAGCACCACCGCAGATAAAGAGAATATTCTTTGTGTTAATCTGAATAAACTCTTGCTGTGGGTGTTTTCTGCCTCCTTGCGGAGGTACATTAGAAACAGTTCCCTCAAGGATTTTCAGAAGTGCCTGCTGAACGCCTTCACCGCTGACATCACGAGTAATGGAGGGATTTTCTGACTTTCTTGAAATCTTGTCTATTTCGTCAACATAGATGATTCCGCATTCAGCACGCTCAATATCGAAATCAGCCGCCTGAATAAGTCTGAGAAGAATATTTTCAACATCTTCACCGACATAGCCTGCTTCTGTAAGAGTAGTAGCATCAGCTATTGCAAACGGAACATCAAGTATCTTCGCAAGAGTTTGTGCAAGGTAAGTTTTACCTACGCCAGAAGGGCCGAGCATAAGAACATTACTCTTATTGATTGTAACATCATCGTCAGTATCGTGTAGATTTATTCTCTTATAATGATTATAAACCGCAACTGATAAAGCAATCTTAGCCTTATCCTGACCGATAACATATTCATCAAGCTTAGCCTTAATCTCTTGTGGCTTTAAAAGATTGAATGAGCCACCTGCGAAGAAATCCTCATTTTCGTCATCGTCCTCTGCGTGCAAAATAGATGAGCAAAGCTCTACACATTCATCACAGATATATGCACCTCTGCCCTGAATCATTCTGCCGACAAGCTCCTGCGATTTTCCGCAGAATGAGCAAAGAACGGTTCTGTCACTGCTTTTTGTAGACATTCGTGAACTCCTTTATTTATCTATGAGAAATAACCTTATCAATAAGACCGTATTTGAGAGCCTCATCAGCTGTCATAAAGTTATCTCTTTCTGTATCCTTTGCGATAACATCATATGGTTGACCTGTTCTTTCGGAAAGGATAGTGTTAAGCTTTTTCTTTGTTTGGATAATATGGTCAGCATGAATCATAATGTCTGTTGCTTGACCCTGAGCACCACCACTTGGCTGGTGAATCATAATATCAGAATTAGGAAGAGCAAGTCTTTTGCCCTTTGTGCCTGCTGCGAGCAAGAAAGCACCCATACTTGCAGCCATACCCATACAAATAGTAGAAACATCACACTTGATGTAATTCATTGTGTCATAAATAGCCATACCGTCTGTAACAGAACCACCTGGACTATTGATATAAAGACAAATATCCTTAGATGCGTCCTGTCCTTCAAGGAAAAGAAGCTGAGCGACAACAAGGCTTGCAGTTACATTATTAACTTCCTCTGTGAGCATAATAATTCTGTCGTTTAAAAGTCTTGAATAAATATCGTAGGAACGCTCTCCTCTGCTTGTCTGTTCAATAACATAAGGTATTGTTGCCATATAAAAAACCTCCTTCAAATAACGGTAATCAAAGCATAGACATTTCTAAGCTAAAATAATCAATTTATTTTGAAATTATGCTTCTTCGCCAGCTGCCTCAACAGCACTCTCCTGAACGAGCTTCATAGCCTTCTCATTCTTAACATCTTTTGCAATATCTTCGGCAGTAAATGCAGCCTTTACACGAGCAACATCTACCTTATATGCCTCAGCAAGCTTATTGTACTCTTCTTCGATTTCTTCTTCAGAAGCGTCAATG
>UMAU01011275.1_pt1 | contig 11003 bp, 6 predicted proteins | sample 1963791 | NCBI WGS metagenome assembly UMAU01 (sample SAMEA4835924, study PRJEB28245) | human gut metagenome | biome: gut microbiome; material: fecal sample | place: Denmark | collected 2008
GGTGATACGGGAAGCCGTTTTTTTCCTGCGTTCCCAGCCCGACGGAAAAGACGAACCAGTAAATGAGGATTTGCAGCAGCGGGCTGAGCAAGTCCCACCAGCGCCCCAGCAGCATCCCCGCCCGCCGCGAGCGGTTCTCGTAGAGCGTCAGGCGCACGGTTCGCCGCAGATTTTGGATGATTTCGCCCAGCGCCGTGCCAACCGCGTGTATCATCCGCCTGCCGCCTCCGCCAGCCCGTTCCGCTGAAGAAAATCGCGGAAAACGCGCATTCTTTCCGGGTACGCCTTGTTGAAATCGGTATAGTCCGCCAAGTCGTAGTAGTATTCCAGCGGCCTTTCCAGCCGGAAATCCTCCATCGGCAGCGTCGGCAGTCGGAACAGGCGGGTCATTTCGTCCATGCGGCTGTCCACCACCATCGTCAGCGCCGGAATGCCGCTCGTGATGGCAATCACGTTCCCGTGGAAGCGGCTGCCAAGCGAAAAGTCGTACTGCCTGACCCACGCCAGCCAATCCTCAATGTGGAAGAAAACGTGCATTTGCCGCTTCAGCCAGTCCTGCAAATAGCGGAACTGGTACTCGTCGCCGCAGCAGTTTTCCAGCGTCAGCGGGAATGCGTTCTGCTCCACAAAGCCGAGGTCGCGGTTCGCGCAGAAGGTCAAAAACTGCCGTTCCGGGTCGGACAGCGTGCCGTAGAAGGTGCGGAAGTTGCAGCACGCGCGCATTTTCGGGTCGAACGGTTTCTTCTCCACGCGAAACTTCTCGTTCATCCCTTGATACAGGCTGGGACAGCCGATAATGCGGAAGTTGACGATGCCGTTCTTCTCCAGCACCGCCGCAGTGTACTCGCCGCGAACGCCCAGCACAGCGCGCTCCGCCATCGTCCGCAGGAGCTTGACCGTGTCCGGGTGCAGCGTGATGTCCACATTGCGCGCCATGCTCTGCACCCCCACGCTGATTGGAACCAGCGGTTTATCGCCGATTCGCTTCAGCATCGTCCAAACGTGCGGGTACGTCTGATTCGGGGTCAGCCAGATCAGCTCGGTCGTGATGTAGTGGGTGATGTCCGCCCGGTCGCGGAACGTGTCCGACGTAACATCCCACAGCGGAATCATCACGGGGTGAAAGATGTCCTTCAGCGCCCGGATAAACACGAGATTTCCCGTATTGTTTCCCAGAAAAAAGAAGCGTTTTGCCCACTCATGCTTCTCAAACGACACCCGATCATTCCAAAACAATCCAACCGCCATCCGCTTCCTCCTTCCTGGTGACGTGGGGAGACGCTGGGGCGTTGCCCCAGACCCTACCAGAGGCTTTGCCTCTGGACTCCACAAGGGGCAATTGCCCCTTGACCCCTTTTCGCGATTCAGTTGGTGACAACTGCATACTGTGTCCGCGTGTTTATTGAGGGAACGCAAGGGCGCTGCCCTTGACCCGCCAAAGGGTCTTCGACCCTCTGGACTCCCCTTTTCGCGATTGAGTTGGTGACGACTTCATACTTTACCCGCGTGTTTATTTTGGGGAACGGTGCATCCTCTTGCGCAGCTTCTTCCGAAACGTTTCGCGGTCGAACAGTAGGAAGCCAATCGTCCGCTTCACCAGCCCGGTCTGCTCCGGGATGAAGCCAATCATGCGGCTCGGCGCGTCCGCCGCGCCCAGCTTGTGCGCCGCAAGCGCTGCTTCCGCCGACTGGTCGCGCACCAGCGTCCGCAAATCCAGCGCGTTCTCCCCCGCGAACACCATGTCCTCAAACGGGATGTTCCGCAGCAGCTCCGCGTCCGCTTCGGGCAGCTGCCGCAGCGCCCCCTCGAAGGGCAGCGACAGTGCCAGCTGCACGCCGGGATTGTCAAGCGACTGCATCACGCCCGTTCCGGCGAAGGTATCGTGGAAGTCGCGCACAAATTGCAGCGCGTGATGCTGGACGCAGGTCGACAGGAAGTGCGCATCTTCATTGCGCCCTTCCTGCGCGTACACCGGGACGACACGCTCATTCTGCCGCTCGAAGCCCACGCAGGGCGCTTCGTCGGAGGACAGCAGGAACTCGCGGAACGCGCCGGACATGGCGGGCGGCATCGGATAGAAGCAGTGTACGGGGAAATCGTAGGCAGCGGACAAGCGCTCGCTGTTCCGCCCGTCCGCATGGACGTAGTAGACCGGAACCGCGCGCTGCGTCAGCTGGCAGAGCGCCGCCTGCAAGCGCCCGCTGTACCCCATATCAAAGCACGCCGAGCCTTCCGGCAGCTTTTCCTCATAATACGCCCGTGCCGCGCTGTATGCCGCCTGATGACGGCAGCCGTCGTAGAGCATGTCGCGGAAGAAGCGCAGAAACGATTCCCAGCGCGTTTTCTCCTGAAACGGCGATTGCCACGGGAAACCCGCCGCCTCCGCCTGATGGCGCAGTTCGCTTTCCGGCGCGTCAAGCGTGCAGAAGGACAGCAGCTTCAGCGCCTTTTCGGGCGTGTAGACCGTCCAGCGCACCGGCAGTGCCGCCCAGTCGGTCGGATTCGCCATCAGCGCGGGCAGCAAGCACCGCCGCGACGCGGGAATGTAGTCTGTTTCGACAACATCCGCGTCCGTGCGCAGCAGCTCGACTGCCTGCCGCAGCAGCGCGCCGTCCCGCGCGAGGAACACCAGCCGCTTTACGCCATCCGCCCGACAGCGGCACAGCAGCCACTTCGCCAGCGCCAGCAGGTGTGTGCCGACGGCGTAGTACCCCAGCCGCGACGGATACGCCGCAAACGCGGAATCCGCCGTCGCGGGGGCATAGCCGTCGTCAAAGAAGCGGTTTGCCGCCAGCCCTTGTGCGCACCTGAGCGCCAGCGGCTGCATGGCGTCCGCCGTCGTGAAGCCCGCCAGACATCCGTGTCCCAGATTCGCCATCTGCGTGCAGTCCGCATCCATGAAAACGTCCGCCGGGCGCGGCAGCAGCAGAGCGTGCAAACCCGCTTTTTTCGCGGCTTCCACGTCGATTTTCGCATTGTCGCCGATGTGCAGCACGTTATCCGGCTTCACGCCCAATTGCGCCGTCAGCTTCCGGTAGAGCGCGCCGTTCCATTTCAGCGCGTTCTGCTCATTCGAGAGGAAGAAGCCGTCCCAGCCGCGGACGCCGCATTTTTCCAGCATCCGCCGAATCGTGTCCGCGTCAAGGTACATGTCCGACGTCAGCACGACGCGCTTTCCCGCCGCTTTCGCCAGATTGAACAGCTGCACGCCGGTTTTGCGCGGGCGGCAGAAATGCACCTCCGCCTCCCGCTCGTTGTAGGTCATTTGCCCCACGCAGTCGTCCGACACGCCCAGATTCTGCATCATGGCGCTGTAAATGTTCCACATCGTCACGTCAGCTTGCGTTTCGGGCAGCCACACGCGCGCGCAGCTTTCCGCCTCCGTCCGCGCCTGTGCGAAGGAGGTCATGTTCCGCCGCGCCGCCCGCTGCCATTTGCCTTCCAGCGTGTGGAAGAGGTCAATCGGTGTGCGGAAGGGGCGCAGAATCAGCGTATCGAACACATCCAGCGAAATCACCGGGCAGTCGATGCCGTCCAGCCCCAGGATCGCGCGCTTGATGCGCTCCGTCCCATCCCGCCACGGGGTCATCGGCTGGTCGAACCAGAAGATTTCCGGCAGATTCGCGTCCTCATCCGGCGAAAAATCCGGGCAGAGCGCCGCCGTCAAGCGGCTGATTTCCGGCTGATTTGCCGCCTTCCGCGCCTGCTCCGCCCACATCCGCGCATACCACTTTCGCGCCTTTTGCAGCTGCTGACGCGCTTGATCCGCCCCTTGCTGATGCAGAAATTCATCCGCAAAGGCAAACACCTGCGCAATATCGGCGTAATTTTTTCGGAATTTTGCCGGATTTCCCGCCGCCCCCGTCGAGGACGACGGATGTTCACAGTAGAACACGCCGTCGCCGCGGTGCCGCCCGAAACCCTGCGCAAAGAAATACAGCACGACGGAAAACGCAATGTCCTCCGTCATCACAATGTGCTTTTTCGCCAGCGGCGCGTAGTAGGGTGCGCACCGCAGCCACAAATCGCGCCGAATCACCTTGTTCCAAATGGTGTGGAAGCTGTAACACGTCATCGTCTGCTGGAAAAACGCATCCCGCACCGCATTGCCGCGCAGCTCGTCCTCCAGCACACAGTCCGCATGAACCGGGCGCACGAAGCGGTCGCCGTTTTCGCGCTGCCAGACCGTGTCGCCCATCACGAGGTCAAAGTCGTTTTCTTCCGCCAGCGCGACGGCGGCACGGTAAAAATCCACCGACACAAAATCGTCGCTGTCCAGAAAAGCGAGGTACTTGCCTGTCGCCGCGTCCGCGCCGGTCATCCGCGCCGCGAAAAGCCCGCGGTTCTGCGAATGCGTCAGCACTCGAAAGCGGCTGTCGCGCCGGGCATACTCCGCCAGCACCGCGCCCGCGCCATCCGGCGAGGCATCATCCACCAGCAGGAACTCCGCGTCCCGCAGCGACTGCGTGCGCAGCGACTCCAGACACGCGGGCAAATCCCGTTTCGTCCCATACACCGGAACGACCACAGACAGCGTTGCAGCCACCGCGCTTCTCCTTTCTGCCCATCCGAAAACGAGTGATACTTGCCGATTTTGACATGTACATTCTACCATATTCCCGTCCGATTGGCAAGCCTTTCGGGGGATTTTTACGCCCCCCAAAAAACGCGGTCAGACAGCTTTTTTCGCCATCTGACCGCAGGATGCCCTATTTTACGGATAATCCGCTTACCAAGTAATATCCTCGCCCGTCAGCGCCTTCCACGCCTTGCGGATATCCTTCTGATGCCGCACGCCGTTCTTCGGGTCGAGCTTCGCGGTTTCCTCCATCGTGCGCGGGAAATGGACGCACAAATGCCCGTCGAAGTCGTTATCCTTGATGCTGCCGGACAGGTGGGGCATACAGTGCATGGAGGCCAGCACCCATGTGCCGCTGGGCAGCAGGACATACACCGGCTTCTCGTCCCACGAGAATTTGCCGCCCCACGCCGCCTTCATAATCGCGGTATCCTGCGCCGTCAGCGGCTCGGAGTCCGCGTGACGACCCAAGGAATAGAAGCGCAGACGGAAGGAGGAACCGCTGCTCGGCTCATAGACCAGCACCGTCTGCCCGCTCTTGATGGTCGGCTTGATTTCCGTGTACCACATCTGCAGCTTAATTTGGCTCTTTGCCGGGCCATTGCCGAAGGACGCGCCGCTGTTGCCCGTGCCGCCGTTTTTATTTTCGTCCGGCAGCGCAGTATCGCCGGTCACGCAGTCGCCCGTGTACAGCTTCGTCTGCGTGTTCACGCCCGCAATGCCGTCCGGGGCAAGCCCGTTGCGCTTCTGGAACGCCAGCACCGCCGCGCGGGTCGTCTCGTCATAAGTGCCGTTGATGGTCACGGTATAGCGCAGGTTGCTCAGCGCCTGCTGGAGGCGCAGCACCGCGTCGCCCGTCGCGCCGACTTTCAGGTTGGTGTACACCGTCGGCGTGTTGGAATCAACCTGCTTGCCCTCCGCCGTAATCGCGTTGACGGAGTAGAGGATGGTGTACGTCGCCGTATCGCCGTTGCCGGAGCCAGTCAAGCCGTTGCGCAGCTGGAACGCGCGCATGGCAGCGACCGTGTTCGCGCCGTACTTGCCGTCCACCTTGTCCGTCAGGTAGCCCAAATCCTTCAAGCGCTGCTGAACGCTCTTCACGTCGTCGCCCGTGCAGCCGGAATAGAGCAGGCGGGTCGGACGCGTCACGCCCGTGGTCGGGGTGGACGTCGGCGTGCTGATGGCAGGAAGCGCATCCGAAGAATACAGCTTCTTGTAGGTGCGCTTGCCCGCCACACCGTCCGCGCTCAAATTGTTGCGCAGCTGGAACGACGCAACCGCCGCCATCGTGCCCGTGCCGTAGTTGCCATCCACCGTGCCCGTGTAGTAGCCCAGCGCCTTCAAGCGGCTCTGCACGCTCTTCACGTCATCGCCGGACGAACCTTCGCGGAGGGTGCGCGTGGGCACGATGCCGAAGGACTGCGTGGGGGTCGGCGTAGGCGTCGCCGCGGACGGATCAGCCGCAACCGCATTGCTCGAATAGAGGATTTTGACCGTGTTCGCGCCGACTTTGCCGTCCGCCGTCAAGCCGTTTCGCGCTTGGAACGCCTGAACCGCCGCCACCGTCGCCGCGCCATAGATGCCATCCAGCGCGCCGGAGTAGTAGCCGAACTTATCCAGTCGGCTCTGTACGCTCTTCACGTCGTCGCCGGACATGCCGGGGCGCAGAATGCGCGTGGGTGCGCTTTCATCCACCGGCTTGGGCGAGGGCGTGACGGAGCTGCCCGCGTCAATCGCGGTGCTGCTATACAGCGCCTTGACCGTGTCCTCGCCGCAGATGCCGTCGGACGTAAGCCCGTTGCGCGTCTGGAAGCGGCGAATCGCGCTTTCCGTCGCCGTGCCGTACACGCCGTCCGCCTTGCCCGTCAAGTAGCCCAGCGCAATCAGCTTCGTCTGCACGCTCTTCACGTCGTCGCCCTTCATGCCCAGCGTCAGCTTGCGCTCGCCCACGCCGTCGGGCTGCGACGTTTCCTTCGCGCCGATCGCGCCTTCGGAGAACAGGCGCTTGCGGGTGTTTGTGCCCAGCACGCCGTCAGCGGACAAGCCGTTCTTCTTCTGGAAGGCAAGAACCGCCGCCTTCGTCGCCGCGCCGTACTGCCCGTCGGAGATGCCGGTCAGGTAGCCCAGCGCCGCCAGACGATCCTGCGTGTACAGCACATCCTGCCCGCCCATGCCCTCGCGGAGCGTGCGGGTCGGAATGCCATAGGCGATGTTGTCCAAATCCGCGGTGGGCTTGGGCGTAATCATCGGCTGCGTGACGTTGCCATTGCTGTCGAAGTAGCTTTCCAGCTTGACGAGCGTGTTCTTGCCCGCCTTGCCATCCACCGTCAGCCCGGTCGCCTTCTGGAACGCCATAACCGCCTCGAACGTGGACTGCCCGAACACGCCGTCTACCTTGGAGATGGTGAAGCCCAAGTCCTTCAGCGCCTGCTGCAATACCCGCACGCGCGAGCCGCTGGAGGTGTACTGCAATTTGCTGTAATCGCCCTTGAACAGCCCCGTCGCGGTCGAAGAGGAGGACGACGAATTGCCGTCAATGTCAATGCCCGTCTGCTTTTCCAGCAGGGCAATCGTCGCGGAACCGGCGATACCGTCCACCGTCAGGCTGTTCGCCTGCTGGAACGCGCTCACCGCCGCCTTCGTGCCGCTGCCGAAGCTGCCGTCCACCGTGCCGGAGTAGTAGCCCAATTGCGTCAAGGCCTGCTGCAAGCGGCGCACATTGTCGCTCTTGTCGTTCTTCTGCAGCTTCAAGGCTGCCGCGCTGCTTGTGATGACCAGCGTCAGCATCAGCACCAGCGCCAGCACACGCACGATGCTCTTTTTCATAGCATTCCCCTCCAAATGTTCCAAAGTACCTGCGGCTATTGTATCAGAAAATCACGCAATTGTAAAGAACTATTACGCATTTGTTACAAGTTGAATTTCTCCAACAGCTCCATCGGGTGGGCGATCAGCACCTTCGCGCCGTTGTCCAGCAGCTCCTGCGCCGTGCGGAAGCCCCACAGCACGCCCACTGGGTTCATGCCCGCGCTGCACGCACAGGTCATATCCACCTTCGTGTCGCCCAGATAGAGGAAATCCGCCGGGGCAATGCCGAGCTGCTCCGCCACCAGCAGCGCGCCCGCCTTGTCCGGCTTCACCGGCACGCCCTCCACCTGCCCGCGCACGACGCTGAACGGTACATCTGGGAAGAAGTGGCTTATGACGTTCTTTGTATCCGCGTCGGGCTTATTGGAGAGCACCGCCAGCTTCAAGCCGCGCTCCGCCAAAGCGTGCAGCAGCTCCGGAATGCCGTCGTAGGGCTGCGTTTTCACCTGCGTATGCTTCTCGTAGTACGCCTGATACTCCGCCTGCACCGCGTCCGCCAAGTCCTGCCGGTCGCGAACCGCCCGCTGCGCCAGAATCTTCGCGCCGTTGCCGACGAGGTAGCAGTATTCCTTCGTCTCCCAGCCGGGCAGCCCGTGCAGGCGCAAGGCACGGTTCATCGCCGTGGCAATGTCGTCAATCGTGTTCGTCAGCGTACCGTCCAAATCAAACAAAACCGCCTGAATCATCAAAAAAATCTCCTTTATGTGATGAATGGATTTCGCGCCGCGCTGCCATGCTAAGGCAGAAAGGAGCGATGAACATGGACAAAAAACGCAAGGATTCCGTCATTCGCGCAACCGTCGACCGTGCCGCCCTGCTGCGCGGGGTGCTGATGCTGACGGCGCTCGCCCTGCTGCTCTGCTTCGGCTTGAAGCCAAGCCGCGCCGCCGCGCCCGACGCCGAGGACGGCGCACTGACCGCCTCCGACGCCTCCGCCCGCCTGAGCGCCGAGTGTGAGCTGCTCCAGCGCGTCACCTTTTCCCCCTGCGGGCACGAAATGACGCGCCGCCAGCGCCTGCCGGCCGAACTTGCCGGCATGACGAAGGACGAACTCGCCGCGAAGTACGACCAGTGGGTCATCACGTCGTTTTCACCCGCGCAGGTGAGCATGGCGCGCGCGCTTGCCCTCTACTGCCCGGAGCATGTTGTGCTGATGCCGGACGAAAGCGGGCAGCTGTGCATCTTCCGCAACCGCTACGGCGACGCGCTGGCGCTGGTGCGCGAACTCGGCGTGCCGCTGAGCGACTTGCCGGACGATGTGCAGGAGGACGTGCGCGCGGGCATGGGCTTTGACGACGAGGTCACGCTGGAGAAGTGGCTGGAAAGCGTGCAGTCGTAAATCCCCTCCCCCATTGTACGCCGATTCGCGCCGCTTGTCCAGCGGATTTCGCGGTTTTGTTTGCTTCCAGCGAAGAAGCATGCTATAATGATAGCGAACTTTCGCGATAGAGGTGAGCGCATGGCACGAATCGGCATCATGACCTTCCTGCACAATGACAATTACGGGTCGATTCTTCAAGCGTGGGCGCTGCAAAACGCCGTCCGTTCCTTGGGGTACGACGCGGAGCATATCGACTATGTTCCCTCGCAGACGGAAAAGATGAAGAATCTGCTGTGCAGCGGCAATTCGCCCCGCCTGATTTTGGACGGCATGAAAAAGCGCAGCGCGGCGCGCGGGCTGAACGAGGGCTTTGATGAGTTCCGGCAGACGCAGATGATTTTGTCGCCCATCTGCCGCGACCAGAGCGCGCTGGCGCATCAGGCGCTGTCATACGACGCGCTGATTTGCGGGGCAGACCAGATTTGGTCGCCGACGTGGCTCAATCCGGCGTATTTCCTGAATTTCACGAAGAAGCCGAAAGTCGCCTACGCGCCGTCGCTGGGCGTATCGACGATGACGGACAGCGCGAAAGGGCGCAAAATCGCCGCATTGATACGGGGGTTCGCCGCCATCTCCGTCCGGGAGGAAGAGGGTGCGGCGCTCCTGCAAGCGCTCATCGGCAAAAAGCCCGCCGTCATGCCCGACCCCGTGATGCTCCTGCCGCGCGAAAAGTGGCTGGAACTCATCGGCGGCGACATCCCGATGGGCAATGATATTCTGTGCTTCTTCCTGGCGGACAATCCCGCGTACTGGACGCAGGTGGAGCAGATTCGGCAGAAAACAGGTCTGGGCGTGCGCGTCATTCCGCGGACGGAATCAGCCCTCCAGTCCGCGTATCCACTGGCAAAGGGCGTGACCCCCGCGCAGTGGCTTTCTCTGATTGCGGGCGCGAGCATGGTGCTGACGGACAGCTTCCACGCCGCCGCGTTTTCCCTCCTGCTGCACACGCCCTGCACAATTCTCCGCCGCTACCGCGAGGACGACCCCGAAAGCCGCAACAGCCGCGTTGACCAGCTGCTGCGCACGCTGCAAGTCGCCGACCCCACACATCCGGATTTTTCCGTGGTGGACGCGCAGCTTGCCATCCAGCGGCAGCGGGGTTTGGACTTCCTGCAATCCGCCATCAGTCAAGCAGTGTCGCAAGCGACACCGGCAAAGGCGAAGTAAGCGACAGCCACTCCCCCGTCATCGGGTGATGGAGCGTCAAGGCGCTGGCGTGCAGCGCGAACCGCCCCGGCAATTGCGGAATTTCCGTGCCATAGAGGAAATCCCCGACGACCGGACAGCCGATGGACGCCATGTGTACGCGAATTTGGTGCGTGCGCCCGGTTTCAAGCACCAATTCCACCAGCGCGCGCGTTTTTCCGCGCTTCAGCACGCGATAGTGCGTCACCGACGGCTTGCCGCTGGGCGTCACGATACGGCGGATGCTGGCGGCGTCCTCCTTGCCGATGGGCGCGTCAATCACGCCGCAGTCGTCATCCGGGCAGCCCTCCACCACCGCCTGATACGTTCGGATGAACTCCGGCGTATGCAGAAGCGCCTGCAAACGGTGCTGAATATGCGCGTCCTTGGCGACAATCATCAGCCCGCTTGTGCCCTTATCCAGCCGATTCACCGGACGGTAGACGAAATCCGCCGGACAGCGCAAATGAGCGTACAGCGCGTTTTCAAGCGTGTCGTCCGGGTGCAGGGCGCTGGACTGGCTCGCCAGCGGGGCGGGTTTGTCAATCACGAACAGCCAGTCATCCTCATGCGCAATGGTCAGCGGCAGGTCATACGGCTTGACCGCGTACACCGGCGCGTTTTCCCGGAAGCGGATTGCCACCACCTGCCCGGCGCGCACAAACGCATCCACCGGGGTCACGACGCCATCCACCGTAATGCCGCCGTTCCACTTGGCGGACTTCATTGCCGTGTAGCTCACGCCCATCACGCGGCGCAGCACATCGCGCAGGCGCATTCCGTCCTGCTCCGGCAAAACCATATATTCCAACAAAAGCACCTCTTTTCAGGAGATGAAACCAATGAATGATATTCTTGCAATCCTCTCCGGCGGCGATTATGTCTCCGGCGAAAAAATCAGTCAGGAACTGGGCATCAGCCGCGCCGCCGTGTGGAAGCGAATTGCCCAGCTGCGCGAAGACGGCTGGCAGATTGAAGCCGCCGGCCGCC
>UMAU01015399.1_pt1 | contig 10951 bp, 10 predicted proteins | sample 1963791 | NCBI WGS metagenome assembly UMAU01 (sample SAMEA4835924, study PRJEB28245) | human gut metagenome | biome: gut microbiome; material: fecal sample | place: Denmark | collected 2008
AAATAAAACCTTAAAAAGGATTTAAACCTACACAAAATTAAAATATGATTAAAAATTCCAATATTAACTAAAATAAATAAAATTCAGTTAATTTTTAAAAATTAAACAAAATTCAAAATGCTTTATATAGTAATAAATATATATAATTATCATAATATGTGAGGTTTAAAAATATGCCAAAAACAATGTCTGAAAAAATATTAGCTAGAGCAGCTGGTAAAGACGAAGTTGAGGCTGGAGATATTGTTATCGCCAATATTGATGTTGCAATGACTCATGATTTAACCGGACCTCTTTCAGTACAATCTTTTGAGAAAATTGGTGCTACTAAAGTCTGGGACCCGTCAAAAATTGTAATACCATTCGATCATCAAGTTCCAGCTGATTCTATTGACTCAGCTAATAATCATATTATAATGAGAAAATTTGTTAAAGAACAGAAAATTGAAAACTTTTATGATGTTAATGCAGGAGTCTGCCACCAAATTCTTCCAGAATTGGGACATGTTGTTCCTGGAGAAGTTATTGTTGGTGCTGATTCACATACTTGTACTCATGGAGCTTTAGGTGCATTTTCAACAGGAATTGGTTCTACAGATATGGCTATGGTATTTGCAGAAGGCAATTTATGGTTTAAAGTACCTGAAACCAACAGATTTGAAATTACTGGTGAGTTAAAAGATAATGTTTATGCTAAAGATGTTATTTTAAATATTATAGGCCAGGTAAGTGTTGATGGTTCAACATATAAAGCCTGCGAATTTGCTGGTGAAACTGTTTCAGATATGAGTATTTCCGACAGAATGGTTTTAACAAACATGGCTATTGAAATGGGTGGAAAAACCGGTTTAGTAGAAGTAGATAAAAAAACTATTGATTATGTAGAAAACCGTTCCAACAAACCATATAAAGTATTTAAAACTGATTTGGATGCTCCATCACTTAATATTATTGATATTGATGTAAGTGATTTAGAACCACAAGTAGCATGTCCTCACCACGTAGACAATGTAAAACCTGTAAGTGAAGTAGATCAGGGAATTGACCAAGTATTCCTTGGATCCTGTACCAATGGCAGACTCAGTGACTTAAGAGATGCTGCTAAAATATTAAAAGGTAAAAAAATAGCTAAGGGAACTAGAATGCTGGTTATTCCAGCATCAAAAGAAGTTTACTCAAAAGCTCTTGATGAAGGATTGCTTAAAATATTTGTTGATGCCGGGGCATTAGTATCCGCTCCATGCTGTGGACCATGTCTTGGAGGACATACTGGAATTATAGGTCCCGGAGAAGTAAGCCTTTCTACATCTAACAGGAACTTTAAAGGTAGACAAGGAAGCCCTGACGGAAAAGTTTATTTATCTTCCGCTGCAGTAGCTGCTGCTTCAGCCATTGAAGGAAGAATTGTTGCACCGGAGTGAGAATATGAAAGGAACTGTTTGGAAATTCGGAGACGATATTGATACTGACATTATCCTTCCTGGAAGATATTTGATTTATACAGATGAAGAAAAATTATCCCAACACTGTATGGAAGGATTAGATGATAAATTTAATGAAAAATGCAAAAAAGGCGACTTTATTGTAGCTGGTAAAAACTTTGGATGCGGATCTTCCAGAGAACATGCTCCAATAGCTTTAAAAGGTGTTGGAGTAGCTGCAGTAATAGCTGAATCATTTGCAAGAATCTTTTACAGAAATGCTACAAATGTTGGAGTTCCTCTTCTTGAAGCTCCAGGCATAACTAAATTTGTAGAAAATGAAGAAGAAATAGAAGTAGATATGGATAACGGAATTATAACATCCAAAAAGGGAGAAACAATCACATTTAAAAAATTGCCCCCATTTATGTTAGAAATATTAGAAAACGGTGGTTTAATTGAGTACCTCAAACAAAAAAGACAATAAATACCAAATAGCTGTTATTCCAGGTGATGGAATAGGTAAAGAAGTTATGGAAGCAACAATCTCTGTTTTAGATGAATTAAATATTGATTTTGATTATGTTTATGGTATAGCAGGTGATGAATGCAATGAAGAACACGGAACTCCCCTTCCTCAGGAAACTATCGATATTATAAGGGATTCTGATGCATGTTTATTTGGAGCTGCCGGAGAAACTGCAGCAGATGTTATTGTGAAAATCCGTCAGGAAATGAAAATGTTTGCTAATTTAAGGCCTGTTAAATCATACCCAAATACCAAATCCATATTTGAAAATGTTGACTTTATGATTGTAAGAGAAAACACAGAAGGACTATATATCGCAAATCAGGAAGAAGAAAGTGAAGACGGAGCAATAGCTAAACGTATTATTACACGAGAAGCTGAAGAACGTATTATTAATTATGCTTTTCAATATGCAAAAGACAACAACAGAACTAAAGTTACTGCAGTTCACAAAGCTAATGTTCTTAAAAAAACTGACGGATTATTTAAAAAAATATTCTATGAAGTTGCCGAAAAATATCCTGATATTGATACTGAAGACTTTTATGTTGATGCAACAGCAATGTATCTTGTAACACAACCTCAAGAATTTCAGGTCATTGTAACTACTAATTTATTTGGAGATATTTTATCTGATGAAGGTGCAGGCCTTGTTGGTGGACTTGGTTTAACTCCATCAGCAAATATTGGATCAGAAGGTGCTTTATTTGAACCAGTTCATGGTTCAGCTCCAGATATTGCAGGCCAGCAAAAAGCAAATCCAATAGCCATGATGCTCTCAGCAATTATGATGCTTAGATATCTTGGTGAAAATGAAGCTGCAAATAAATTCGATGCAGCTATTTTAAAAGTATTAAATGAAGGTAAAACATTAACTAGCGATTTAGGTGGCAGTTCAACCACCATTGAAGTAGCACAGGCTATTAAAGATTCATTATAGGTGATTAAATGGTTGAAGAAAATAATTTAGAAAAAGGTATAAGTGCAATCATTCCTACATACAAAGGAGAAGCCTTTATTTCTAAATTATTAGATTCTTTAATCAGTCAAAGCATTGACCCCCACCTCTTTGAAGCTATTTTTATTGTAAATGGAGAATTAGACTCCACCCCAGACATTATTAAAAAATATCAAGAGGAAAATCCTCAAATCAATATTATTTTAACTTATAGTGAACCAGGAGTATGTAATGCACGTAATGCAGGAATTGACATTGCAAATAGGCAGTATACTATTTTTATAGATGATGATGACTACATTAGCTACAATTATTTTGAAAAATTATACCAATATGCTAAACCTAACAGAATAGTTATTGGAACTTTTTTAGATGTTAATGAAAATACTGGAGAAATTCAAGAATCTTATTTATCAAAACCGCTTCTTGAAAGCTCCGGAATTAACACAAATCCATATACTGATGAAATGCAAGGAATATTAACTATTACTACCGACAAATTAATTCCAACTAAAGATGTTAAAAATTCTTCTTTTAATCCCGAACTTAAAAACGGTGTTGATATTTCCTATTATGCCAGATTTTATGTTGATTATGACTTTGAATTTTACATAATTGATAAAAAAGAAAAAGCAATTTATTACAGATTATGGAGAGATAATTCCATATCTAGAAAACCACTATCATATGATTTTAACATAACAGACAGGTTAAAAGTAATAAATGACATCAATAAAGGATTAAAAAAAGCTAAAACACCTGCAATGGTTGGTTTTATTAAAAGTTTAACTGGCGGCCAGGTAAGTAAAATAAATAAATATTTAGAAAAGCATCCAAATGATTATATTAAGATTTTAAAAGATATTGCTAGCTATAATTTCGAATTTTTCCCTTATAAATATTTAAATGAAAATTTAAATGATTTAGATAATTCAAAAAGAGAATTAATCATATCATATGCATTCAGTCCAACAAATATAACAACAAGTAACTCTGTAGTTAAAAGAATCCTAACAGAAAAGAAAAATGTTGATGTTATTTATGGAAGCTTAAATGAATTAAATAAAGATTACAGTCTTGAAAAAATTGTCAATCAATTTTTAATACATAAAATTGAAGTTGAAACAGAATTTTCTACTAGCTGGGAAAACATAAAAAACTTTGTAAAAAAAGGAATGGAAGAATTAAATAAATTACCAGTTTATGAAAAAATATATAGTAGGGCTAATTTTGCCCATTCCCACTTTTTAGCTTTGGAATATAAATTAGCTCATCCGGAAACTTATTGGAGGGCAGAATTTTCAGATCCGCTAATTTGTGCATTTGGAAGAGACCGGCTAAGTCCTCCAATTGAAGATGAAGAATATGTTTCAAGGATAAATAAACATTTAAAAGAAAAAATTTCATCTAAAGACGATATTAACTGTATTTGTGAATATTTAACTTTTTTATTTTGTGATGAAATCATATTAACCAATGAAAATCAAAAAGAATTAATGATTGACATTAATCCTTATGATGTAACCGATATAGTCAATGAAAAAGCCATAATAAATACTCACAGAACTTTAGATACCAAATATTATTATGTAAATGAAAGCAATTACAAACTAGATGAAAATCGTTTGAATTTCGGATACTTTGGAGTTATATATAATGCTAGGAGCTTTGAAGATTTCATAAATGCTTTTGATAGCTTAAATGATGATTTAAAAGATAAAATTACTTTACATATATTTACATCAACAAAAACAGTTTTTGAACAATTATTAAGTTCAGATTTATATAAAATCACTAATTTAAACCCTCCTGTAAACTTTTTAGAGTTTTTAAATCTTACAACAAAATTCGATGTTTTGCTTGTAGAAGATTCCAATAAAGGAAATTTTAAATTAAATCCATATTTACCCTCAAAATTATCTGATTATCAGGGCAGCGATGCTGCAATATGGGGGATATGTGAAGAGAGCAGCATAATGGACAGCTTAAATTTAGACTATAAATCTAAATTAAATGACATCGATTCCGGGAAAAAAGCTATTGAAAAAATCATAGAAGATAAATTAAATTTAAAAAATAGTTTAAATACAAATATAAAAACAGAACACTACTACAGACAAAGAATAGACCAGTTAACTCAAAAAATATATGAATTAGTAAGCGTAGCTCAAGAAGAATTTAAAAAAGATGAAAATTACGAATCAAAAATTAATGAACTAAATTTAAAAGTTAATGAGCTGGAACATTTGAATTCAGAAATTTTAAATTCGAATAGTTGGAAGGCAACTGAAAAGTTAAGAAAAATTAAAAGAAAATTTAAATAATAATAAAAATCTTATAATTATAATATTATATAAATGAGGAAAAAATATGAATGTAGATAAAAAAAGAGCAGCAGCACTTTTTATCATCTTAATTATGGTATTAAGTGGAGTAGCTAGTTTTATGTTACTGGTTTTATAATAGGAGGACTAAAGAATGGCAAAATATAACATAGGCGCAGTAGTCGCAGAGTTTAATTATGATATTACACAAATGATGTTAGGATTGGCTAAAGAAGAAGCTAAATCTAGAAACTGTGAAATTACACAGGTAGTAACCGTTCCTGGAGTATTTGATATGGCATTAGCTATTAAAAAATTACTTGAAAAAGACGAAATTGATGCAGTAATTACTCTTGGAGCAGTAATTGAAGGAGCTACAGATCACGATCAAATCGTAGCACAACATGCATCCCGTAAAATAGCTGACTTATCCCTAGAATACGAAAAACCAGTAGCTTTAGGAATTAGCGGACCGGGTATGACAAGATTAGATGCACACAAACGTGTAGACTATGGTAAAAGAGCTGTTGAAGCAGCTATTAAAATGTGTGACAGATTAAACGAAATTTAGATGATTACATGGAAATTCTAAAACCTAATCAGTTAAAAGAAAAATTTAATGACCCTTGGATTGCACCCTACCAGAAAGTATTGACAATGGTAGATGGCAATAAAGTTGAAATCGTTGAATTCCACCCTTGTATATCAGGATCACACTGGTTGCTTCACCAATATAAAAACAATAGTGACTTAATTGATTCTGCATACAGAGACGGGAACAAACACGTTTATTCTTGCCATATAGGTTGTGCTCCACTTGATTTAAAAGCTAGTTTTAATGCAGCAGGAATTGATGAGATTGTTGTTGACGGCGATGAAGTCAAAGTAACTCATGCAGGCCTTGCTGGAGCTGGTGTAGGTGCTGGAATGTGCAGAGGAATGGGTGAAGGTGTTAAATACATTGAACTTCTTGAAGAAGGAGGAGGTTCCAAAGTAGGAAGAGCCAGAGTAGTTACTCCCAAACTTGAAAAAGTAGTTATTGGTGTTGATGATACTGACGTTAAAGATGCCGGCGCTACCTGGACAATGGCTCATAATTTAGGTGTTGAACTTAAAAACGAAGGATTTGAATATTTAGACCATGTTATTGTTCAGTTATATCCCCATAACCCTCACAAAACACAAAATTGCGTTTCAATTGCATTAACCTTTGCAGTACCTGAGGATAAAAAAGAAGAATTAATTAAAAGAACCATAGAAATTCTTAAAAGAGATACTTTATCTGATAAAACCGCAATTGCAGTTTTAGAAGGATTAGAAATTCCTGAAAAATTAAGACAATATTCAATAGCTACCAAGTCTGGAATGATGGATATTGAAACTGCTGAAGCTACAGCTAAAGAATTAGATATTGATTTGATAGCTGTTACAGGAGACCAAGGAAAAGTTGGTGCCCTTGCAGCTCTCGGACTTTATAATGATGTTGAAGAAGCTGTAAAAGTTTATGACAAATCATAAACTTTCTTTTTTTATTTTTATAAATTTAAATTAATGAAAAATCCCTGATTGATGTTAGTTATATGTTTTATTGAATTAGCAGTGCTGTTTTCAAATCTAATTTCAATTACATGACCGTCATAATAAAAACTTTGAGTATTATTTGTAAATGAAGCATTCTGATATTCAATTGTTCCTATTTCTTCCTGATTTAAACCTACACTATAGGTATTATTATCTTCAAATATGGCTGTTGAATTAGCTATTGATTCATTATCCAAATATATGCCGTAAGAATATGTATTTCCACCTTTTGAAGATATAATATATGATTCAACCAAACTGGCATTTCCTTTGTTGAAAATATGGTGAACTACTGTTCCTTCAAAGATCTGACTTAAACGGCTGTCCTGCAGGACATCACTATCTTCCAGATTAAGTGCATTTTTAGCATCAATAGGGAGTCTTAATATATCTACCTCGCCACTACGAGTATCATTTATCAAGTAAGGTACACCATTTACAATAAGAGTGTCACCATAATTCATACCTAATGTTTGTAAGCTATCTGCTGGCATACGGATTACATCTGTTTCATTTTCAATTGCAGAGTCTACAGTGTATGGTCCCCTTACAGAAATTGTATTATTGCTATCATCTGCAAAAATAATTAAATTTCTGGAACTAGGTTCAATAGAAATAGTGCCCTCTTCAAAAGTGGCTGCTCCTATAAATGTTGAAATCATCAAAATCAAAATAATAACTGAAATAATCAGCGGAAAATGAACCTTAATAAATGATTTAACTAAATTGCCTGTTGGAGCTTTTCTATATATTACAACAGATTTTACAATTACTTTAATAATATAACAAATAGCTATTATAACTCCTACAATAGAAACAATAACTCCTACAGCTAAAGGAACTGGTTTTACAAAAAATATTGCAAATAATCCTAAAATAATTAAGGACAAACCTACAATAGACATTCTAATAAAGTAACCAATTTCATCAATCATTACAACACGGCCATATTTGTTAGCACGGTCAATGATTGTTCTTACAACTTCATTAGCCATTAAATTTAAATCTGACAATGGGGACATGTCATGTTCAATTTCTCCAATGTCCACTTCCTCTACAGAAATGCCTAAAACATCAGCATCAATAACAATACCAACATCGACACCATAATCCTTTTCAAAATTTATTTTCTTTAAAGCTGACCTTTTTGCAGCAAACTGTCCGCTTAAAGGCTGTTCAAATGAAATTTCCGGGAAAAAAAAGTTTAAAAGAGGTTTGGCAGTTAACTCTGTTACTCTGCCGCTTTCTCTTGCGAATTTGGTTTTGGTAATATCCGTTCTTCCTTCTAAAATAGGCCTGATCATAGCATCTACTTTTTTAGAAGTTAAATTATGAATATCTGCATCAATAAATGCAATAATATCACTGTCAGATTTTCTATAACCTGTAGTAAGAGCTTCACCCTTACCCTTATTTACTTCATGGTTGATTACAATTGCCCCGGCACTTTTAGCTTCTGATTCGGTGTTATCTGTTGATCCGTCATTGACTACAATAACTTCATCAACATATTTGACCTTTTTAACAACATTAATCACATTGGCTACTGTTTCTTCTTCATTAAATGCAGGAATAATAACAGAAACCTTCATATATTTCTTAGGTTTTTCTGTTTTAAATGCAGCCAATAAAAATACAAGAAGCACAACAAGCCAAGACAATAAAATTCACCTATAATAATTTAATACTTTATATACATATGTTATTTATAGTATAAATGTTTAGTATTTTTCATAGTGGATTCTTGACTCATCAAATTTGTCCATGAATTCGTTTTTTAAACCTTCTTTTGGATAACCTAATGTAATTAAACAGAATACCTTTAGATTTTCATCATCAATGCCTACTAATTTAGCTATTTTATCCATACGTTCTTCTTCTGGAGCTACTCCATTCCAAAGCCCACCTAAACCTAAATTACAAGCTTCAAGCAGCATATTCTCAGCTGCTGCACTCATATCCTGCTGCCACATTGTTTTATAAAATGCCCTTTCAATATTGGCTACAAGTACAATAGCTACTGGAGCATCACTGACTCTAGGTTTTATTTCACCTATTTCTTTAAGGGTTTTTCTGTTTTTAACTACAATAAATTCCCATGGTTCGGCCTTAAGTCTGCTTCCTGGAGCCTGCATAGCTGCTTTAAGAATTTTTTCTATTTTTTCATCCTCAACTTCTTTTGAGTCATATTCACGAATACTTCGTCTTGTATTTACAACTTCTTCAAAATCTGCCATAATATCACATCCTAGATAAATTCTTTTAAAAACTTAATCATATTTAAATGTTTAATTCCATCATGTGAAAAATCAAAATCATCCATACTTATAACAATCTTTTCAAAATTATCATTAATAACTTAAGATGTCTAAATTCTCTTTCTTGAGTTTCTTGTTTAATCATTATTACATCAACAACTTTTCAGCATATAATAAAGTTTTAAAATAAGCTCAAATTTATAATAGCTATACTCTTAGCAATAATTTATAATTTCAATTTTAAAAGCATGCACCGAAACTTAAATAATTTTTTAAAGATTTTTAAATATTCTTCCATTTTTAATAACAATGTTATAATTTTGTTTGATATTGAATCAAAATTTTTATTAATAAAAAGAACAATAAGTATTTATTGTAAGAATAATTTAGAATTCTTTTATTTCTAGTGTTTTTATGGATTATACTTGGAATTTAAGGATTTTCTATTGTTCTTTTTAGTATTTGTGTTAAGATCAGTGCTTTTAGGGGTAAAAATTTAGCACTTTGATCTTTTTTTGAAACCAGTATGCTCAGTTGAGTAATCTGGTTTCTTTATACTATTAAGTTCATCTTCTTCTTTTATTTCATTATATGACAATTCTTTTGAGACTAAAAGAAGAATAAAGTCTATGATTTTTGTTTTAACTGATTTCGACTCAATAACTAAGGGATACAAATAGTCATAAATTAAAGTTATTATTGAGCTGAAATTTGCAGTTATATTATATTTTTTATCTTTATTTTTTATTTCACAAGTATTTTGGTTTTCTATATTGAATTTGACTGTTGTTGCAAGATTATATATGAAAATTCCTGCATAAAAGTCTTGTTCTATTATTTCTTTTCGGATTCCAGAAAATTCTTCGAGTTCAATAAAATTTTTTAATTTATCATATCCTGTTTCTATTGTCCATCTTTTACCATATAATTCTTTTAAATCATTTTTACTAAATTCATTTTCATCTAAATTAGTTGCTAAAACTTCAGTATCTCCATTTTTTAATTTAACTTTCACAACTCTAAATTCCAATCGTTCCATTTTCACTGCAAATTCTTTAACTTTTTCATCATCAATTTTCTTTAAAATATAATTTTTGATATTTATTTTTATTATTTCATCATCACTGCTCATTTGTTCTATCTTTTTCTTAAAAACATGCCCATTAAGTCGTATTATGAATTTTGAGTCCAAATACATAATATGTAACATCAATTGTGTGGATCCATATCCTCTGTCATAAATTACAATCAATTTTGTAAGGTCAAATCTTTTATTTAAGTTATTTAAATGTTCTATTGCTAATTTAACTTCACCAACACTCCTACTAACAATTTTTGAAGTTAATATGTGCTTTGAATGAACATCTAAAATGCATGAAACACGGCCTCTACTTAAAAATCTTTCAAATACTGTGTCTGAAGGAATATCAAATGCTTTTTTGGTTGTTGGAGTATTGGGCAAATCAAATATGCTCCCATCACAAGCACAAACAATATATCCTTTAAATTTAGAAAAACCTTTATATTTACCATATAATTTATCAATAAAACACTCAGACATATCTATAAATAATTTTGAACTAATATACATTCGTTGTTTTCCAATTGCTTGACGAGTAATGCTTTCAAATTCATGATTCAATGTTTTCGTATAAAATTTATGAACTTCAGCAAAGTTTGTACAACCCGTTTGAGTCAAAATATAAAGTACATACTCCTTAAAACTCATTTTACGTGTTCTAACAAATCTATTACTTTCAGTAACATATTTTTTCGATATAAATGACTCAAAAGTCACGAAAAAATTGATTAAAAATCTATCAAAAAAATACAATTCAAACACCTCTAATTTCATTAAAAATAGTTAAAAACTAATAATT
>UMAU01010482.1_pt1 | contig 10827 bp, 10 predicted proteins | sample 1963791 | NCBI WGS metagenome assembly UMAU01 (sample SAMEA4835924, study PRJEB28245) | human gut metagenome | biome: gut microbiome; material: fecal sample | place: Denmark | collected 2008
CTGCTTTGGTGGCGAGAATCAGCTCGTCGCGGTGCGGGCGCAGGTCGCTGTCCATGATTTTCCCCAGCGTTTCTTCTGCCGCGCCGGGGCGAGGGCCGTAGTTGTTTGCCAAATCGAAGTAGGTGATGCCCGCGTCGAATGCCGTCAGCAGCATGTCGCGCGCGGTGTCCTGCGGCGTGACTGAGCCGAAATTGTTCCACAGACCGAGGGAGACGCGGGGGAGCTTCAGCCCGGAGCGGCCGCAGCGGACGTAGGGCATGTGCGCATAGCGGTCAGCGGCGGGGGCGTAAAAACCGGGTGCGGGCATGTTCATTCTGGTACTTCCTCCTTACTTGCGCTTTGCGGATTTCGGGTCAAGAAACGTCATAAATTCGCACTCCAGCCGTCCGTTGTACAGGCGGCGCTTCTTGTCCGCGCGGCGGCCGAATGACCGCTCGAACGTCGGGTCGGACGTGATGGCGCACAGGCTCCAGCCGGGGTGGCGGCGCATCATCCGCCCCAGTTCGCGGTAGATGCCCTCGCACGTCCGGCGGTCTTCAAGGCGCTCGCCGTAGGGCGGATTGCACAGGAACACACCCGGTTCGCCCTCCAGCTTCAGCTTTTCCAGCGGCTGGCACGTCAGCTCGATTTTGCCCTCCAGCCCCGCTTGACGCACATGCCGCCGCGCCAGTTCGAGCGCTTCGGGGTCTTTGTCCGATCCGGCAATGCCGAAAACGTGGTCGGGCAGCACGTCCGCCTTGCACGTCTCGCGGATTTGACGGCATTCCTCCGCCGGGAAGATGGAAAACTGCTCCATGGCGAACGCGCGGGTCAGCCCCGGCGCGCGGTGCTCCTGCCGGAACGCAGCTTCAATCAGCAGCGTGCCTGTGCCGCAACAGGGGTCGTACAGGCGCATTCCCGGCCGCCATGGGGACAGCTCCACCAAAGACGCGGCGAGCGTTTCGCGCAGGGGCGCTTCGCCGTTCCAAGTGCGGTATCCGCGGCGGTTGAGGGCTTCGCCGGAGGTGTCAAGGGTGATGCGCACGCGGTCTGAGTGGATGGCGACGTCGATGGGGTACACCGCGCCCGTCTCCGGGAAAACCGCGCGGTGCGTCGCCGCTTTCAGCCGCTCGATGATGGCTTTTTTGGTAATCGCCTGACAGTCGCGGACGCTCATCAATTGACTGCGGACGCACTTGCCGGACACGTTGATTTTCGCGTCGGCGGGCATGATGTCCTCCCACGCGATGGACTTGACCAGCTGGAACAGCTCCTCGAACGTCCGGCATTCGTCCTCCGCCAGCACGATGAGCACGCGGTCGGCGCTGCGCAAGCGCAGATTGCACAGGAACGCGTCTGTGAGCGTGCCCGTGAAGCGCGCACCGCCAAGTTCCGCGCGGACATTCTGCATTTTCAGGCGCTTGAGTTCCGCGCCGACGATGCCCTCCAGCCCGAACGCGGCGGTGGCGTATAGGTTGTATTCGTGATGATTCATGATGATTTGCTCCTATATAAATAATTGCAGTTGATGATTGGAACGCGGGGGAACGCCCTTCGGGATGCTCACGCCCGCACCACGCCATATCGCTGCCACATATCGCCATCGACCCCCGCGCCGAGCGCCCACAGCCCCCACGCGCGCCGCTCCACCTGCGCCCACGCCGCGTCTTTCCCGCACTGTGCCGCGCTGCTGACCAGCGGAATCACCCCCTGCGCCAAATGCGACAGCAGCGGTTCGCACCCGCGCCGGAAGCCAAGCAGGAACGCGGCGGGCGGCAGCGGATTGCTGTCAACGACCGCCTGCGTCACGCCCAGCAGCGCGTGCGTCGCCAGCCGCGACAAGCGCGCATACGGGTATCGCCGCGTCTTGGCGGATTGCAGGAGCGAATCACGCGTGCGGGCAGTGTCGGCAAATCGGCGCAGTCGGCGCTCGATGCCTTCGCTGATGTCCGGCAGCGCGGCATAATCCACCTCATCCATCAGCCGAAGCCGCGCCAGCAGCAGCGTGTCCAGCGCCTCCGGACGGTGCAGGTGATTTTCCAGCGCCTGATTTTCCAGCAAGTCCGCCGCACTCCCCGGCATGGCGGAATAGGCGGATGACCAGTCGCCGCGCAGGATGGCGGAGCGAATCGCCGTGGCGGACGAAAAGCCATCCCCAATGGCGGACGCGTGATAATCCGACGCGCGGGCAATCGGGTACACGTCGGTGGACGCCCTCAATCGCCGAAGCGCGCGCAGGTAGCACACGCCGAGCGTGTTGTTGGGGGATTGAAGGACGCGCGCGGCAGCCGGGGCGACCTCCGCCATCGCGGCGGAAAGCGCAGCGGGATAGGGCAGCCCGGCGGACAGGTGCGGCTGAATCGCTGCGGGTAAATCGGGGGATTCGAGCGCATCCGCCGCCGCTTGCAGCAGGGGCAGATCCGCCGTTTCCGCGCCGAAGGAGAGCGCGTCGCAGCCCAAGCCGGTCAGCAGATGTACGCCGCCTAAGGCGAAGTGCTCCGCGTCGCGGACAGACCACAGCGCGGGCAGCAGAATCACGGCATCCGCGCCGTTTTGCAGCGCCATTTTTGCGCGGATGGCGGGGGAGACAATCGCCGCGTCGCCGCGCTGCATAAAGCACCCGGACATGACGGCGACGACCGCATCCGCATGGGCGGCTTCCCGCGCCTGACGCAATTGGTGCGCGTGCCCCGAATGGAAGGGGTTGTACTCGGCAATCACGCCGACAATGCGCATGGAAAAACTCCTTTTAATGAGCAATGAGGAATGAGCAATGAGGAATGAGGAATGAGCAATGAAAAGGTGCGTTCCTATTATAACAAAAAGAACAGAAACGTCAAGCGAACGCGCGAAATGACGTGGAATGATGCAATTTTGCCGCCGTTTTTGCCTTTACAGAACCGCCGAAAGATGGTATAATAGATTGGGTTCATCCCCAAACAAGACCATGAAAAGGAAGTAATTCATATGAAGCAGTTCATCGTGGAAACCTCCGCTCGTCACGTTCATGTCACCCAGCAGGATCTGGAAACCCTGTTCGGCAAGGGCTATGAACTGACCGTCAAGAAGATGCTGTCCCAGCCCGGTCAGTATGCCAGCGCGGAGCGCGTGGACGTTGTCGGCCCGAAGAAGACCCTGACCGGCGTGAGCATCCTCGGCCCGGTTCGCAGCGCGACGCAGGTGGAGCTGTCCCTGACGGATGCGCGTTCCATCGGTGTGACCGCGCCTGTGCGTGAATCCGGCGACATCGCGGGTTCGGGCGCCTGCAAGCTGGTTGGCCCGGCGGGCGAAGTGGAACTGACCGAGGGCGTGATCGCCGCCAAGCGCCACATCCACATGACCCCCGCGGACGCTGAGGAATACGGCGTGAAGGACAAGGACGTTGTGTCCGTGAAGGTGGATACCGACGGCCGTTCCCTGATTTTCGGCGACGTGGTTGTCCGCGTGAGCGACAAGTACGCGCTGGCGATGCATATTGACACCGACGAGTCCAACGCGGCTGGCTGCGGCCGTGCGCAGATGGGCGAAATCGTGAAGTAATGCCAAATTTCATGCAGGGTTTTCCTCTGCTGGAACGTTATAATGTTCACAGAAGCGTCACAAAAGACGCGCTAAGGAGGAGAACCCTGCATGAAAAAACGGCTGATTTCCCTGATTTTAGCGGCGATTGTGCTGCTGTCCTGCGCTTTTGCGGAGGAATCACAGAGCGAAGAGTACCTGCTGCCCTACATTGACCTGTACGCCGTCCCGCTGGGCGATAATGCCATTTTCGAGATTCCGAACGAATGGGGCTACCAGACGTCGGATGCTGCGGACTTGCCGCCGACGACCTCCCTCCTGACCGAACAGAACCAAATGGTGATGGCGATGAAGCTGCCCGCCGACTGGGAGGCCACCGACGCGAGCGACGCGCTGGGCATCCAGTCGTTTATGGTCGAGGGAACGGCGCTGATGCTGGGGCTGACCACGCCGCAGAGCACCCGCCTGCAGGAAATGACCATCAACGACATGCCCGCCGTGCTGGTGGAGATGAATGGGCAGGGCTTCGATATCCTCTGGATTGGGGATTCGGGCGACCTGTACTTCTTCCTCTTCCCGAACGACGATGACGCGCTGGTGCAGCAGATGATTGCCGTCGCGCAGTCGCTGTGCGTGTTCCACCGGAAGGGGGAGCAGGTCAATCCTGCGTCGGATTTTGCGTACACGGCGGATGGCGGCGAGGTCACCATCACCGACTACATCGGCACAAGCGAACATGTGCTGATTCCGGACACCATCGACGGCTTGCCCGTGACGGCGCTGGGGCATCGGGCGTTCTACGAGAAGACGGTGACGACGGTTGTCGTGCCGGACAGCGTGACGGAAATCGGCGCGGCGTGTTTTTCCGGCGACAACTATCTGGTCAGCTTGAAATTACCCGACGGCTTGAAGAGACTGCCGCCCGCTTCGCTGGAAAGCTGTATGCGGCTGTACGATTTCGACCTGCCGCAGAGCTTGGAGAAGATTTACAGCAGCGTCTTTGAGTTCAACTACTACCTGACGCACTTGACGCTGCCGAGCAGCTTGACCGAAATCGAGCAGCTGAACTTCATCGGGCTGTATGGTTTGCAGTCGCTGACCCTCGCGGAGGACAATGCAGCGTTCAAACTCGACGAGACGAACGGTCTGCTGATGACGGCGGACGGCACGAGATTGCTGCACTGCTTCTCCGACATTTCGCCGGCGGAAGAAATCATCCTCCCGGAGGGCGTCAAAATCGTTGACCCGTTCGCGTTCCATTACGATTACGACGTCGAGCGCATCGTTCTGCCCGAAGGCGTCGAAACAATCGGCGCGATGGCGTTCGCAATGTGTCCGAACCTGACGGAAATCGTCATTCCGGCAAGCGTGACGGACATCGGCGTGATGGACGGGCTGGAAGGGCGCACCGGCATCATTTCCTACAAGCGCAACGTCATTGTGACGCCGGAGGGCTGCCCAGCATGGAACTGGGCGGTCGAAACGGGCGCGACGGTAAAATCCCCCAAAGAAGATTAACGAAACATCTGGTTGATAGAAATAGAAGGAGTGTAACCATCCATGAAGGTTCTGATTGTCAACGCGGGTTCTTCCTCCCTGAAGTACCAGCTGGTGGACATGGACAACGAGCAAATGATCGTCAAGGGGCAGGTGGAGCGCATCGCGATTGAAGGCTCCCACCTGAACCAGAAGACCCCTGACATGTCGAAGGTCATCGACCTCTATGAGCCGATTCCGGACCATGTCGTGGCGACGAAGCTGATGCTGCGCGCGTTGCTTGACCCGGAAAAGGGCGTGCTCAAGTCCGTGGATGAAATCGGCGCGGTGGGTCACCGCGTGCTGCACGGCGGCGAGGAGTTCACCGCCAGCTGCATCATCACCGACGAAGTGAAGGCTGCCATCCGCAAGTTCATCCCGCTGGGCCCGCTGCACAATCCGGCGAACCTGATGGGCATTGAGGCGTGCGAGGAAGTCATGCCGCACACGCCGCAGGTGGCCGTGTTCGACACCGCGTTCCATCAGACCATGCCCCCGAAGGCGTTCATGTATGGCGTGCCGTACCGCTATTATAAGGAAATGGGCGTCCGCCGCTACGGCTTCCACGGCACGTCCCACCGCTATGTGAGCAAGCGCGTGTGCGAGTTCCTCGGCGTGAGCCCCATCGGCAAGAAGATTATCATCTGCCATCTGGGCAACGGCTCGTCCATGTCCGCGGTGGTGGATGGCAAGTGCGTTGACACGTCGATGGGTCTGACCCCTCTGGAAGGCGTTGTCATGGGCACGCGTTCTGGCTCCTGCGATCCGGCGGTGGTGCAGTTTATTGCCAACAATGACCACATGACCGTCAACGAAGTGCTGACGATGATGAACAAACAGTCCGGCCTGATGGGCATCTCCGGCCTGTCCTCCGACATGCGCGACATCGACAAGGCGGCGGATGAGGGCAATGACCGCGCGGCGCTGGCGCGTGACATGCTGCACTATGGCATCAAGAAGTACATCGGCTCCTACGCGGCGGCGATGGGCGGCGTGGATATTATCGTGTTCACGGCGGGCATCGGCGAAAACGGCCCGGAACTGCGCGAATCCGTCATGAAGGACATGGAGTGGATGGGCGCGAAGCTGGACGTGGAGAAGAACAAGGTGCGCGGCAAGGAAGCCGTCATCTCCACTGACGACTCCAAGGTGACGATCTGCGTCATCCCCACGAACGAGGAAATTATGATTGCGCGCGACACCAAGGAACTGGTCGAGGGCGCGAAGAAGTAATATACTATTTCCTGCATTCGCCTGCACCAGCTGCTTGCGCCTTTTTCCTTCTGGCGTTCGGTCGTTCCACTTAGCGTAGCGCTGCTACGCTGCGTTGCACTCCCGTTAGCCAGAAGAAAAAATTCGCTTCGCATCTTGGCGCATTCTCATTTGGAAATAGTATTAGGCAGTCATTCAGGCTTTTTTCGCAGGGGCGCGCAACTTTTTTCGGGGAAAAGACGCTTTTTTCCGCGAAAAGGTGTTGACAAAACCCGCGAAAAAACCTATAATATGAAATGGTCTAATTTGAGGTGGTGAGCATTTGAAGCTGGATGTACTTCATGCCCTGCGTGATCCGGGAACGGCTTACGCATTCGCTGTGGAGCAGACCATTGCCCCGCAGGATGTGAGCGGCGAAGAGGTCACGTTTGACCCCGTGCAGCTCTCCGGGCATCTGACTGCCAATGAAGATGGCAGTGTTGTGGTAGAAGGAAGTCTGACGACAACCGCTCATGCCCATTGTGCCAAATGCCTGTCTCCTGCGTCCTGCCCCGTTACGGGGGATTTCCGGGAAACGTTCCTGCATGGGGGCGACCCGGAGGATGATGAGATTTTCGCGTATGAGGGCGCACAGCTTGATTTTGCGAAACTCACCCTGACGCATGTGCTGCTCAACCTACCGATGCGCTTCCTGTGCAAGGAAGATTGCAGGGGATTTGAGGAGTACGAGGAGGTCAACCAACACAAGCATTGCCGGGACGATGCGAATGTACAGCGTCCTTTTGCGGCATTGCAGCAGTTGCTGGCTGAAAAGTCCGACAACAAAGAATAATTCGGTCAGCAATTTGGCTGCCAATAACGAGGAGGTGTAACCATGGCTCTTCCGAAGGGAAAAATCTCTAAGGCTCGCAAGCACAGCCGTCGTGCGAACTGGAAGCTCACCGTGCCCGGCATCGTTGAGTGCCCCCAGTGCCATCAGATGAAGCTGGCTCACCGCGTGTGCAAGCACTGCGGTTTCTACAAGGGCGTGCAGGTCGTTGCGGTCAACGAGGAAAAGAACGCCTAATTGGTATCCGGGGGCAAATGAGGGGAGGAAGGCAGCAGCGGGGTCATCCTGTTCTGCCTGATTTCCTGCATTCCCCGCAATTCCATATGCTCGCAACGTGATGAGGAGTACCCTGATTTTGCTGGCTCAGAGAGGGTGGTTCACCGGCTGAGAGGCCGCTCGCACAGCCGTCAGGGGAAGGTCGCTTCACAGAGCGTTCGGTGAGGATGATGCAGGATTTTTTCCGCATGGAAAGTAGCCGAATGCGGTTCGCACCCGTGACCGTGCGCTTGAGGCAGTGTTTGCGCTGCGAAGCAAGGTGGTACCACGGAAACAGCTCCGTCCTTCGGGATGGGGCTGTTTTTGCGTTTTGGCAATCATTTCACGCGGAAAGGACACCCGTATGAACTACTTCCAGCAGATCGCGGAGCGCTTGCTCCAGCCGGGCACATTCCTGCTCGTGCTGGGCGCAATCCTCGTCTATACATCCGGTATCGTCGCCCGAAAGCTGTTTTCGGGCAGCGAAAAGGCCAATATCATCACCAAAATCGTCGGCTGCGTCGTCGCACTCGTTGGCGCAATCCTGATATTCTCTTAAATAGGAGGTCATTCACATGGAAATGGAGAAAACATTCAATCCCCAAGCCGTGGAAAGCGAAATTTACCGCGACTGGGAATCCTCCGGCGCGTTTGAGGCGCACCGCGTGGAAGGCAAGAAGCCCTTCACCATCGTCATGCCGCCGCCCAACATCACCGGTCAGCTGCACATGGGCCACGCGCTGGACTGCACCCTGCAGGATCTCGCCGTCCGCTATCACCGCATGAAGGGTGATCCGACGCTCTGGCTGCCCGGCACGGATCACGCCGCCATCGCGACGGAAGTGAAAATCGTCGATGCGATGCGCAAAGAGGGGCTGACCAAGGAGTCCCTCGGCCGAAAGGGCTTCCTTGACCGCGCGTGGAAGTGGAAGGAAGAGTACGGCGGGCGCATCGTCACCCAGCAGCGCCGCATGGGCATCAGCTGCGACTGGAGCCGCGAGCGCTTCACGATGGACGAGGGCTGCTCCAAGGCAGTGCGTGAGGTGTTCGTCCGCCTGTACGAAAAGGGGCTGATTTACCGCGGCAACCGCCTGGTCAACTGGTGCCCGTGCTGCGAGAGCGCGATTTCGGACGCGGAAGTGGAATATCAGGAGAAGGAAGGCAACTTCTGGCATCTGCTGTATCCTGTGAAGGAGACGGGCGAGATGCTGGAACTGGCAACCACCCGCCCCGAAACCATGCTCGGCGACACCGCCGTGGCGATTAACGCCGCTGACCCGCGCTATGCCCACCTGCACGGCTGCCATGTGCTGCTGCCGCTGGCGAATCGCGAAATCCCGATTATCTGCGACGAACACGCCGACATGGAAAAGGGCACGGGCGTGGTGAAAATCACCCCCGCGCATGACCCGAACGATAACGAAGTCGGTCAGCGCCACAACCTGCCCGTCGTGCGCGTGTTCACTTATGACGGCCACATGACCGGCGCGGAGGACGCCGCGAAGGACGCCGACGGTCAGGCGATTGACTGCGGCAAGTACGCCGGCATGACGACGCTGGAAGCGCGCAAGGCGATTGTCGCGGACTTGCAGGAATTGGGGCTGCTCAAGAGCATCGAGCCGCTGACCCACGAGGTCGGCACCTGCTACCGCTGCCATACGGTGATTGAGCCGATGGTCTCCCGGCAGTGGTTCGTGAAGATGAAGCCGCTGGCGGAACCGGCGATTGCCTGCGTCAAGAGCGGCGAAACGAAGTTCGTGCCGGAGCGCTTCACGAAGCAGTATATGAACTGGATGGAAAATATCCGCGACTGGTGCATCAGCCGTCAGCTGTGGTGGGGACACCGCATTCCGGTGTGGTACTGCGACGACTGCGGCGCGATGACCGTCAGCCGCGAAGACCCGACTTGCTGCTGCAAGTGCGGTTCTGCGCACATTAAGCAGGATGAGGACGTGCTGGACACTTGGTTCTCGTCTGCCCTGTGGCCGTTCTCCACGCTCGGCTGGCCGGACAACACCGAGGATTTGAAGTACTTCTATCCCACGAACCTGCTCGTGACGGGCTATGATATTATTACCTTCTGGGTTAGCCGCATGATTACGATGGGCTTGGAGGAAATGCAGGTTCCGCCCTTCCAGACGGTGCTGATTCACGGCCTGGTGCGCGACGAACTGGGGCGCAAGATGTCCAAGTCGCTGGGCAACGGCGTTGATCCGCTGGAAGTCATCGACCAGTACGGCGCGGACGCGCTGCGCTTCTCACTGGTGATGGGCGTGAGCGCGGGCAACGACACCCGCTACATCCCGGCGCGCGTGGAATCCGCCCGCAATTTCGCCAACAAGATTTGGAACGCCAGCCGCTTCGTGCTGATGAACGTGACGGAGAAAGCGCCGCTGGACACCGCGCATCTGACCGCGGCGGATCAGTGGATTCTGTCCCGCTTCCAGGACGCGACGCGCGCGATTTCTTCCAATATGGAAGAAGGCGAGTTCGGTCTGGCGGCGGACCGCATCTATGATTTCGCGTGGAGCGAATTCTGCGACTGGTACATCGAGCTTGCGAAGAGCCGCTTAAATGGCGACGACCCGGTGGCGAAGAAAGCCGTGCAGGGCGTGCTGCTGTATGTGCTGGAAGGGCTGCTGAAGCTGCTGCACCCGTTCATGCCGTTCCTGACCGAGCAGGTGTACAAGTTCCTGCCGGGCAGCGAGGGCTTCCTGATGCTCAAATCGTGGCCGGAAGTGAAGCCGGAGCTGGACTTCCCGGACGAGGAAGCGAAGATGGAGGGCGTGATGGAGGTCATCCGCACCATCCGCAACCTGCGCGCGGAAATGAACGTTGCCGCGGGCAAACGCACGCACCTGATGCTTCTCCCGGCGGATGGCTGGGCGGGGACGCTTGCGCACGCCGGACAGTATTTCCAGCGTCTGGCAGGCGCAAGCGAAACGGCGATTATTGAAAGCAGCGCCGCCGTGACGGAAAAGACCGTTTCCGCCGTGACGAAGGCGTGCACGCTGTACATCCCGCTGGGCGATTTGGTGGACTTCGAGAAGGAAATCGCGCGCCTGAGCAAGGAACTCGACAACCTGCACAAGGAAATCGCCCGTGCTGAGGGCAAGCTGAACAATCCGGGCTTTGTGAGCAAGGCGCCCGCCGCGCTGGTGGAGCAGGAGAAGGGCAAGCTGGCGCTGAATCAGCAGAAGGCGGAGCAGGTCGAAAAGCGCATTGCGGAACTCAAGGAATCTATGTAATTGGGGATTTTTTTCTGGGGGACTGCTTGGGGGCAGTCTCCCTTTTCTTTGGGATTACGCAGGGGTTTCGCGTCTGCGGACGCGACGAGGGGGCAACGAAAACAGACGAATGTCTGCGATCGCCCCCTCGACCCCTTCGGGTGCACACTCCTGTTACTTGGATTTTGTCGGAAGTTTTTATTTTGGTTGCTCTTTTACCGCCCAATCATGCAGAAGCGCCCAACCCGGCAATCAACCGCCGCTCTTTCC
>UMAU01038523.1_pt1 | contig 10722 bp, 8 predicted proteins | sample 1963791 | NCBI WGS metagenome assembly UMAU01 (sample SAMEA4835924, study PRJEB28245) | human gut metagenome | biome: gut microbiome; material: fecal sample | place: Denmark | collected 2008
TTTGAATAGAACTTATCGGCAAAACAGATAATCTGTTCTTCCAAGCTGACAGGAATCATATCACGGTGAGGTATCGGCAGATTCTGATCAATTATACTCTGCAATGAAAGACCAGCCCCCGTGTGACGCTCACACACTAAGGCATGACGCGGATACCCTTCACGTGCCACTAACTCTGCTCCCAGATAGCCGTGACAGATATAAGGATATTTACCAAAACAGTAAATACCGTCGGCATCGGTCTCGAAAATACCAATGTCATGCAGCATGGCGGCTTCCTCGATAAAAGTCAAATCTAAATTCAGTTCCGGATGTTTCCGGGCCATGGCCAGTGCCTTGTCGGCGACCGAACGACTATGTACCAGTAGGATGTGTCTCAACTCATTTTCTACCGGATAATATTTATCTATCAATGCAAGTGGATTCATATTAAAGATGCTATATTTGTAAAACGTCTCACAAATCTATAAAAAATCCATGAGTTACACGAAAAGATTCCGATGGAATTACATACTGACGCTCTGCTGTCTCTGCTTTTGGGTCCTTCAAGTACAAGCCATCGTTCGCAACGGGGCCGACCAACTGGATAAATTACTTCCACTACTGGAAGGAAAACGGGTTTCGCTGGTAGTCAACCATACCTCTCTCTGCGGGAAAACCCATTTGCTGGACACCCTGTCTACCTACCTCAAAATCGTACAGGTATTTGCTCCAGAACACGGATTCCGTGGAAACGCCGATGCCGGAGAAGTGGTCAAAGACGGAAAAGACCTTAGGACGGGAGTCCCCATCCGTTCCCTTTACGGGAAAAACAAGAAGCCTCTTCCCTCCCAACTGGCAGGCACGGACGTAATTGTCTTCGACATGCAGGACGTAGGTGCCCGGTTCTACACGTATATCAGTACGCTCTACTACGTGATGCAAGCCTGTGCAGAGAACCATAAGGAACTGATTGTATTGGACCGCCCCAATCCGTGCGACTATGTAGACGGTCCGGTACGCGAAAAAGCCTATAAAAGTTTTGTGGGTATGCTTCCCATTCCGGTACTTCACGGATGCACGCTGGGCGAACTGGCCCGGATGATCAACGGAGAAGGATGGCTGGGCAACCAGCTGCAATGCGACTTGCACCTCATCCCCGTGGAAGGCTGGAGACACGGACAGCCCTATTCACTTCCGGTCAAGCCCTCTCCCAACCTTCCCAATGACCTATCCATTGCACTCTACCCTTCTCTTTGCCCGTTTGAAGGGACCTCGGTCAGTGTAGGAAGAGGCACTCTCTTTCCATTCCAAGTAGCTGGTTCACCCGATTTGAGTAAAGTCTTTTCCTTTCACTTCACCCCCAAAGCACTGGAAGGCTTCGACAAGCATCCCCTGCACCGCGACCGTACCTGCTACGGCATAGACTTACGCACAGCAAAGCATCTCCCCCAAGGTTTTTCCCTGCAATACGTCATCCAGTTCTATCAGGCCTACCAGTCCCTCTATCCGGATGCCACCAAACGGTTCTTTACCCGTCCCCAATGGTTCGACCTGCTGATGGGGACCTCACAAGTACGCAAGGACATCCTACAAGGAAAGACCGAAACGGAAATTCGCCAGACATGGGAAAAAGATTTGCAAGCTTATCGAGCTATCCGCGCCAAATACTTGCTGTATGAATAAAAAAGAGCGGGCAGCAGTCTCTTTCTGGAAGATTCTGCTGTCCGCTTTTCTGTATTCTTCTAATTTCAAGAATTATTTTTTCTTCATTTTCTGCATCATACCGGCCATCTTGCTACCTGTCACCATCTTCATCATCTTGCGAGTCTGGTCAAATTGTTTCAGCAAGCGGTTCACTTCCTGAATGCTGGTACCACTACCTTTGGCGATACGTGTACGGCGTGTACCGTTCAGAATTTCCGGATGTGTACGTTCTTCCGGTGTCATGGAATAAATGATGGCTTCAATGCTCTTGAAGGCGTTGTCGTCAATGTCGATATCCTTGATGGCCTTTCCTACTCCTGGAATCATGGAAGCCAGTTCCTTCAAGTTACCCATCTTCTTTATCTGGTGAATCTGTGTCAGGAAGTCGTTGAAATCAAACTGGTTCTTCTGGATTTTCTTCTGCAAACGCTTAGCCTCTTCTTCATCGTACTGCTCCTGTGCACGCTCTACCAAAGAAACGATATCACCCATACCCAGAATACGGTCGGCCATACGAGCTGGATGGAACTGGTCTACGGCATCCAGTTTTTCACCTGTACCGACAAACATAATTGGCTTGTTGACCACCGTACGGATAGACAGAGCCGCACCACCACGGGTATCACCATCCAACTTGGTCAATACAACTCCGGTGAAATCCAGACGTTCGTTGAATTCACGAGCCGTATTCACCGCATCCTGTCCGGTCATGGCATCTACCACGAACAGAGTGGCATCCGGATTGATAGCTTTCTTAATAGCTTCAATCTCGTTCATCATCTGCTCGTCGACAGCCAAACGTCCGGCGGTATCAACAATTACCAAATCGTAACCTTTCGCCTTCGCTTCCTGAATAGCATTCAAAGCAATCTGTACAGGATCTTTGCTGTCCGGTTCACTATATACCGGTACTTCTACCTGCTGTCCCAACACCTTCAACTGTTCGATAGCTGCCGGACGATATACGTCACAGGCCACCAGCAAAGGCTTGCGGTTCTTCTTGGCCTTCATCATGCGGGCCAGCTTACCAGAGAAAGTAGTCTTACCAGAACCTTGCAAACCTGACATCAAAATGACAGCCGGACGGTTCTTCAGTTCAATTTCTGCGGTGTCTCCTCCCATCAGGGTCGTCAGCTCATCGTGTACAATCTTCACCATCAACTGACTCGGCTTGACAGCTGTCAAAACATTCTGTCCCAGCGCCTTTTCCTTTACCGTATCAGTAAAATTCTTCGCTACTTTATAATTCACATCCGCATCCAGCAAGGCACGACGGACATCCTTCAAGGTTTCGGCCACATTGATTTCGGTGATTTTTCCTTCACCCTTCAATATCTTAAACGACCGTTCCAGTCTTTCACTTAAATTATCGAACATATATGTTGCTTTTTATTTATTATCAAAATTTTCCAGCGTGCAAAATTACAAAAAAATCAGTATGCTCAAATCTTTTTATTCTGCCATTTTGCTTTTTTCAGATAAATGAGGCTGAAAGTCAGCATCAATATATAGTAAATAACCTCGGTCGTGAAACAGATATCCACCGGTGCCTGAAGAATCATGCCTACCCCTACCACATAAAGAGCATAGAACACTTGTACACAGACTTCAAGCACCAAGGCAGCCTGTGTGTTTCCCGTGCCGGATATGCCATTGAAGTACACATTGGCCAGCGAAGAAATCAGCATGGCTCCACATACCACATACAATGCCGATACAGACTCGTGCCACAAAGCTTCTTCATTGGTATAAACTGACAGGATACTTTCAGGAAAAGCCACACAAAGTGCCACACATACCACCATAATCAAAAAAGACATGCGAGCTATTTTATGCAGCAACGTCAATACTCCCGCCACTCCTCCTGCCCCAATCAGGTTACTGACCAATGTATTGGCCGAAGTGGAAAGAGCCTGCACGGGTATCAGCAACACCACGTACACACTGCGTACAATGTTGGCGATTGCCAGCTGCCGCTGTCCCAAACGTTCCAGGGCCATGAAGAAGACAAACCAGATGGCCATAGCCAGGAAATACTGCACCATTGTAAAACACGAAATGCGAAGAATACGCCACACCATCGTCCAGTCGAACTGCCCGAAACGGTTCAAGCCATATTTTTTCAAATCTACCTTATAATAGGTATATAGCAGGAAAAACATCAGTGAAGAAGCTTCTGCAATAACCGAAGCCAGCGCAGCACCCCGTACCCCCATCTCCGGCAAGCCCAATTCTCCAAAAACCAATCCGTAATCAAGCACCACGTTCACCAGTGCCATAACCACCGCGTTCAAGGTTAGTACTTTGGTACGGGTTATCCCGATATACAATCCCCGGAACATGACATTCACGAAGGCAAACAGGAATCCCCAAATGCGCCAGACAAAGAATTCATACGTCGCTTCATAAATGGAATCGGAGGTAATCAGCAATCGAATCAAAGGTTCGGCCGCAAAATACATCAAGACCAGTAAACAGGCACCCATCCCAAGGCTGAAAGCGGAACCTTGCCACATGACCGGTCCCACGGCCCTATAATTGCCTTCACCGTTACGACGGGCTATCAGAATCTGTGAACCGACACTGAATCCAAAAGCGATGGTATATACACAGATATACAACAACCCTCCCATAGCCGATGCTCCCAATGCAACCTCGCCCACACGTCCTAAAAAGGCCGTATCGGTCACGTTAATCACATTCTGAGCCAACAAACCCAGAAAAATCGGATAGGTCACATGCCAGATTTCTTTATTGGTGTACATACGTCAGGAAATAGAATTGAGTAAAAACCGTATACTTTTGCAAAGATACACATTTCGCACAAGAAGTGAAGGAAAAGGTTAGAAATCGCTCCCCGCCAATTTGTTTCAAATAAAACAATTTCATTTAAAATAATTTTTGCACATTTTGTTGGTTACTGAGCAATTTTAAATTACTTTTGCGGCCTATTTTTAACAAACAACCTATAAAACAAATGAAAAAGATTCTTTTCCTCAGTGCAGCGACACTGAGTCTTTCCTTCCCGGCGCTTGCGGGAGATTATCTTACCAATACCAATCAGCATGCCGCTTTCCTCCGTATGGTTGCCAGAGGAGCTTCCATCGATATAGACGGTGTGTACAGCAATCCTGCCGGACTTTCCTTCTTGCCCCACGAAGGATTTTATCTGTCACTGACTGGACAAAGTGCTTATCAAACACGCGAAATAAATGCTACGTTCCCACTCTTTCAACAAGCAGACGGCGCCGGAACCAACCGCCAATACAAAGGAACCGCATCTGCCCCTCTTATCCCCAGTTTCCAAGGACTTTATAAAAAAGACAAATGGGTGATTTCTACCAGCTTCGCCATTACGGGAGGCGGAGGAAAGGCTTCGTTCAGCAACGGTCTTCCCATGTTTGATGCCCTGGCCATGGGAATGATCAGTCAGCAGACGGGAGGGAAAGTCACTCCGCAAATGTACGACATCCACACCGCCATGGACGGCAAGCAGTATATCTACGGGCTGCAACTGGGATTAAGCTATAAAATCAATGACTGGCTGAGTGTTTTTGCAGGCGGACGAATGAACTACGTGCAAAGTGGATACGAAGGCTACCTGAAAGCGTATATGAAAGAAAATCTGGGTGGCAGCCAACTGGCCAATCTGGAACTGAAGTGTGACCAAAGCGGATGGGGACTGACTCCTATCCTCGGAATTAATGCCAAACTGGGACGCTGGAACCTGGCAGCAAAATATGAATTCAAGACAAACTTGAACATCGAAAACAAAACGAATGTACTGGAAGTACCTGCGGGTACTCCGGAAGCCATCATGAAACCCTACGCCGATGGTGAACAGACCCCAAACGACATACCTGCTTTCCTGAGCGTAGCCGCCGGATACGAAATTCTACCCAACCTTCGTGCTTCAGTAGAATATCATTTCTTCGATGACAAACAGGCAGGCATGCTGAACGACCGACAGAAAACCCTGAAACACGGTACACATGAATACCTGGCAGGCGTGGAATGGGACATCACCAAACGGCTGACTGTCAGCGGAGGTTACCAACGGACCAATTATGGCCTCAGTGATGAATTCCAGACCGACACCAGTTTCTATTGTGACTCCTATTCGTTAGGCTTTGGCGCCAGAATCAACTTCACACAGGCATGGAGCATCGATGTGGCTTACTTCTGGACCCACTATGACAAGTACACCAAGGAAGTGGCCAGCTACAACGGTACCGGCCTCAGCGGCACAGATGTCTACTATCGTACCAACAAAGTCTTCGGCCTGAGCTTGAACTATAAATTTTAAACCTTTTCCGCTTCGTATCACAGATATCCAATCCTTTTGATGCGAAGCGGAAATTTTATATCCACATTCTCTTTTGAACAAATCGTTACATGATTGTTCACTCCATGAAAAAAAGCCAGTACTCATTTCCTTTATTCTTCACTTTTTATATATTTGTAACCTAATATCCTTACAAACCCTTCAAAAATTAAACTATGAGCAAAAAACTATCATGGGTACTCTTATTTACCTTATTAGGGAGTGTGGTATTTACCGGATGTACGGATGAAGATCCACAAAACAACAGCTCTACCACTAACCCATCCGACAATAACGAAGATAAGAATGACGATTCGTCACAAAGCATATCCTATGAAACCTATTATGCCAACATGTTTGGGAAAGATGTTTTGAAGACTTTTTATGTATGGAACGAGGAAATTCGTGATGACCTGAACCAATGGAACATTGAGACTAACAACGACCCCATCGGGACATTCGACCGCATAAGATACCACGAAGGAGAAAAATACATAGACAAATGGTCTATGCTGACCAACAATCTAACTTCCGTCACCAGTGAAATGAACGGTATAACCACTTCATTTGGATGGAACCTGACTTTTTACGATATGTCAAAGATAGAAAACAGAGAACAATACGTAGGGGTCGTCAACTTCGTATACAAAGATTCTCCTGCCGCTAAAGCCGGACTCAAACGAGGAGACATTCTCCTCACTTTAGACGGCCACATCATCAATTCCAGCAATTACCGGAATTTCTATTATAGCAATACATTGACCGTCACACTCGGACTAATGGACCCGGAAAGTCATACTATTTACGACCAAAACAAGGAAGTATCACTGACCGCCGTTTCCATGTATGAGAATCCGATTATTTGCGATTCCATCTATGAATTCAACGGTAAAAAAGTGGGTTATCTGGCCTACACCAGTTTCGATTTTGCTTCCATCCCTCAACTCATTGAAATCAGCCGTAAATTCAAGGCAGAACAAGTCAAAGAACTCGTCCTGGATCTACGCTACAATGGAGGAGGATATGTGATTACAGAACAGGTGCTGGCCTCCATGTTTGCCCCACAAGCTGCCGTAACCAACCAAGAAGTTTTTGAGAAAGAAGTTTACAACAAAATCCTGACTCAATATTATCAGGAAGAAGGGATAGATTTTGAATCTCGTTTTGGGACTGATTTTGAGTATCAGGATCAAGACCAAACCGTAAAAGTGAGTACCAAAGATGCCAATATCGGTTTGGAAAAAATTTATGGTCTGATAAGTTCCGGATCGGCATCTGCATCGGAAGCCCTTTTGGGAGGATTGATGCCTTACACGCAGATTGAACTTATCGGAAGCCAGTCGCATGGAAAATACTGTACCGGTTTACTCTTTTCAGCCAAAGACTTCTACGTGAAATCGCCTGCCGAACTCAACAACTGGGGAGCCTACGTCATGATAAGCATTTACCAGAACTCATTAGGAGAAACACCTTGCATGCCCGACGGCTTAACCCCTGACATTGCCATTGCAGACGATCCACGACTACCTTATGTCATAGGCGATGTAAACGAACCCCTCTTGAAACAAGCACTCATCGAAGCCGGGCGCACATATAATGAAGGCACGGCATCTGCAAGCCTCAGCCGCAGCATGGATTCCCAGTTCCGTAAACTGCCCCAAATTGAAAGTGCGACTTTTGGGAAACGCATTCTAACATTGCCTTCAAAAACCACACACAATATACTGTTCAAAACAGGACTTCAATAACACAATCATACTCAAAAAAGAAAAATCCGCCGACCAACCTTAAAAGTTAGCCAGCGGATTTTTTCTTCCCGTAAATATACGGATACTTCTCAAAGAATTATTCTTCCCACACCAGATAGGCAGAAATCAGCCAATGATTCAATTCATTGCCGCTTGCCGCCTGTGCATCCGGAATACTTAGCGTAAAGGTATGCTTGCCGGCCTTCAAATCTTTCAGGCAGATTTCTTCCGGCGTTACGTCCGAACCCGGACACCAGTTGGAACGAGACAAGTCGGAAGAGGCCAAGGGTTCTTCCACTTCCTTGGTTTTATAGCCCTCCTCACTAATATAAGCCGCCAGACGTTTGATCAACCACACTCCCGTAGCCGGATTAAAACGACGGAAAGAAGCACAATCGTCCCGCCAAGGAATAAAGTTATAAACCTCTTTTCCATCCACAGAGAGAATATTTCGCTTCTGCACAAATTCATCTCCTCCTTCATGGCCTCCATGACCGGTCACAATATATTTCAGACGGACATTCTTTGCATTCTCCGGTAATACGAAATCAGTAGAAACCGACTTACGGGCAAAGATATCCGGATACGTCTGACCGATATAATATACCGTATTCATCAAGGGCTCCACATGACGGCGCACCAGTTTCTCACACGTCACCGGGGTTTCCTTTATCTTCAGCTCCATGCTGGCCACATAACCTTCCGTCGTCCAAGTATCAATGAAGATGCCGACATAAGCCTCTCCTTTCAATGCCGGATACAAGTCGGTGATATCCTGTTCCCACTGTACACATTTCTCCCATTTGGGTATATAAACCGGACGGCGCTTGCTCGACAACGAATCATCATTCTCACTGAAATGTCCTACTCCGAAAGGTGTCATGAAACGCATCAGTTCAATCGTAGGCAGGTAATCTTTTCCCGGCACGATTCCCACCATATTCTCCAATTTCAGGCTGTCTATTTCCGGGAACTTCTTTTTTCCCTGCGCAATACTCAACAGATTAATGGCCGAATGTTTCGGTATCACGAAGCAAGAACCCGACTTATCCCAGCGGTCGCCATTCGAAGCCAATGTCACTTTCACACTGACCGTCACATCCCGCTGGTAATCGGGAATCTGAATCTTCTTCAGAATGATTCGCCCGTTCACCAAATGAATGACTCCATTTCTATCCGCTGCGGAATAATTGGCATACGTATCCGGTGCGAAATGGATATTCTCCTTATTAAACACAGTCAAGTTCAAATCTCCCTTGGCCGGGAGTTCCTTATGTCCTGCCGCATATACATTCAAGGCCACGCACAAGGAAACAAACATGCTTACTATTTTCATAACTTCTGTAGATATTAATTACTTTCAATGACCTGTCCCGCTCCCCGATACAATTTCACCGGTCCGTCCAACAGCACGGCCACAACGGTTATCTGCGAATCCAATACACGGTCGGGAACCTCTATATACAAATTGCCCGGTACCTCACTCCAATAGTTTTTGTTGTATACCTTATAGGACAACATGGCCCCATTACCTACTACCCATACCCGGTTCACCTTGTTCATTAACCCTTTTACCTCAATCGGTCCGTTAGGCTTATAGGGCAAATACAAATACAGAATATCTCCACCTTTATTTAAGGTAGTATATCCTTGAAAATGTTCCGTCGGGATGCCCGCACGGGTGTCATAGATGGCTTCTTTGTGCTTCTTGGTCCAACGGCCAAACTCCTTCAGGATGGCTACCTGCTCTTCCGGAATGGTTCCATCTTCCTTCGGACCGATATCCAGCAACAGGTTTCCTCCCATGCTCAGGCAGTCGACAAACGTACGCAACAGGATAAAAGGAGATTTATAATTGGTATCGGTATGCTGATAGCCCCAGGAATCGTTCATGGTCATGCATAATTCCCAATACTTATCCTGAGGACGCACAATAGGCACTCCCTGCTCAGGAGTAGCATAATCGCCATAGCCTTGGATACGGGAATTGATAATCACATCTTTGTTGTCCGACCGCAGCAACTCCACAATTCCCTTCGAGTTCCAAGCCTCAGCCGTCTGTTCCCAATCTCCGTCAAACCAATACAAATCCGGTTTCCACGTCTTGTTCAATTCCGACAACTGGGCCATATTGAATTCCACAAACCGTTTCCAGCGTACAGAATCATTCGTATAACGCACATCGGTCCGTGTCATGTTCGGATAATCCGGATGCGACCAGTCCAACAGCGAATAATAAAATCCCAGTTTCAGTCCCTGCTTACGGACTTCTTTCACAAAAGGACTGAGCAAGTCCCGTTTCGCAGCCGTTGATTTCACAGTGCTCAACGATCCGGCCTTGGTATCCCACAAAGCCACCCCATCATGGTGCTTGGTGGTAATGACCGTATAGCGTGCGCCACTCTCCTTTATCAAATCTACCCATGCTTTGGGGTCATACTTGGAGGCCGTAAACCCATCCTTCTGACTCATATACTCTTCATAAGGCAGATACTTGTTGAAAAAAGACCAGCTCTCGGAAACCCCTTTCACTGAATAAATTCCCCAATGGATAAAAATGCCCAACTTCGCATCGGCAAACCACTCCATCCTTTTTTCCTTCTGCACATCCTGCGATACTTTATCCGATGTCTGTCCCCAAACTGGGGTCCCCACAATACACAAAGACAGCAGGGTCGCAAATAATTGATTCTTCATCATAATAAAAGATTTAAATTAACAATTAACTCCATGAGAACCTGTCCTGCACTTTTACAAGAAAGATCTTGTGTGCAAAAACAACCTATTTCCTCGATTTTCAAAGATACGGATTTATCCACTACAATTTTGCTCATCAGGAATTTTTCTCTCATTTCATAAACCCAAAACCCATAAAAAAAGCACCATACTCGCTAAAGTATGATGCTTTACTCTAAAAAACAATAGAACTAGCGGAAGCTGGGGGATTCGAACCCCCGGTACGGT
>UMAU01005674.1_pt1 | contig 10554 bp, 9 predicted proteins | sample 1963791 | NCBI WGS metagenome assembly UMAU01 (sample SAMEA4835924, study PRJEB28245) | human gut metagenome | biome: gut microbiome; material: fecal sample | place: Denmark | collected 2008
TTCCCAAAATCGCATATAGTGACCATGAGATATTCCCAGTTACAAGATAATCGCATAATGGACATACTAAGAGAGGAACTAACAGCACTACTGAAATCAACAAAGCAGTTGTATTCTTAATTTTTCTTTCAACTATAAATTCACTTTTCGGCGGGTATGGTGGCAAATCCATTTGTTTGTTGTCGATATTCGGATTTATTACAGGCGTTGAGCAAAGCGGACAACGCTTTTCATTTGAATTAAGCTCTACCCCGCAGTTTACGCAATAAGACATTCAAAAGCTTCCTTTCCTCAATTATTTATAGGATAAAAATTGCTCTCAAGCTTAACATGAACACCCATTTTTACCAATTCCGTAAAAAATCTGCGTTCAACATCTTTTTCTACAATTCCACTGCTCCACGAAATGCAAAGCTTATCTCCAAAGCTTGCCGCAGCAACACTTGGCATATCACGCTTAAAGCGACCAAAGACAAAATCAAAATGGTCTATATATTTTACCATTTCATCAGGAACCTTTACCATACCAAGATTTGAAAAAGTAGAAGAAACCAGATTTTCTCCATACATATTAAAGGCAATTCTCATAACAATATTTTTTATAAAAAGAGGAACAACTCTTGTTATAGGGTTCATCTCATCACTAAGATTTTTACACATAATCGCATTGAGATACTTTTCCTTGTTATTCATTCTCATAAAATGGTGAACATCTTCAATAATTTCCTCAAGGGTAAATTCTCCATATCTCGGCTCTATTCCAGGATTTATATATAACGCAAAATTCCTTAAAGTTTTGCTCGGATAAATCTTCCTAAGATTTATCGGAACGCTGATTTTCACAGGCTTTTCAACATAGCATTTACTTTCGCTCTGACACTGCATAAACGAATAAATCATAAGTGCTGTTATAAATTCGGTCACAGTAACCTTATAAGATTTAGAAATAGAGTGTATGTGACTTGCCGACATAAGCCCAGTAATAATATTTATATCATGCGGTTTTAGCTTAGTTCCCTTAAAATGATAGCCCTTTAGCTCCTGACGGCTTTTAACCGCCTTAAATCTCGCATAACGCTTAAATGCGTCCTCCATTTCCTCTTTATCAGGTTCAGAATTAATATCAATAATACCATTCTCCGCAGGAATCTTTTCGCCATATTTAAGCGTAATATATCGTGCAGTAAGCGTTTTGAGGATATTCATAGCACCTGTGCCGTCCGCAAGTACATGAAAAATCTCAAGTGCAATTCTATTTTCATAAACACGAATACGGCAGGGCTTTTCTCGATTGCGTTTTCCGCCGAATCTCGCACAAGGATTTCGCACATCTTCAGTTGCTTTTACACTCTCACCGCTATCCTCTAAATAATACCAAAAGAATCCCCTGTGTAAGTTCAATCTAAGGCTAACAAGTCTTTCCGCCGTATCAGCAAGAGCCTTTTCAAGAATTTTCATATCAACTTTTTCTTTTAAGCTTACAGAAACCCTGAAATTTCCAGACCATTTCTGAGTTCTTACAGCAGGATATATTTTTGCGGCATTATCTAAGCGATACCACGCTTTTCTTGTGTCAGCCATAAGCTACACCTTTCTTTTAATAAATTCGTCAATCGCAGTAATTGCCTTATCTGATTCCTCAATCTGCCAGATATGAAAGACATGCCACATCTTCGGATAAATTTCTATATCGACATCAACTCCGCCATCTTTCATAGCGTTATAAAGAAGCTTTGAGTCATCAAGCAAAACCTCGTCACTGCCAGCCTGAATAAGTGTTGGCGGAAATCTATCATCATAGCTTGCAAAGGCGGGGGAGATATAAGGGTTAAGTGGCGAATCATCTCCGACATATGAATCCGCAAGTCTTTTCAGATATTTTCCACGCAATAATGGGTCTTTATCTTCATTGAGGAAATATGTCTGACCAGTTGCAGTGAGGTCGCTCCAAGGTGAAATAGTCACAAGACACTGAGGAGCTTCCTTTCCCTCTGCAATAAGCCTAAGAATATTAGAAACCGCCAAGCCTCCGCCTGCTGATTCTCCAAAGGCAATAATATTTCCGGGGGAATATCCTTGTCCAAGAACATATTCATAAGCTTCCTTTGCATCATCGAAGGCGGCAGGGAAGGGATGTTCCGGAGCGAGGCGATACTCAAACGAAAAAACTCGTATTCCTGTTTTTTTTGCGATTGGTGCAATCAATGCCCTTGATGAAATTAAATCTCCCATACCATAGCCACCGCCGTGCGTATAGAAAATTACCTTTTCGGGGTCCTCCTCAGGAGGTATTACCCATTCTGCTTTATACGAAAAGTCCTCTATCTCATCATATATTACATCAGAGGGTAGAGGTTTTAGCGTGAAAAATGTCGTTTGATACGACCTTTGGTTCATCAATGGTATTCGATTAACTATCGGTTGAGCTGTTTTCAAAAAATTTTTTATAAAATCGCTTTTCATTAGCAATTTCTCCCATATATTAAAATCTGCTTTTAAACAATATTATAAATCCATTTGCCTTATTTTGTCTATATCTCTCTTTTATATTTTTAAGCAGTTCTGTAAAAATTCTACAAATAATATAAAAATTACCCGAACCATATCAGTTCGGGTAATGAAAATTTTATTTATTTCTTCTCTTTACAAATACTATCAAGCCTGCACATATAACCGCTATCGGCAAACCGACATAGCAAACTAAGCCAATAACTGATGCCGAATTATTATCTATTTGAACATCATATTGTGTAAGCTCTTTCGCCTCAACTGATATCTCTTGGTCTACTCTGCCACAAGATTCACTCAGCATAGCAAGTATATATTTTTGGTCGCTATATGTTGAAGCAAGAATTGTCTTTTCAAACATTGTCGATGAACCAAATACAAAAACTGTTGAAATCTTATCACTGCTCTTTTTATCATTAGCAAAAATTCCGTTTACACCATAACCAGCAATAATTATATTTCCCTTTGCATTACCTGTGAAATCGTAAGAATCATCTGCATCACTCGGACAAACTCCCGACTTAGAAGAATATTGAAGCAAGGATTGAGTTTCTGCATCGGAATCAAGTGTAATAGGTCTTGCATAAGAGGAAATAACAGGAGCGGAATTATCATCAAATTTTGAAGTAAAAGCATTGCTTCCCATATAGCAAAGTATTCCATCATACATATTTCTGCCATATACTGAACTGCTCTCAAGCTCATATGCAAGTCCGTCACCAACTGTAATTCCCCAATCAGAAAGAACCTCATCAAGGTTTGGCGTTTTATAAGTCTTTGAGCTTGGAATATAGAGCATATTCTTGCCATATTCTTTGTTGTTCTCAAGATATGTGCGAATTTTCTTTGCAGCTGTCTTTGAGAAATCCTTTTCAGGTGTAAAAACTATAAGCATCTTAGCATCTTTCGGAATATCTTCCTGTTCAAGCTTTACGCTGACAAGCTCATAGTTATTCTGTTCAAGAATATTCTTAAAATATGTGAAATCTTCTGTTGAATTATCTTCAACAATTGCAAGCTTTGTGCTTTCTGTACTTGTCACCGAAAGAATAGCACCATCAAAAGCCTCCTCAGCCTTTGATGAGGCAATATAGCTGTATGTGCTGTAATAGCTCTTAACATTAAAAATATCGTATTGGTCGAGTATACGATACTTATCGCCGCAAGAAACAATAATATTATCCGCACTAAGAGTTTCCTGCGGATATTTATTTTCAAAATTAGGATTATCAACTATGCTGATATATTCCGCAGAAATCTTATTGTTATACTTGCCATATTCCTCCGCAATAGCCATAACCTGTGCATAGTATGTATTCGAGCTTGCCTTTGAACGATAAGATTGCTTATCATCAAGGAAAGTAATCTTCAAATCCTTCTTAACATTTTGTGCAAGCTTTATTGAAGTTTCAGAAAGCTGAAACGCACCTTTACTTGTAAGGTCTATGCTCATTCCTGGCAGCTTATCCGACATAAGCGAAACAACAACATTCAGCAAAATAGTCGCAACAAGTACAACTGCGGTTATCACCAATGCCCCAATAGTATGATTAAATCTCGCCTTAGACATCTTTTGTCTTGGTGCTTTAGGAGATTTAGTTTTTTTCTTCTTTGAGTTTTGCCCATCACTATTTGTATTATAAGCTTTAACTTCCGACTTACTATTTATTTCAATTTTTTCTGTTTCAGGCTTTTCTGCTTCGATAATTTCTTCGGCAGAAAGTTCCTTTTTATTTTCATCATTGTTCATAAATATTCATCACCTTTCTGAGTTCTGCATGGATTAAATCAGCTCCAACGGCGTTTATCAATAACTCTTATTGTCAGGAACAGGAATAGTGCCGTAACGCTCAGATAGAATATCATATCTGCAAGGTTAATAAGGCCAAGTGCAAAATTGTTATATCTTGTTCGGAATGAGAATGCAAGAAGTAAATTCTTGAGGAAATCATTTGAAACTGTTGAAGCAAATGAATCTAAAATATTTATAACAAACTCAATCGCAAAAGTAACAAGTGCCGCAACAGCCTGACTTTCTGTAAGAGATGAAACAAATATACCGATTGATATGAGTGAGCTTCCGAGAAGGAGAAGTCCGAGAATATTTCCGAATATAACTCCTACCGAAGGTGTTGCTATAAAAGCAAGAATTATCTCAAAAACAACAAATATCAATAAGCATATTGCAAACATTGCTATTGCAGAAAAATATTTGCCTATAACTATTCTTGTTATGCTTATTGGTGAAGTAAGCAAAGCTTGGTCGGTTTTCTGTTTTCTTTCCTCACTGAAAAGCTTCATTGTGAAAAGCGGTATAACAAACATTATAACCAAAAACATAGATTGAAAAACATAATACATATCTGATGTCTTTGTATATAAGCAAGTCGTATAGAAATATAATCCGCTGAAAAAGAAAAATCCAGCCATAGTTATGTAGCCTATTGCCGAATTGAAATATGATGTAAAATCTCTTTTGAATATTGCGCCCATTATTTATCTCCTCCTTCGCCCTGTGTAAGCCTGATAAATACATCTTCAAGGGAATATTCATCTCTATGAAGCATAAGAATCGGCATAGATTGTGTTGCCATAGTTTTAAATAATGCTCTGCGAATATCCGCTTCATCTTTACATTCTATTGTATATTCACCACAGCCACGCTCAGGCTCACCGGTTTTTCTAACATTCACTACGCCCGAAATATTGCGTATAGCAGAAATAACTCCCTGCTCTCTGCCCTCAATAACAGCAACAAGCTTGTTATCAGCCGCTCTTGAGGTCATAGAGTCTTTCATATCATCAGCCACAATCTTGCCTTTATTGATAACAACAATTCTATCGCAAGTTGCCTGAACCTCTGACAAAACATGAGATGACAGAATAACTGTATGCTTTTTACCAAGCTTGCGAATAAGGTTTCTCATTTCGATAATCTGGTTCGGGTCAAGACCAACAGTTGGCTCATCAAGTATCAGCACAGGCGGATTTCCCAATAAAGCCTGAGCAAAACCAACACGCTGACGATAACCTTTAGAAAGATGCTTAATAAGACGGTTGCTGACCTTATCAACACCGACAAGCTTAGAAACCTCTAAGATATGTTCTTTCTTTGGCAAGGTTAATTTTTTTATATCAAACATAAATTTAAGATAGCCTTCAACCGTCATATCGCCATAAACAGGCGGAATCTCAGGCAAATATCCAATCTTAGATTTAGCCTTCTTTGGTTCTTCAAGAATATCAATACCATCAATAAGCACAGTTCCGTCCGTTGCGGATATGTAGCCCGTAATGATATTCATAGTAGTAGATTTTCCCGCACCATTCGGTCCGAGAAAGCCTAAAATTTCGCCGTCCTTAACCGAGAAAGTAACTCCGTCAAGAGCCGTCTGCCTCCCATAATTTTTGACCAGATTTTTTACTTCAATCATATATAATACGCTCCTTAGCAATATCTTTATCAGCAAAATTATGTTAAATCATCTTTTTTGCCTCTAAATTTTTAAAATTAAAAGCTTGCAGTTTTCAAAGGTAATCACCTATGAAGCCACCTCTACCAAGACCTTTAATTAAATATCAAGCTCCAAAGTAACAGGGCAATGGTCGCTTCCGAGAACCTCTGTCAGAATATTTGCAGAAGTAATATTCTGCTTAATCCTGTCTGATACGATAAAATAGTCAATACGCCAACCCGCATTATTCTGCCTTGCTCTTGCTCTGTAAGACCACCAGCTATATATACCTGTTGCGTCAGGATAAAGATAACGGAAAGTATCTGTAAATCCTGACGAGAGAAGTTCGCCAATTTTTCCTCGTTCTTCATCAGAAAAACCAGCATTTCCACGGTTTGTCTTAGGATTTTTAAGGTCTATTTCTTTGTGTGCGACATTCATATCCCCGCAGAGAATAATAGGCTTTTTCTTATCAAGCTCAATAAGATACTTACGCAAATCGTCCTCCCAACGCATACGGTAATCAATTCGTTTCAAGCCGTCTTGTGAATTTGGCACATATACATTTATAAGGTAAAAATTTTCATATTCAAGGGTTATCATTCTACCCTCGTGGGAATGTTCTTCTATATCCATACCGTTATATGTTACAGAAAGGGGCTTATGCTTTGCGAATATTGCTGTTCCCGAATATCCTTTTTTCTCCGCACTGCACCAGAATTGCTCATAGCCATCAAGCTCAATAGTAGCTTGTCCAACCTGCATTTTAGTTTCCTGTATACATATAAAATCGGGATTTTCAGCAAGAACCGACTCAATAAAGCCCTTGCCAAGACAAGCCCTTATACCATTTACATTCCATGATAAAAATTTCATATTCCGCTCCCGTCATTTTGATAGCTTCATTTAGAAAAATGTATAAAATTCTTCTAACGAGATAAGTGTTTTTAATTATTTTCGATTATTATTTCATTTTACCATACATTCACACACAATATCAAGTAAAATATAGACTATTTACATAACACTCAAAAGTTTTTACCTATATAATCTAAGATTTTATAATATATCAGTTGTATAGCTTTATTTAGTATGATATAATTAAAATTAATTAAAATATATGAAAGTGGTGTTTTTATATGAAACAAACTCCAAATAATAATTTCATGACCTCTGATATGCTCGAATTCGAAGACATCTATAACAAAACCAATAATGCTATTTTCTTTTTAGCCAATCTTATCTGCCCAAATTCTGAATTAGCTAATAAGCTATATTTTTCAATTTATAATAAAATATATATGTCAATTCCACTGCCAAAAGATGATGAAAAAGCAAATGAGCTTTTAGATAGGATAATCATTAAGCAAAGTGTGATTATTATTACATCATATAGTAATGCACCTATATTTGACAATAAAGAAGATTTAGCAAATAAATTTGATGAGCAAATGGAAAATTATGATAAAATTCCCCTTGATGTTGTCAGTGAATATGCTAAGCCTGAATTTACTTCTAAAATCATAGATATTTTCAAGCAACTGTTAGATAGCGCAAGATTATGTTTAACATTATTATATTATAGAGATGTGCCATTAGAGCGTATGGCAAAGTATATGGGTATTACCTTAGCCTGTGTTAAACACATAATCTGCCAAGCCAATAGCGATATAGAGCTGCAAATGGAAAAAGAAACTGGTAAAAGAAGTTATCCTACACCTTCATTTTTGCCAACGATTTTTCGGCGTGCCGAACAGCTAAGCCATAAGACAAATCCTCCGCCAAATCTTGTTGAAACCTGCACAAATGCCTTGAATTTCAAAGAACATAGAGTTGAGCAAGAAAGTGTAGCAGAATTTTATACTGATGAACATACCCTTGATATTTTAAAAGGTCCCACTAAATCACAAATTGAAACCGCAAAAAAAACTGGTATTGTGACAGTAGTCATTGCTGGAGTTATAATTGTAATTATAATAGCACTTATAGTTTTGCCCTATGTATTTGATGAAAGTTATCATTATAATTCTTATGGAAATATTTCCTTACAAGAATTATCATATGAAACAAGCAGAGAACGAGTCTTGCACGATAGATACCAAGACCCTGCCACAGGTGAATATACAGAATTTTCATTAAGATTTTTATGGGACGGAGATTATGAATATAGTGTCACAAAGGACGGCTACAAATTAACTCTTTTAAAAGGCCCTGATATACTTGAAGATTATGCCTTTAGTGATTGTGAAGATTTAGCCAGTATTAGTTTGCCTGAGAATATCAAGAGTATCGGAAGATACGCCTTTGATAATTGCCAAAATTTAAAAGTTTTAGATATTCCAAGCAGTGTATTAACAATCGGCAACAATGCCTTTGAAAATTGCTATAGTTTAGAATATATAAACCTTCCTGATGGTCTTTTAACAATAGGAGAGGGGGCTTTTGAATATTGCCGAAGTCTAACACAAATCACTATTCCTAAATATGTGCAAAGCATCGAAAAAGATACTTTTCGTGAGTGTTGGAGCCTTACTCATTTTACACTTTTATCAAGCTTCAAAACCTTTGATCTTGACATTTTTGGGGATTACACACCTATCAAACGAATAGACCTACCAGATACTATAAGTTCTTTAGAGTCTTATGATTTATCCATAATTAATATTGATTTTTATTGCCGACAAGGCTCAAAAACAGAAGAAACCCTAAAAGCCTGTAAAGCTCCAAATATATATTATATTACAGACTAACCCAAGAAATCCTTAATAGCACTATATTCTTCAATAAGCCTTTCAAGCGTAAACCGACAATTAGCCGGACTTGTCGATGGCAAAGAAATAGCCGAAATTTTAGTTTTCGGCTCGCATAATTTCTCATAAAGCGAAAAAGCTTTTTTTCCAGTTGTGAAAATAGCCTTTATATGACAGCTTTCGAGAATAAGCGATAAATCATTCGGTATAGGGTTCTTGATTGAGCTATCCTCAGCACCTTTGATTTCACAAGATGCCAAAACATCCCAAAGAGCGATTCTGTGCTTTAATAAAAATGCAGTTCGCTCTTTATTATTTTCAGGAAGTTTTTCGCCAAAAATAGCTGATAAAACTCGCCAAAATCTATTTTGTGGGTGTCCATAATAAAAATTATTTTCTCTTGATTTTGGCGAAGGCATTGTGCCAAGAATCAAAACAGCCGAATTTTCATCAAAAATCGGTTTTAAAGGGTGTGTAATAATCTTATTTTCCATAACTTCACCTGCTTTATAATTGATGTTTTTTCTTTCGGGTGGTATACTAAGTTATATATCGACAGGAGGGCAGTAAAATGGCTAAAATTCTGATAGTTCTTACTGGTGGCACGATTGGCAGTATAAGTAACGGAGAAATAATTGATGTTGATGAAAAAGCATCTTTGTTGCTTATAGATAAATACTGCGAAAAATATGGAAAAGGGGACGATTTCACCCTCGTTCAGCCCTTAAATATCGCAAGCGAAAACCTTGAACCTAAGCATTGGGAAACTATGATAAACTTCATTTTCGAATATAATATTAACGGTTTCGATGGAATTATCATAACTCATGGAAGTGATACTCTTTCATATTCATCTGCAATGCTTTCGATGTGCCTTTGCCATTTGCCTATTCCGATAGTACTAATTGCTTCTAATTATATCGTTCTTGATGAAAGAAGCAATGCTTTAAATAATTTTCGTTCCGCAGTTTCTATTATTAAATGCTTTTCAAGGGGTGCTTTTACTGTTTTCGGCGATAGAATCGGCAAAAGTCGAGTATTCCTGCCAACAAGAATATTAGAGGCTGACGGCTTAACCGATACTTTTCAAAGCTTTGGTGGTAAAGAGCTTGGCTTTGTTAATGGCGAGAAATTCGAATTCACAGAGCTTTCAATAAATCCCACTAAAGCCGAAATAGAAAGCCCTCGCAAGCCCATCTTAAATGGAAAATTAAAGCTTAATAAAAAAGTCATTTTTATCAGACCTTACCCAGGACTTGATTTCAGCAAAATTGCAATAGGTGAAGATACAGGAGCGGTTTTGCTTATGACCTATCATTCAAGCACAGCCCGTACTGCTGGCAAGGGAAGCGTGCTGACATTGATTGAAAATTGCCATAAGCGTGGTATAGATGTATACTGCACACCTTGCAAAAATAAAAATGAGCATTATAAATCGAGTGCCGAACTTATAAAAGCTGGTTGTCTGCCGATTTACAGCACATCTCCAGAAAGCTCCTATGCAAAACTTCTCTTGGCTTGTAATACTGACATTAACTTACTCAATCACAACATTTATTTTGAAACGGTGAGCCACCACTGCCAAGACAATTAAAATTTCGCTCAAGCCTTTTTAAAGGCTTGCGGATTCCAATGGCAAAGTCCTGAACATCTCTTTCTCTAAAAGGCAAACGCAGTTCGCCGCAAATAAATAATTATCTTTTGTAATCCCCCTTATTTCAAAAAATTATTTATTTTTTTTGAAAAAGTACTTGACAAATCCTTTTTGCCGTTGTATAATGAACAAGCTGATTATTCAACGGCAAAAAATATGGCGGTATAGCTCAGTTGGCTAGAGCATT
>UMAU01000572.1_pt1 | contig 10499 bp, 8 predicted proteins | sample 1963791 | NCBI WGS metagenome assembly UMAU01 (sample SAMEA4835924, study PRJEB28245) | human gut metagenome | biome: gut microbiome; material: fecal sample | place: Denmark | collected 2008
TGCCTTGTGAAGCTGCACCTTTGCTCCCAGTGCCCTGAAAATCGTCATGACATCTGAAAATCCGAATCTGCCCCAGATGCTTCCTCCGACAGTCGCCACATTTCTAAATTGCACTCCGACAATGTGTCTGACCGACTCTGCGATTGCGCCGTGTGTATATGCATTCAGGGTTTCATGTGTCTCTATCTGCCTGAGTGTTGCATATGCACCGATTCTAAACTCGTTTTCATCCTCATCAATCCGGTCAAGTCCGAGATCGCACAAATCAATTGCCGTGCCAAGTGTCTTATTTTTCATTTTGAGCCAGAGCATGCCGCCCAGCACAAAATTCGGTTTTTTCTGATAAAGCTCATAGGCTTCATCAAGGCTTTGCGCCCTCACATACTGATTGTAATAAAACATATTTTTCTCCTATATCAATACATTTCAAGCTCATACATGGCTTCCCACCTAATGTCCTGCTCCTTCATAAAGGCCATGAGGCTCTCCCTGTCTGAAAGCTCTGCACGCCATGCCAGACCACAGCCCGCCGATATAGCAGACGGAAGAGGAATCGTGCGCCCCGGAATACCACATGCCTTGCCCTTGATATCCAGCTTTAACGGCGCTGTGGTAGTCTCGAAGGTAATGATTAGCCGCTTTTTCTTTTCTCTTACCAAATTATTATCCATCACATCACACTTAATATAACACTAAGGACTCACAATAAGAGAGGCTGCAGCCATTTTCTCGGCGATATCATACATGTTCGTCACCTCTCCGACTGCAAGCTTATCTGACAGCTCATAGTAATTCAGACATGTTCCGCAGGTAAAGATTTTCACGCCACGATTCTTAAGCTCCTTTAAATCCTCAAGGCACTCTGAGCCATCACAGGTCAGCTTTGCTCCTCCATTGTAGAAAAGCATGGTTTCAGGCGGATTGTCCTGCTGCGAAAGTGCATAGATGAAGCCCTTTATGAGTACACTGCCCAGCTCCTCGCTGCCCTCTCCCATATAGGAAGAGCGGATTACAACGACTCTGTTATCTGTAGCCGGCCTGCATGTGTACTGTGAAGCTTCGTCTGTATCCGAAAACGCTCCTGTGTTAAGAGTCTCAATTGTCAGCTTTACACTGTAGCTTCCGTCGTCGAGCTTATTGCTGTCGCAGCTATAGCCCTTCTGTGCAGCCATCTTTTTTAAATTTTCTACTGCAATTTCATTGTCCACAAATGTCTCCACTGTGTCCGGCTGTGTGAGAGCCTCAATTGCCTTCTTTGTCTTTACTACCGGGATTGGACATGTATCCCCTATTGCATTTACTGTAATCATATTTATAATCCTCCCTATGTTATTTAACTTGTCAACCCTCAAAATGCACGGCATGCAGCCTGTCAGCATATTTACATAAGCTATGATAGCTTAAAATCAGTTCACATATATCGGCACATCGCAGCGCTTAACAAATCGTCCCACCTTTGCAGCCGGAAGCCCTGCGGCTTTAAGCTCATGCAAAAAGGTATCTGCCTCAAAGGCTTTTACTGCAAACAGCAGTCCTCCTGAGGTCTGCGGATCGAAGAGCACCTCCTCCATTGAGAAAGGTATATTTTTTGCAAAGCACACCTTATCACCTACATGTTTTCTGTTGCGCTGGGCCGCTGCCGTGAGGAAAAACTCATCTGCGCATCGCAGTGCTCCGGTAATGACCGGGATGGAAATCGAGTCTATAAGTGCTGTTATATCATCATTTAACATCTCGCTCAGATGTCCTAAAAAACTAAAGCCCGTGACATCTGTGCATGCATGTATTTCGAAGCTGTGACTGATCTCTGATGCCGCGCGGTTTAGTGTGGTCATGGAGCTTACCGCATCCTCAATTGCACCTAACGGAGCTTCCCCGACACGGTTTGCGTTGCACACAAGCCCAACTCCGAGCTTCTTGGTCAGTATAAGCACATCTGACGGCTGCCCTGTATTGTTGCTGTAGATGTGTTTGGGATGAACTGTGCCCATGACAGAAAGTCCGTATTTCACATCGCTGTCTGCTATGGAATGACCACCTGCAAGTGTACCGCCTGCCTCTATCACCTTGTCAGCGCCTCCCTGCATTATTTTACCGAGTATATTCAAATCCATTTTCTCAGGGAAACAAACGATGTTCAACGCACTCTTAACTGTGCCGCCCATCGCATAGATATCACTGAGCGCATTTGCAGCCGCTATCTGTCCAAACGTATATGGATCATCAACCATCGGTGGAAAAAAATCAAGCGTCTGGACTATCGCCGTGTCATCTGAAATTCTGTACACTGCCGCATCATCGCTGCTATCATATCCGACGAGCAGATTGCTGTCTTTTTCGCCCTTTGGCAACTTTGCTAAAACATGACTTAATAAATCCGGACCAAGCTTTGCAGTACAGCCACCGCCTTTGCAAAACACTATTTCCTGTGGCATTTTTGCTCCTTTCAATTGTTTAATACTATTTATCGCAATGCCGCAATCTGCATAAGCGCTTCAGCGGCCTCATTTATCTCATCAACTGTATTATAATATGAAAATGAAAATCTCACCATACCCTGTTTTTGTGTTCCAAAGAATTTATGCATCAGTGGTGCGCAGTGTATGCCGCTTCTTGTTGCAATGCCATACTCATTCATAAGTATATCCGACACCTCAGCAGAATCCATATCAGCTATATTTACTGAAACAATCGCACAATGTGCTCCATTATCGGACAGCATGTCGAAATCCCCATATATCCTGATTCCCGGGATTATCTTTATTTTCTTTAGAAAAGCCTTCATCAACATATACTCTTTAGCATATATGTTATCCACACCAATTTCTTCAATCGCCTTTATTCCTGCCAAAAGCCCTGCAATTCCCGGGCCATTTAAGGTACCGGTCTCAAGTCTTGTCGGAAGCTCCATAGGCTGGCTCTCAAGAAAGCTGAGCACGCCGGTGCCACCGCTTTTAACCGGCTTTATATCTGCTCTTTCTCCCACATAAAGTCCTCCGGTCCCCTGTGGACCCATCAGCCCCTTGTGCCCTGTGAAGCAGAGCACATCAATATTCATGTCTTTTACATTTATCGGAAGCACACCGGCTGTCTGCGATGCGTCAACTATAAATAAAAGGTCATGCTTTCGTGCGATTTGCCCTATTGACTTAATGTCCACCACATTTCCTGTGAGATTTGAAGCATGTGTGCAGACGATGGCTTTTGTTTCCGGACAAATTGCAGCCTCTATATCCCGCGGGGAAATTATCCCTCTTTTTATTCCTTCATCACTGCATGGCACAATATCCACGCACACTCCCCTCTCCCTTTGCATATAAAGAGGTCTGAGCACCGAATTGTGCTCGAGCTGTGTCGTAATCACATGCTCCCCCGGCTCAAGCAGTCCGTGGATTGCAATGTTGAGCGACTCAGTGGAATTTGCCGTAAAAACAAGTCTATCCGCATCCTCCCCGCCGAAAAATTCTGTAAGGCACATTCTGGCCTCATATATTTTCCTTGACGCATCAAGCGATGCATCCGACATTCCCCGACCTGAATTGCCGCAGTGCTTCATTGCATCAAGCACAGCATCATATACCGCATCCGGCTTTTTAATTGTTGTGGCAGCATTGTCCAGGTAAATCATAGTATGTCCTCATTTACTTCTCATCCAAGCAGATAAAAATTCTTTATATAAAGCTCATCATTTATATTTTTGCTAAGCATATTTGCTTCTGTATGCTTTGGAAGATTTGCATAAATTGTTGAATCATTATTTAATTCACACGATACTTCCCATGTTTTTAGTTCTTCAACTATTTTATAATCTTTAATCCTGATTATATTTTTATTGTTATATGCAAGTACCGATTTTGCTTTACTTGCAGATATTATTATATCCTGAGGGAAAACACCTATGTGTGATATGTTGTCCGTATCCATCGCAAGCTGTTCAATCTGCTCATCAGTGACCTCAAATACGCTATCCCATTCCACAGCATGCAAATGATGCTTATCCTGCCATTTTACCTCTGATATATTGTTGCAGCCCACAAGCAGTGCCTGCTCCACAGACATAGGCCGCATGAAGAAATCTTTTTTGTCGCGGACTGCACTCAGCATGCCGCTCTCAATACTTCCGATACGCTCTGCCAGACGATACACCTCATCGCGATTGTGTGACACAAAGATAACAGGATTGTGAAAATCGGAAAGCATCTCCATAAGCTCTGATTCCATACTTCTTTTCACATGCTCATCCAGTGCCGAAAAAGGCTCATCGAGCAGTATGCACTCCGGCTTAGCCGCAAGCATGCGAAGCATTGCCACGCGCTGCCTCTGGCCTCCCGAGAGATGATCCGGATATGTGTCTGCCATGCCATCAAGCCCATACCGCTTCAGCCAGACCTTCACTTTTTCATCGCGATGTCCCATTGCTATGCATATATTTTCCATCACGGTCATTGTAGGAAAAAGTGCATAGTCCTGAAACAGATAGCCTACCCTGCGCTTACCGGGGTGCAGATTTATGCGATTTTTTGAGTCATACAGCACCCGGTCATTTAATGATATAAAGCCTGAATCAGGAGTCTCTATCCCTGCTATACACTTGAGTGTCATACTCTTTCCTGAGCCCGACATACCAATTACGGACACAATCTCGTCCGTAAGCTCCATGTCAACCGAAAGCATGAAATTATCCAACTGTTTTTTTATTTTTACTATGAGTGACATTATTTTTTCTCTTTCTCTTTATGCCCTTGCTTTTGCCACATATCATATTTATCGATACAAGACATGCAAACGAAATCGCTATGATTACTATGCACCAGAAGCCCGCTGTGGCATAGTCACCACTTTGGATGACCATTGCTATCTGCTGTGATATGGTCGATGTCTTTCCCGCTATATTTCCGGCAAGCATTGATGTGGCGCCGTACTCACCGATAGCTCTGGCAAAGGCCAGTGTGACACCCGAAATGATACCGGGCTTTGCCATCGGCAGACGTATCTTCCAAAAAATCTTCCACTCACTTATGCCGAGAGTGCGCGCCGCATATATGACATTTTCATCTATCTGCTCAAATGCCGCTCTCGCATTTCTGTACATGAGAGGGAGTGCAATGATGGTCGCTGCAACCACACAGCCAAGCCACGTGTGTACTACCTGTATACCCATGCTATTGCTTAAAAAACTTCCAAAGGGACGTCTTGTACTGAAAATCCTTAAAAGGATGTATCCAGCCACGGTAGGCGGCAATACCATCGGAAGTGTCAGCAGTCCATCCCAGAATGCCCTCACTCTGCCCTTTGTGTTTATAACAAGCTCAGCAAAGGCTATTCCAATAAAGAATGAAAAAACCGACGCTACTATTCCTGTTTTTAATGTTATCCAAAGCGGTGCGAAATCAATCGTTCCCATTATTCATTTACCGTAAAATGATATTTCTCAAATACTGACATTGCCTCATCTGTCTGAAGATATGCAATAAATTCCTTTGCGGCTTCAAGCTCGTCTGCTGTAGTGTTGTCACCCTTTAAGGCTGCTATCGGATATATAACATCACCTGTTAAGCTGTTTGAAAGCTTTTCTATAATGTCAAGCTGATTCTCGTATCCGAATGTATCTGAGTAATAAACTGTTCCTATTTCGTTTGCACCCTCAGCTACGGCAGATGCAACTGCACCTACATTTGCACAGCTGTTGATTTCCAGACCGCCAAGTGCCTTTGAGATATCAGAATCTGAAATATCCTGTGGCTTTGAAGCATCTCCTTCAACCATTTTTGAATTTACAAGTGCTACTCTGGTGTACTGTCCTACAGGAACTGTTCCGTCAGCAAGCGCCATATTTTTAGCCTTTGAGATGTCTGCAAAACCGGTAACTGCCGTGCCACTATTCTTATATGTAACAAGGCACACCTGATTATTTAAAAGGTCAACACGAGTATCATCAACCACGCTTCCTGCTTCATAACCATTCTGAAGCTCATCCATCTGTGCCACTCCTGCTGAGAAAAAGATGTTGCACTTCGCACCCTCTTTAATCTGTGCCATCAGAGTTCCGGAGCTGTCATAGTTGTTCTGGAAGTTTACATTTGGATGCGCCTTGGTGTAGGCTGCACAAATTTCATCCATAACACTGTTTAAGCTCTTTGCCGCAAAAATCGATAAATCTACATCTACATTACCGCTCTCTGCAGTATCCTTCTTTCCGCAGCCTGCAAAAAGTCCTGCTGTAAGAATAAGTCCAAGCGTAAGTCCTGCATATGCTGCAAATTTTCTCTTTAAACCCTTGCGCTCCTTTACTGATTTATCAGTGCCTGTTGCTCTTCTTAAAATCACACTTTTAATCTCTCTTTTCTTTTTATTTATTCATCATCTGATCTGCTCCAGCAGCACTGAAATGCTACCTCCGCACACCATTCCCTCATTCTCGGCATCGTCAGTATTCATGCTGACATCAATCAGCTCACATTTGAACTCCTGATTGCGAAACAGCCTCCTGCAGCGGCTTATAACTAAAGCCTCCGCACAGCCTCCGCCTATTGTTCCAACAATACGGTTGTCTGAGCTCACAAGCATCTGTGTGCCAACTCCGCGCGGTGCACTGCCGTTCTTTTTTATGATGGTACACAGTATGTACTTCTCATCCGGGGAGTGTGTAACTGATGCACAATGCCCAGCCACCTCAGTAAGTGCGTCAAGCACTTCGTTATCTATCTGAGTGCAGCTTGTACGCTCATTTTTACACTTTACTATCTCGCTTATCACCGAAAGAGCAATTTCCTCCGGTGTCTGTCCACCTATTGCAAGGCCTATCGGAGAATGTAATCCTGATATAATTTCCTGTGAAAATCCCGATTCTTCAAGGTCTTTTTTCACTATCACAGCTCTTTTCTTTGAGCCCATCATACCCACATAGGCATAGGACTTTGTGAATATCTCTGTGAGGCATTCCATATCGAAGCGATGTCCTCTTGTCATGCATACATAGTAATCATCCGCCTGCGGCTGTAGCTTGGCGAGAGTTTCTTTATAATCGCCGCAAATCACATGGTCTGCGCCTTGGCGCTTTGCATTGTCTGCAAACAAAGGTCTGTCCTCTATCACCCATATGTCAAATGCCAAAAGCGATGCCATGCGTACAAGTGCCGCCGATACATGCCCTCCACCGCAGATTATGAGACGTGGTCTGCTGCCTATCTGCTGTCTGAACATCACAATGGAATTATCATTGTCATCTATTTCATCTGCCCACACATTGCCGTATGCCACTCTTATTCTGCCATCTATATAGAGTGCCTTTGCCCCGGCATGTGCTCCTTCTATGACTGTCAAAAGCTCACAGCGGCTGTCCACAGGTCTGTCCTTTATCGAAGCATATATGTTGGCCGGAATCAACTTCACCTCGTCACCGGCATGAATCTGACCACCTCTTACGACTACCGCAAACACACCCTCCTTTGGCATAATGCACTCGCCCATCCTCTTGTATATGGCACAATGCGAATGGCACTGCTTGCCTATCTGCGTCATCTCAAGGATGGTATCTCCTATGCAAAAGCGTGTACCAAGAGGCAGATTTCCTAAATCAAATCCTGAAATAATTAAATTTTCACCGAATGCACCGTTGTCTATCTGTGCCCCTCTTGCCCTGAAGTCATCTATTTTCTCCGCGGAAAGCAGGCTGACCTGCCTGTGCCACTTTCCGGCATGTGCATCTCCCATGATGCCGTAGTCTGCAACAAGCTCCGCCTGTGGCACCTCTCTCTTTTCAGTTCCTCTCTCTTTGCTTATATTGATTGCAAGAAGCTTTCCCATGATCTGCTATCAGCCTCCTATCCGGCTCATATTTCTTGCTGCATTTACTTCCGCAGCTTCTATCTCTGTAGTCTTTGTCTCTGTAGTTTTTGTATATGTCACTGCATTATCATTAAAATTGTGACACCTTGGCTTTGCCTTTATGGCAGCCCTTAGTGCCCGGACTATTGCAAAATCTTTTTCCACATCATCTGCAAAATCCCATGAATCAGGTACTAAATCCATCGTCACGCTGCTTCCCAGGCATGGCATAAGCCTGCCGTCAGCCGTAACACGTATGCGGTTGCAGGTGTCGCAGAACTTCCCATGAATTGCCTGAATCAGACCTACTCTGATACCAAGTTCCGGAAAAATGTAATACTCTGCCGGGCCGTTATCCGGAATTTTCTGTTTGTCATTTCCCGAATTAATTTCTTTTGTTTTTTCAGTATTTATACGGCAAGGTTCTCCATACAGTTTTGAAAGTGTACCAATAACCTTCTTATATGGCTCGACTCCGTTGGTGTGTCCTTCACCTACCGGCATCATCTCTATAAAGCGGATATCTGTACCTTTTTTTGCAACATATCGTGTGAGCGCCACCACATCTGTCTGCGGTGTGAGCACCACATTGATTTTCACTCTTATTCCGCACTCTATAGCGGCATTGATTCCATGCTTTACTTCTTCAAGCAGCGGTTTTTTTGTGATGCGTTCATATTCTGACGCATCTATAGTGTCCAGGCTCACATTTATGCTGTCTATGCCTGCTTCCTTTAACCACTTTGCATGCTGCACAAGCAGTACTGCATTTGTAGTAAGCGATACGCTGCTGACACCCGGTATCTTTTTGATTTGTAAAACCATTTCATCAAGCTGCGGATGCAAAAGCGGCTCACCGCCTGTCAGACGAAAATGCTTAATTCCAAGTCTTGTGGCTGCGCGGACTATGCAAAGCACCTCTTTTACGCTAAGTATATTTAGTGCATGACAGTGCTCATTATTGTCACAGGGATTGCAGTAATAGCAGTTTAAATTACAGCTATCTATCACCGATATGCGCATATAGTCAATCTCTCTGCCAAATCCATCGCGCATGTTAAAAGCCCTTTCCAAAACCACAGTTAGGAAACGTGCAGACATCACAATTCAGGCAGAGGCCGCCTTCTCCAAGTCCGGCAAGTTCATCTGCATAAATCATATCACGTGCCATAAGCCTGGGCAACACAATATCAAATATCGTGCGCTTATTGTACATGGCACAGCCGGGCAGCCCACATATCGGCACCAGCCTGTCACCTGCATCATAGTACGACAGCAAAAACATGGCTCCCGGAAGCCCCGGCGAGCCGTATGACACAACCCGTGCGCCTGTATTTTTGATGGCAAGTGGCGTTTTATCATCAGGATCCACGCTCATTCCACCTGTGCAGAATACAATTTCCGCTCCGGCTTCTATCGCGCGTAAGCATCCGTCTGTGATTTTTTTGTCATCATCATCAAACACCTCATGAAACATCATCTGTGCGCCAAACTCTGCTATTTTTTTTTCTATAACAGGTGTAAATGCATCCTGTATCCTGCCATGGTACACTTCGTTTCCGGTTGTAATTATTGCTGCTTTTCTGACCACAAACGGCTTAATATCAAGGATTGGACCATCCTCACATATATTAGAAGCTTCCTTTAGCTTATCTTTTTTTATGACAAGCGGTATGATTCTTGTTCCAGCGAGCTTATCACCCTTTTTCACAGTGGTATTGCCGTGCCTTGTGGCTATCATCAGCTCTCCAAAGGAGTTGACCTTTTCAAGCTTTTTGCTATCCACCTTAAGCAGTCCATCACAGTCTGCGATTACCTCTATCTTGCCCTCCTTTACAGAGGACGGATGCATTTTACTCGCAGTGCCGCAAGAAACGCCTGATTGTGTGTCTGCTTCAATTTTCTTTGTGCCACATGCGCTCATACGATAAAGCACCTCCGCAGCCTCATTCTCGTGCATCATGGTCTCATCATTTTCCCATATATATATGGTATCTTTTCCGACACTAAGCAGCACCGGTATGTCCTCTTTTGTTATGATATGCCCCTTGCGAAAAACTGCATCCTTTTTCACGCCGGGAATAATCTGTGTGATATCGTGGCAGAGCACCTGTCCGACTGCCTCCGTTGTCTTCATAAGCTTCATATAATCCCACACTCCAATTATTATCTCTGTAAATATTAACTATTCCAAACCACACCTAGTACACCGACCGCACTCACTGTCATACTGCAGTAAAATATCAAGTCCATGCTCTATATTTCCCATCAGAAAATCCATGCTCTCCGACACTGCCTTCACACTGCCGGGCAGATTGACTATCAGTGTGTTTTTCCTGATAACTGAAGCTCCTCTGCCAAGCATGGCTTTAGGTGTAAGACTCATGCTGTACGCTCTCAGTGCCTCAGCGATGCCCGGTGCATTGCGCTGTGCAACATCCATTGTAGCTTCCGGCGTGATATCCCTAGGTGAAAAACCTGTGCCGCCGGTTGTAAGCACCAGATTGCATTTCATGTCATCACTCAACCTGACAAGCTCGTCTGCAATCTGTTTTCTCTCGTCCGGTATGATTTTATATGAAACCACCTCGTACTCATCTTTGGGAAGCATCTGTCTTATTTTGGGGCCGCTTTTATCCTCGCGCCGGCCCGCTGCGCCTTTATCACTTATC
>UMAU01019601.1_pt1 | contig 10345 bp, 10 predicted proteins | sample 1963791 | NCBI WGS metagenome assembly UMAU01 (sample SAMEA4835924, study PRJEB28245) | human gut metagenome | biome: gut microbiome; material: fecal sample | place: Denmark | collected 2008
AGGAGGTGGTTCTATCCGTATCCACGACTCTGCACTGCAGGCCAAGATGTTCGAAATCCTCGGCTTCACTCCAGAAAAGGCACAGGAACAATTCGGCTTCCTGATGAATGCCTTCAAGTTCGGTGCACCCCCTCACGGAGGTCTGGCTTACGGACTCGACCGTTGGGTATCTCTGTTTGCCGGTCTGGATTCTATCCGCGACTGCATCGCCTTCCCGAAAAACAACTCCGGACGTGACGTGATGCTGGATGCTCCTGGATTCCTCGACCAGAAACAGTTGGATGAACTGCATCTGAAAGTCGATTTAGAAGATAACAAATAACTCACACCTATACGTTTCAAGGAAAAGATAAGAGAGAAAGGAACTGAATGAAGGAAACTGTACGCGTAATACGCTTTGCCATAGTCGGTACGCTCAATGCCTTGATTGCAGCCGTAGTGGTTTGGCTACTGATGCACATTGAGGGCGAAAGCTACCTTATTGCAAATGTATGTGCGTACATCGTAGCACAAATTCACAACTTCATTTGGTGTAAATATTGGATCTTTCCCCTTGAAACAGATGACAAAAAAAATAGCATCTGGCATCAGATGCTATTTTTTATTGGAGCCTTCGCACTGGCTTATAGCGCACAGTTTCTTTTCTTACTGATGCTCGTAGAGCTTCTTCACTGCAACGAGTACTTAGCACAATTCCTCGGACTCTTCGTCTATGGCGCCGTCAATTTCATCTGCAACCGCCGCCTGACGTTCCGTTAACCCATCTCTATCAAGTTTTTTTCTTCAATGTAACGCAACCCGCGCTCCAGAATGACTTCACGAGTCTTTTCCGGATTGTCGGTGCGGAACACCAGGATACCTTTTCCGCCCAACAGAAAAGAATAGAGGTAGGAGATACCTATGCCTGTTTCACTAAAGCTGCGAATGGCGTCAGCAGCCCGTCCAGGTTCATTATCCAGGCTGATGGCAAAAACTTCCGACACGTTGGCAGAAATACCGGCATCCTTCAACACGTGAAAGGCCCGGAGAGGCTCGGAACAGATGATGCGGTAGATACCATATTCCACGGTATCGGAAATGGTGGAAGCAATCAGCTGGATATGGGCTTCCTTTAACAACTCAAGCACCTGCAATAGTGTACCCGACTTGTTTTCTACAAAAACAGATAACTGATGTATGGTCATATTCTTCTCTTTTTTAAATCAATGTTTTTCTTAAATCCTTCACTCTCACGGCTTTACCTTCGTGTACCGGTAAGGTTCCTTTCGGTACGAGCTTGACACGCGGAGTAATCAGAATCTCATCTTTCAGCTGGCGGGTAATTTCCTTGGTCAGGTTCTGAAGGAAAGCGTAATCGTCGGTAAAGTCGTTCAATTCCACTTCCACCGTCATCTCGTCGTTGGCATCGAGGTTGGTCAGGGTGATGAGATACTCGTTGCCCAGCTCCTTGAACTGCAACAGGATGTTTTCAATCTGGATGGGGAAGATGTTCACGCCCTTGAGAATCATCATGTCGTCGCTACGTCCCTTCATCCGGTCGAGCCGCTTGTGGTGACGTCCGCAAGGACAATCGCCTGGCAAGATACGGGTCAGGTCGCGCGTACGGTAACGGAGCAACGGCATCGCCTCCCGGTTGATGGTGGTCAGCACCAGTTCGCCCACTTCGCCTTCGGGCACCGGTTCCAATGTCACGGGGTCTACAATCTCCACAATGTAATAGTCCTCCCAGATGTGGAGCCCGTTTTGTTCCAGACATTCAAACGCCACGCCAGGGCCACACATTTCCGACATGCCGAAAGAATTGTAGGCCTTGACACCCAGCATGTTTTCTATGCGTCGGCGCTGTTCGTCGGAGTGAGGTTCCGCCCCGATAATCAACGTCTTGAGGTGGGTGTCCCGCCTCGGATCAATGTGCATTTCTTGCATTACTTCGTACAGGCGTCCGGCATAACTCGGAATGGCATGCAGAGCCGTGGTACCGAAATCGGTGATGAACTTGATCTGGCGTTTGGTATTGCCTGCCGCTGCGGGAACAGTCAGCATCCCCAGGCGTTCAGCCCCATACTGGAACCCCAATCCTCCAGTAAACATGCCGTAGCCCGAAGAATTCTGGAAAATATCGCCCTTGCGGAGTCCCACCATATACAGGCAGCGGGCCACGGCGTTGGCCCATTCCTCCAAATCGTGCTGCGTGTGCAGAATGACGGTCGGAGTGCCCGTGGTACCACTGGATGAATGCAGACGTACCACTTCCTCCAGTGGCACGGCGGAAAGTCCAAAAGGATAATGGTCGCGCAAATCTTGTTTGGTAGTAAAAGGGATACGCTGTAAATCCTCTAACGACTGTATATCTTCAGGTTTGATTCCATATTGCTGAAAGCGTTCCTTATAGAATGGAGAACGCATGCAACGATTGATTGTAGCTTTTAATCGCTGCAACTGAAGTTTCTCTATGTCTTTTCTTGACATCGTTTCCACTTCAGGATGCAAGTACATTTGTGTGTTTCTCATATTATTTTCTGTTATTTGGCCTACAAATATAGAAATAATAAAATAAACACCAACAAATACTTTCATTTTTATTGTGAGAAAGTGGAAATACTTCAAATTTGACAGATGGAGTCTAGGCGGCTCCATGCTTCCGGCTCCTCTTTTCTGAGGACAACCGACTTCCAGCCGAAATGCAAGAAAAAAGCCGCTGCCTTCCTCACAGACGAAGAAATGCAACGGCTCTTTTATTTCCGTACAGAAGCAGCCAGGAAAACGGAACCGCCTCACAATGATTTATTCAAAACTACCGTAGCGAGTAGGAAGCAATTTGCGGTCACCCAACGTATTGTCAATACGAGCCACATTAATCCAGAACTTGTTTTCACGTACGCTCTCAATCGGATAGGCAGCTTTCTCACGGCTATAAGGATGCGTCCAGTTATCTCCTACAATCTCGTATTCCGGATGTGGTGAGTTGACCAGTACGTTATCTTCCTTGTCGGCCTCTCCGCTTTCAATCTCGGCAATCTCTTCCCGGATGTGTACCATAACATTGATGAAGTTATCCAGTTCGGCCTTGCTTTCACTTTCGGTCGGCTCAATCATCAAGGTGCCGTGTACGGGGAAGGAGAGGGTAGGTGCATGATAACCGTAGTCCATCAGACGCTTGGAAATATCGTTCTCCGAGATGCCGCTTTCTTCGTGCAGTTTCCGGCATTCCAGAATCATTTCATGACCCACGAAACCGTTCTTACCGCAATATACCACACCATACGCATCCTTCAAGCAAGCGGCCAGGTAGTTGGCATTAAGGATAGCCACCTGAGTAGCTCGCTTCAGCCCTTCAGCTCCCATCATGCAGATGTATCCGTAGGTAATAGGCAAGATACCCGCACTTCCATAAGGTGCAGCCGATACTTCATTCGTCGGATTACCCTTGCTTACATGTCCCGGCAAGAACGGTACCAAATGTTCAGATACGCAAATCGGGCCTACACCCGGACCGCCACCTCCGTGAGGACTGGCGAAGGTCTTGTGTAAGTTCAAGTGACACAAATCGGCTCCGATGGTACCCGGATTCGTCAATCCTACCTGTCCGTTCATGTTGGCACCATCCATGTATACCTGTGCGCCACAAGAGTGGATAATCTGACAAATTTCCTTGATTTCCTCCTCAAAGATACCGTGAGTGGACGGATACGTAATCATCAAGGCAGCCAGTTCGTCCTTGTGTGCCTCTGCTTTTTCGCGCAAATCATTCAAATCCACGTTTCCATGCTCGTCGCAGGCACAAGTCAGCGGTTCATACCCCGCCTGTACGGCAGACGCCGGATTTGTACCGTGTGCCGATGCCGGAATCAATACCAAATGACGGTGACCTTGTCCGATGCTTTCCAGATAGCTCCGGATGACACGCAACCCTGTATATTCACCAGCGGCTCCAGAATTCGGCTGAAGAGAAACTCCTGCAAAACCTGTGATGGTCTTCAATTGTTCGCACAGGTTATGAATCAAAGTCTGATAGCCTGCAGCCTGATCATCCGGCACCAGCGGATGTACATTCATCCAAGCCGCATTACTCAACGGTAACAGCTCGGCAGCCGCATTCAGTTTCATGGTACAAGAACCCAATGAAATCATAGAGTGAGCCAATGAAATATCCTTGCGCTCCAAGCGTTTGATGTAACGCATCATTTCCGTTTCCGTATGGTACTTGTTGAACACTTCATGAGTGAGGTATGCACTCTTACGCTGGAAAAGTTCAGGCAGGGGAGCAGTTACAGGAATCGGTCCGGCATCGTGTGTCGGTTCTTCTGCCGCTACAGCAAACAAGCTGACAAGTCGTTTGGCATCAGCCGATGTGGTTGTTTCGTCCACACTGATACCTACATCTCCATTGTCGAAATAACGCAAGTTGATTTCCTTGCCCAAGGCAATGGTACGTACTTCCTGTAGCGTTACATTGTCCGGCAACTGGATTCTCAGGGTATCGAAGAACGTGTCGTGACGCAGTTTATAGCCCAGACGAACCAACTGTTCAGCTACCCATACAGCTACGGCATGCACCTGTTCTGCAATCTCACGGATACCTTCCGGCCCGTGGTACACAGCATAGAATCCAGACATCGTAGCCAGCAAAGCCTGAGCGGTACAGATGTTGGAAGTAGCTTTTTCACGTTTGATGTGCTGCTCACGAGTCTGTAAGGCCATACGGTAGCACAAGCGTCCGTATTTGTCTTTTGACAAGCCGATGATACGTCCCGGCATGTTGCGTTTGTATTCATCCCGTGTAGCAAAATAAGCGGCCGAAGGACCTCCGTAGAACATCGGCACGCCCAAACGCTGTGAGCTTCCGAAGACGATATCAGCTCCCCATTCTCCCGGAGGAGTAACAATAGCCAATGCTAAGATATCAGCGGCTACAGCCACTTTACATCCAGCCGCATGTGCTTGCTCTGTAAATGCCCGGTAGTCTTCAATGCTTCCGCTGTTGTTCGGATACTGCACGATACAGCCAAACATGTCGGGCGTGAAAGTCAGATCCTTGTAACTGCCCACCTTCACTGTGATGCCCTGCGGAATGGCACGGGTACGGATTACCGCCAAATCCTGCGGAAAGATCTCCTCATCCACAAACAGCACGTTGGCTTGTGCCTTCTGCTGTGCACGACTTCTCAATCCGTGCATCATCGTAGCTGCCTCAGCAGCTGCAGTAGCCTCATCCAGCAAAGAACAGTTGGCCAACGGCATAGCGGTCAGGTCGCTGATTACGGTCTGGAAGTTCAGCAAAGCTTCCAGTCGTCCCTGTGAAATCTCAGCCTGATAGGGAGTATAAGATGTATACCACACCGGATTCTCAAATACGTTGCGTTGGATGACAGCCGGAGTTACGGTATCATACCATCCGCATCCGATGTAAGTCTTATATAATTTATTCTGGGCAGCCAGTTGACCGATGTGCGTGGCAAATTCACGTTCAGTCATAGCAGGCCCCAACTTTAGCGGTTCTTTCAACCGAATATTGGCCGGGATGGTTTTATCTATCAACTCATCCAAGCTTTTGACTCCAATTTTTTTCAGCATCAGGGGAAGTTCTTTCTCCCCAACGCCGATGTGTCGATTTGCGAATGTTGTAGTTTTCATTGTTTTATATGGGGATTTAGGTTTCAAATGAAAAAATAAGAATGTCAACGGAAGAAAGGATTGTTCATCTTTTCATATCCAATAGTCGTGGTACTTCCATGTCCCGGATAAACGACTGTTTCATCAGGAAGCACCAGCAACCGCGACATGACACCGTCGCGTAACTGCTCGAAATTACCTCCTTCCAAATCAGCCCGTCCAATGCTGCCCCGGAACAAGACATCACCACTGAATATACATTGCTGTGACTCACTATAGAACACCAGTCCGCCCGGTGAATGTCCTGGTACGGCAATCACCTTCAATTCTTGTTGTCCTATTTGCACCTTGTCTCCATCGGCAAGCGACTTGCCCATGGCAGGGGGGGCTTCGTTCAACGGAAAGCCAAACATCCGGCAATATTCTCCGATGCGCGGCAAAAGGAAGGCATCCTTCTCGCTGGCTTCTGTGCTCAATCCGAACTCCCGAAGCATGAACGCATTGCCGAACACATGGTCCAGATGCAAGTGCGTGTTCAGCAGATGAACCACCGTCAGTTGGTTGTCTGTAATGAATTTCTTCAGGGTCTGCTGTTCTTCCTTATAATAGCATCCGGCATCAATCACAGCTGCCTGCAGTGTTTCATCATCCCACACTACATAGCAGTTGACCGGAAACATATTGAATTCAAATGATTTTATTTTCAGCATACGATTATTATCCGTTAATGGTTACATAGACCACTTTTTTGGTCTCGAAATATTCTTCTTCAAAATAATCCTTCAAGTCGTAAACAAGTGCCTGATGTTTCACGGGCATGACCTCCTTTTCCAGCTCACCCCCTTTCAGACAGATCAGTCCGTTAGGAAGGGCATTGTGCTGTTCTTTCCGAATGTTCTTCCGGATGATTTTCAACAGGTCTGTGAGCGGCATCACCGCCCGGCTTACCACAAAGTCGAATTGTTGCTTCTCCTCTTCGGCACGACAATGACGGGTGGTCACGTTCTTCAATCCGATAGCCTGGGCTATTTCCGTAGCCACCTTCACTTTTTTGCCGATGCTATCTACCAGGTGGAAATGTGTGTCAGGGAATAAAATGGCCAACGGGATGCCAGGAAAGCCTCCGCCCGTACCCAAGTCCATCACCTCTGTACCTAGTCGGAACTGGATAATTTTCGCAATACCCAGCGAATGGAGCACATGATGCTCATACAGGTTGGTAATGTCCTTACGGGAAATCACGTTGATTTTGCTGTTCCAGTCTGTATATAAGTCATACAATGCCGCAAACTGTTGCTTTTGAACCTCACTCAGGTTCGGAAAATATTTTAAGATAATGTCCATGTATTTATTTCTTGATTAAATAAGCATCTATGTCTTGATAGGGAACCGTCAGTTCAAACGCCCCCATATAATACGGAGCAATGTCATACCGGTTATACAAGAAAGTCACCCCGTCTTTCCCAAGCAGGAAATTATCAGGTACATACAAATCTGTTTCCAGCAACAAACCTACTTCCTGCAATCCTGCTACACACGTCAATGTGTCTGTATTCAGTTTCTCGTTCGCCTCGGCCAGCAGTTGCGGTAAAATCAGCTGACAGATTTTTTCTTCTGTTCCCTTGACAAACACGTCTTTCTTGCTCAGGCTTTTCCCACTTGTGGCATCCACATTAACCCAATGACTCCATGTGTTGGGATGCGCACCGCCCGTATTCTCATAAGTCGTTACAACATAATTCCAGACGCTGTCTTTCCCTTCGATCAGCTTGGACGTTATTTCATACTCATAATTGTACCAGTTAGGAATCTCGTCGGCTTTCATGCCGTTCTTCACATCTGTCTGATAAGGAGTTTGCACATCCCGCAAATAATCGTTTGCCAGACTTTCCTTGATGGAAGCAACAAAACTCTCAGGAGAAGCGGCCCCTGTATGTGCGCTGGAAAATGCTTCTTCCAACACCTTGTTGATGACACCAGCCAGCGAATCGTTCGCTTCGGACGACTTCAAATATGTAAAATTGATTTTTATCTGACATGTAGGTGATTCAGGATTTTCCTTGTCCAAATACACAATTGTATCCATCGGAATAGAATCTACAGCCATCCGGTCTACTTCTTCCGAACGATTTCCTGTACATCCCGGCAACACCATCGTGGAGAATGCTCCACATAATAAAATAGAGGAGAACATCCCTCTCTGTAATTTTTTCATCATATTCAGAGGTTTAGAATCAGAGAATAGTTTCTACATCTACAAATATAGCATAACTTCGCGAATTGTCATGGAAAAAGGAATTCTTTTTGTAAATCTTTGCCATTCCCATGGAAAAATTCTTTCTTTGCAAAATGTAACCTATTAAGATTAAAATGCCATGATGATAACTGAAAATTGGGGGATAATCTCCTATGAAGCAGCCTGGCAACGACAAACTGCTCTCTTTGACCAACTGATTGAAGCAAAACTTCACGAAAAGCCTTATACTAACCGACTTATCTTTTGCCAGCACCCACATGTATATACGCTGGGAAAACACGGCAAAACCGCTAATATGCTGCTGGATGAGAACCAGCTCCATGCCCTTCATGCTGAACTGTTTCATGTAGACCGGGGAGGGGATATCACCTATCACGGGCCTGGACAGTGGGTGTGTTATCCCATTTTGAATCTGGAAGATTATAACTTGGGGCTGAAGGAATACCTGCACATGCTGGAAGAAGCCATCATCCGCCTGTGCGGACAATACGGCATAGAGGCCGGAAGAGTGGAAGGAGCTACCGGCGTTTGGCTGGGCGCAGGTACACCCGACGAACGAAAGATTTGTGCCATGGGCGTTAGAAGCAGTCACTTCGTTACGATGCACGGACTGGCTTTCAACGTGAACACCGACCTCCGATATTTTGGATACATTCACCCCTGTGGATTCATTAACAAAGGGGTAACCTCATTGGCTGCCGAACTGCATCGAGAACTTCCAATGGAAGAGGTGAGAGACAAACTGGAAAAACTAATCCGCAATTTATTGGGTGAAACGGTTTGACTTATCGGTCAAACCGTTCTGCTTCGTATTTTCTCAGTGGCGATCCGTAAAAGCCTTCAACTGGGCACAAATTTGCGCCATCCCTTTCACAGAAGGGTGACCTCCCTGCTTGTCAATGCCCTTCAGTTCAAGGCAGGGAACCCCATAATGCTGACAAATGGTCTTTACCGATTCGTTGATTTCCGCCTTCAAATCGCAGTTCAACAAGAAATACACTTCCACATTAGGATAGCGGTAACGAATGTGTTCTAACATATAGGCCATAGCCGGACGGAAGCTGTACAAATCCTTCTTTGTCCAATTCTGATACTGGTATTGCCCCAAAGGCACTCCAGCCCAACTGTCGTTCGTTCCGCCGAAAATCAGAAGGATGTCCGGACAACCCAAGTTGTTCATTCTTGTCACAAAAGAACGGTCGGAATAATCCGCCTTTCCATATCCCGTATGACAGATAGTGGAACCCGAGAAAGAATTGTTCACACACAGGCGGTAACCGCTTTCCTGAATGAACTTGTACCACCACGTCTGGCCGACGGAGGTCACATCGTTCTTACTCAAAGGCTGGGGGAAATACCACACGGCATTCGTATCCGGTTGAAGATAATGTTCAAAGGTGGAATAAGAATCTCCCAAAATAGAAACAGATTTCCGGTATTGCGAAAATCCGGTACTGCAAATCAATAGAAAGGAAAGCAGTATAGCATACGTTTTTCTCATGATATGTCGGTTAAAGTTTCCACAAATGTACGTGATAAAAAGCAAACCCCACAGAAAAAGCTGATGTAAATAAGGAGTTTTTGTCCGGAACAAGTAATCAGGGTAAAATTATCTGTAATTCATCTACTGCAAATCTCCCCAAACTGACGTATTTTTGTAGCATAGAAATCTATAACGTATTATAAAAGACATGGAACTAAATGATTTTTTGACACATGTAGCCCAACGTCGCCCATTGGACACCCCTGAAATTCAGGAGTTCCTGAACCGAATGAGTGACGAAGCCCGTCGGGTAACTTTTGAATTGAACGGCTCCTACCATACCATGGAAGAAATTCAAGCACTGATGTCCCGTCTTTTCGGAAGACCGGTCGATGCATCTTTCCGGGTGTTTCCTCCGTTCTACACCGACTTTGGGAAAAACATTCATGTAGGGAAGGATGTGTTTATCAACGCTTGCTGCCATTTTCAGGACCAAGGTGGAGTCACCTTAGGCGACGGTTGTCTGATAGGACACGATGTGGTATTTGCCACACTTAACCACGACCTGAATCCCGAACGACGGGCTGCCATGAATCCGGCTCCCATTGTGCTGGGAAAACGGGTGTGGGTAGGCTCCCATAGTACTATATTGCAAGGAGTCACTATCGGTGACGGTGCTGTAATTGCAGCAGGAGCTGTCGTGACCAAAGATGTGCCGGCCAATACGATAGTAGGAGGAGTACCAGCTAAATTTATCCGGAACATAGAATAAAGATTTTGCGTTTTTGCCTATATGAGAAAAGGTCGGTGGATTTGTCTGCCGGCCTTTTTATTTAAACAAAGGGTAGGGGCATAAAAAAAGTTCCAAAAATCTTTCGATTTTCAGAACTTCCTCCTTTTGCTTCACAGCTTCGGTACACCCTCAGGGATTCGAACCCTGGACCCACTGATTAAGAGTCAGTTGCTCTACCAACTGAGCTAGAGGTGCATAT
>UMAU01054643.1_pt1 | contig 10216 bp, 6 predicted proteins | sample 1963791 | NCBI WGS metagenome assembly UMAU01 (sample SAMEA4835924, study PRJEB28245) | human gut metagenome | biome: gut microbiome; material: fecal sample | place: Denmark | collected 2008
ACTTGCTCCGGATATCAAAATCATTGCTCCTTGGCGTGATGACAAGTGGCAGATGGATTCCCGTGAGGCAGAGATCGCATACTGCAAAGCACACGGAATCGATCTTCCATTCGGCACAGACCAGAGTTACAGCCGTGACCGTAACTTATGGCATATCAGCCATGAAGGACTTGAGCTGGAGAATCCTGCAAACGAGCCAAATTATGATCATCTTCTGGTTCTTGGTGTTTCCCCTGAGAAAGCTCCGGACGAAGGCGAATATGTAACCATGACCTTTGAAAAGGGTGTTCCAAAAACTGTAAACGGAAAAGAAATGAAAGTTTCCGATATCATCCGTGAATTAAACCGTCTCGGTGGAAAGCACGGTGTCGGCATCATCGATATCGTAGAAAACCGTGTCGTTGGTATGAAATCCCGTGGTGTATATGAGACTCCTGGCGGAACGATCCTTATGGAAGCACATGACCAGCTGGAAGAACTGGTTCTCGACCGCGATACCTTATCTGCAAAGAAAGAGATGGGCAACCGTCTTGCCAATGTTGTATACGAAGGAAAATGGTTCACTCCTCTTCGCGAAGCAATCCAGGCATTTGTTACTTCTACCCAGAAGTATGTCACCGGTGAAGTAAAATTCAAGCTCTACAAAGGAAACATCATCAAAGCCGGCACAACTTCTCCATACTCTCTCTACAGTGAGTCTCTGGCAAGTTTCACAACCGGTGATCAGTACGATCATCACGATGCAGACGGATTCATCACACTGTTCGGACTTCCTCTGAAAGTTCGTGCAATGATGCTGCAGAATGTAGATAAAAAAGATCTGGATAAATAAATCCCCAGAATAAAAGAAGCACCGCAGTCGCGGTGCTTCTTTTATTTTTTCGATTGTTACCCGGATTTTATTCTGCCGGAAACCAGGAAGCAAGCTTTACTTTGCTGCTGCCATCTGCCTTATAGCAGTAAACTGCAAGTTTCTCAGTCACATCAGCTCCCTTGTATGGAACATTTGCTTCCACGAATACATAATTTCCACAAACCGAGTATTTTTCAATGCCAAGTTTAAAGGATGCCACAAGGTTTTTCTTTCCCGTCCTGTTATCTGTCCGGTAGAGTTTCGTCTGCATGTACCGATCCTTTCCTGTCGTACTATAGGTATACGTTCCATCATTGACAGCTTCCAGTGAAACACTCAGATAATTTTCATCCTTAACAGCAAAGGAACCTCTCTGATAACTTTTTCCCTCCAGATCATAAAATGTCCTGTTCTCGTTTTCTTTGGTATAGTAAATCTTTCCCTCACTTTGAAACAGGGAATACCTATAAGCATCTCCGCTGTTTGCAATCTGTGCTACTTTCTTTTTATCCGTTCCATCCGTCTTCATGCTCATTACGATTCCGGTATCTTCCGAATAATTCATGCCATCTTCACTTTTACTTTTCAGTGCCAGATAATAAATCCGTCCATCTACAAGCTGTGGGTCACGTCCGAGCGCAAGTTTCTTTGCGGATTTCCCGTCTTTTGCGATCCGGTAAATATATTCTTTTGTTGCATCGGTTCCATAGTAACGGTCCCAGGTTGCATAAATATATTTCTTATCCACAGATAACTGGGAAAAACCATTGCTTCCCTTTTTGTTTTTCCCTATTTTGTAGGAATATACCTCACTCTTTTTGCCTGTTTTGGTGTTGTATTTCATAATTCCCATACGCACACCCATCATTTCAAACGCATAATACAGGTTCTTTCCATCCGAAACCGTACATGACGTACCCTTCATCAACGGTTTTGCCTCCGTCTGCACGTCCGTGTGGATCGGCATCACCTCATTATCATACGATACCTGACCGGTCTGTTCCGTTGTATCTGCAAAAGCTGTAACCGAAGGCATCACCGCACACCCTGTAAAAGCGATCGCTCCTGCCAGTGTCGAGGCAGCCATTGTTTTTTTAAACTGATTCCAAGATTTTTGTCTCATCATTCAAGACCTCCATTCCTATCTGTCTTTCATTTCGTCTGCATTGTACTCCCGCTTTTTCAGGAACGCAAGGTGTATCTGAAAAAGATAAGAATTTCATAAGAATCGTAACATCTTCTTAAAATATTAAGCCCAAAGTCCCATTGCCCGTGCGATCATAGCAAGAAGAAACAGGTGTGCCGGATAGAATATATAAAAGAAATATTTCATCTGTTTTCCTCTGGTTCCGTTATATAAATAAATCGGTATCATATCCAGAAATGCTGCTGCTTCAATGATACTTGCCAGCAGGGTTAAAACCAGAACACCGATACCCATTCCCTTCACTTTCTTCGGATAAAACATGTAAATTGCAAAAATTGTCACAATTCCCGACAAATCGTAATCTGTACAAAAAAGAAGTGCCAGAAATCCCCCCGCCGCAACTATCACAATGGTAAGAATCAGGCGGATGACTGCGGCCTTATTTCCGTAAACATCCTCCACAAACTTCTGCTTTATCCCTTCAACACCCCAGATCACCAAAAGCCCGAACAGCAAAGTAAAAAAGACATTGCTGCTGGAAAAATCCCACATTCTCCTGCTGAATGCCAGATCAAACGGAACCTCGGAAATCAGGGCAAACAAAAAAAGCCTCCCCGCATATTTTGCCCTGCTGCGTGTATGGTAAAATCCTTCTACCAGAAGAAAACAGTAAATCGGAAACGCCAGTCTTCCAATGATGCGCATCAAAAATGCGGGATTTTCCAGTCCCGGAATCTGTTCTAAAATAACGGCCGATGTGTGATCAATCAGCATGGAAATCACGGCGATCACCTTTAACCAATAGCCGGAAATCCCCTGTTGTTTAACGTTCATAATCCTGCTCCTCTTTATTATTATTTTGCAAGAAGCTGTGCAATCTCTTCTTTGTATGGCGGAATCGTCTTTTTGGTCTCTCCCTCGGCACAAAGCCACGGTGTCTCTAAAATCTTCGGGATTTCCACAAAGCGCGGATCGTGAACCAGACGGTACAATGGTTCAAATCCAATGGTTCCCTTTCCAATGTTTGCATGACGGTCTTTATGTGCTCCCAGAGGATTTAAACTGTCATTGATATGAAAAACCGCAATCTGATCCAGCCCGATCACCTTATCAAAAGTCTCGAACACGCCATCATAATCATGCACCAGATCATAGCCGGCATCATTCACATGACAGGTGTCAAAACAGACTCTTAACCGTTCCTTTTTGTGCACTCCGTCATAGATTGCCCTGATCTCTTCAAACGTTCTTCCAATCTCGCTGCCTTTTCCTGCCATCGTTTCCAACGCAATAAACACATCATCCCCGTTGGCATCAAGCACCATATTCAGTCCCCGGACAGTCTGTGCAATTCCTGCCTCCGCCCCCGCGTCTAATGCAGATCCCGGATGCAGTACCAGAATTTTACTGCGCATGGCAGCTGTGCGCCGGATCTCTTTTTCCAAAAATTCCACAGCAAGCTCAAATGTCTCCGGCTTTACCGTATTGGCAAGATTGATGATATACGGTGCATGAACCACGATTTCCCGGATTCCAGCCTTTGTGGCATACTCCCAGCCCGCCTCAATATTTAAGTCTTTGATTTCTTTTCTCCGGGTATTCTGCGGTGCCCCTGTGTAGAGCATCAGCACATTTGCTCCATAACGCTCCGCTTCCTTCACGGATGCCAGAAACATCTCTTTTCCTGCCATTCCCACATGAGAGCCTATTTTAATTTCTTCCATTTTATATGTCCTCTGCTTTCAGCTTTTTCTTCTGCTGATGTGCAGTAATTGCGATCAGCAGATTTTGCGGAATAAATCTTCCGCATATCGTTGCTGCCTTGATTTCAGTCGTCGGAACAATGAGCACTTTGCGTCTTTTCATCTGCTTTAATGCATATCCGGCGCAATACTCCGGTGTGATTCCGGCCAGTGCAAATTCAACATTTGCCACTTCATTGAATTCCGTATTCACCGGACCCGGACACAATGCCCCTACATACACCCGGCTGCCTCTCTGCTTCAGTTCCAGCGCCACTGCACGCGTCAGACTCGCCATATAGGCTTTGGTCGCATAATAGGTGGCCATATAAGGGCCTGCCGGAAGCAGTCCTGCCGAAGAAGCGACATTTAAAATGTAACCGCCCTCCTGCTTTTCCATGCGGCGAAGCATCAGTTTCATCAAAAGATGCATGGCCTTGACATTCACATCAATCATCTGCATTTCCTTCTCTGCATCTGTCTCGAGAAAACTGCCGCAATCCCCAAAACCGGCATTGTTGATCAATATTCCGACCGGAACCGGCTCCAGCTGCTGCATCAGACGGTAACACGCTTCTTTTTCGGACAAATCTGCCGTGATAACCATGCTTTCCGTCCCACTTTTTTTCAATTCCTCCGCCAGTGCCTGCAGCCGGTTTTCCCGTCGCGCAACCAGTACCAGACGGTATCCTTCTGCCGCGAGCTGTCTTGCAAATGCCATACCAATTCCGGAACTTGCCCCTGTAATAACTGCATATGTTTTTTTCATTTTACATCCTCCTAAAGCATAATGAGTATAACACAGCAGCCCCCGGTTGTCTAATAAAATCAGGGCTTACAGAGGTTCCCCCTGTAAGCCCTATGGCAGAAAAATGAGTATAAAACGATTGTTTTAAGGTTCTGGCTTATTTCACCTTTACCTTCATCCTTACTGTTTTTTTGGTTCCGTCTTTTAATGTAACCTCTGCGGTCACTTTTCCGGTTCCTTTCTTCTTTCCGGTAATCTTTCCGTTTTTATTTACGGAAACCACAGACTTCTTTGAAGACTTATAGGTAATCTTTGCCACGTTTTCCATATTCAGCTTCTTGTTCCATTTAAATACGGTTGTCTTTTTTGTAGCAACATTTACTGTGGTCTTTGCTGGCTTAACGGTTTTTGCGATCTGCTTTGCCTCAGCCTTTACCTCAGCCTGTGTCTTTACGACATAAGTTCCCTCACCCTTAAATGTCAGTGAGACAGAACCATCCTTTGCGACCTTGTAAGCTTTCTGGTTTACAAGAACCAGTTCCCCGGTCTTTTCATCTTTCTTCATTACGGCAAGTTTTGCACCTGCTTTGACATCTGCTGCATTTACCTGCAAGGTGTATGCGGTTGTTCCATCCGCTTTCTTGACTTCCTGTGTGATGATTACGTCTTTCGTTCCGGCAGCTTCTGTTACAGCTTGGATCACATCGGCATTTACGGTTGCTTTCACGCCTGTTTTGCTTGTCTTTCCAGTTGCTGCTACTGCTGCCTCTGCTGTAACCTTTCCATCCCCACTCTTGGTAACGGTTACGGTTGCTTTCGTTCCTGCCGGAAGTTTTTCTGATGGAACAGTAATCTCCATCGTTGTGTCTTTCTTAATATCCTCCGAAGGCTTGGTTTCGGTTGTTGTGCTTCCACTGCTGGATGAGCTTCCGCCGGAAGAGTTCTTTTTCAAAACAACGGTTCCACCGTCTGCAGCTGCAGGAATGGTTACTTCTACCTTGCCATTGTTTACGGTATATGATGTTCCGGAATACAGATCTTTCAAAATTGTTCCGTTGCTTTCACTTACCGGAACTTCTACAGTTTGTGCAGCACCCTTGATATTTAAACCAACATATAATTTGGTTCCTTGATAACTTCTGGATACAATATCATAGCCTTTTTCATCGGATGCCACGATCGTTTTTCTGTCACCTCTTGCAAATACATCTGTGTATGCATTACGGATGGAAAGCATCTTCTTATAATGCTGATAGGTCTTATTGTCATTACTTACTATTGACCAGTCAAAATCATAACGATTTGTCTGATATGGATAATTATTTAATCCTGTCTGTCCGATTTCCTCACCATAATAAATCACTGGCTGTCCCTTTGCAGTAATTTGTAAGCTTGCTGCAACCATAGACGCTGCTGTTGCTGCGTCTTCAGCCATTCCACCATCCAAAAGTTTCTTCTTAAATCCATCCTCGTCATGACTTCCAAGGAACTGACCTGTCATATATGTATTGTTTAATACACTATTTCTGGATGTCAGGAAACTTTCTACGGAAGAAATATTTCCCTTTACAAAATTAGTTGCCTGATCGTTAAAATCAAAATCCAGATCCGAATCCATTTCTCCGGTTCCTAAAGTATTGCCATTAGAAGCATAGCCTCCTCCTGCATACTCTCCAATCATCTTAAAATCTGAATCTACTTCCGTCAGAGCATTCTTTAATTCTGCCCAGGTATCATTTTCCACATGTTTAACTGTATCAACACGGAAATAGTCGATACCAAAATCTTTTACCCACTGTGTCTGCCACTTGACAAGCTGTGCGCTGACTGCAGGATCTTCTGTTTTAAAATCTGGTAAATTGCTTAAGGAATCTTTCTGATCACTTCCAGATACAATATCATCTCCGCTTCGGATCATATCACCAAAGTCCGTATCATATCCGGCATGGTTAACCACAATATCTACCATAATACGAATACCGCGGTTATGTGCCTGATCGATCAATGTCTGGAATTCTTCTTTTGTTCCAAGCGTTGGGTTCAGTTTTGTAAAATCGCTTGCCCAATATCCATGGTATGCAGCATTGTACGGAACATCTTCTTTTCCCGTGTCAGTTACCGTAACTCCCGGAATATTTTCTACAATAGGAGTAATCCAGATTGTATTAATTCCCAAATTCTCTAAATAGTCTAACTTTTGTGTAATTCCTGCGAAATCACCACCATGATACAGACCTGCATTATTCTTTCCGTAAGTCTTTTCTCCGCTTGCTGTATTGTTTGATTCATTTCCATCAAAGAAACGATCCGTTACCATAAAATAAATAACTGATTCATCCCAGTCAAAATCATCTGCATTCTTCTTGTTACGTGCAGTAACTTCCACCTGTACACTTGTTGTATACTCATTTCCATACTGATCTGTTACAACAATTGGCAATGTCTTTTTTCCTAATGTTGTATCAGTTGTAGCTGAAATTGTTACAGCCTGTAAATCTGGTACAATTGCTAATGCACTACTTCCACCTAAAGAAGAAACATCAATGCTTGCAGATGCAACTTCCATCTTCTTTGTATCATTCTCATCCTGATTTACAGTAAATTTTACGACATTATTCTCATTATAATTAAATGATGCATTCATTACCTCTGCCTGAATAGTGGCATTCAGCTTATAATACTCAATATAAGAATAATCGTTTCCCCCTTTTTGTTCCTGCTTATCGTTATATTTGTCTAAAATATATTCATCCCCGACTTTATAACGATAATATGTACGTCCGCTTTCCAGTTTGTTATAGTTATACTCAAAACGCTTATTCCCAGCATTATAAGTCATTTCATATTCCGTACCATTGATATCTACAGATACCTTCATATCTGCAAGCTTATCATCAATTAAGGCGTTATCATCCCGATAATAAAATGCAATCTTATTTTCTTTTGGAAGGACTTCATATCCCTTATTGTATGGAGCACTTAATACCGGTTCTTCCCCTTTTTTCATGCTTGCGCATACAACGTTCTGCTCTTGTGGAAATGCAATGGAGTGATCTCCTCCATCCTTGATCCAGTCAGAGCCGGAAGGATCCAGCACAACCACGAAATCAACCTTCGTACAGCTTGACTTTACCGGAACTTTAATTTTCCATTTTCCTGCTCCTGCGGATTCAAATTTTTTCAATTCTGCCGCAAAACCAGTGGTCCATGAATAAAACTCCGGGGTGGTTGTTAAAGTATCATTTTCATATTCAAGATAAAAATATCTTGGATCTTCTTTGGTAATGGTAGGTTTTTCTGTAACTGGTGTTTTTCCATACACATACCATAAGGTTACTTCTGAAGTATTCTCATCAATAGTATAGAATCGATTGCCATCTTGTCCCCCATCCCATGTTCCAGCTTGATCTCTAGCAATAATTCCAAGTGAATTGTATGGCACCGTAACCGTTCCCTGTACCCATGTTACATTATTTTCTGTATCTTCTACCGTTTTATTTAAAGTAACAGTCGTATTGTTATTGTTACTCCCACCATTCTCAAAAATGTAAATATCCGATACCCCGGGCTTCATTTCCAAATCCTGAGAATACATATTTATGGTTACCTGATACTGCTTTTCTACAACTGGAATTGACATTTCCTGTTCGAAATCACCACAAGAAACAATAACCGTCACTTCCGTCAAAGACGTGTCTTTTGCAACAGAAAGCCTATTGTCTGTCAATGTTACTCCCGCTATTTCTTCTTTTAACCTATAAGAAACATTAACATCTTTTGCATCAGCTGAAGTGCCATCATAATACTTTGCAGATGTTTTTAATTCTTTTGTTTTTCCCTTTGAAATATTTCCATTATCAACTACAAGTTTCTTTAACTTTTTCTGGCTAACCTCTACATTTTTTGCATCCGTTGTATCTGTAAGGTCAATTGTAAAAGTAACATCAGATGGAGCCTCTATGGTCACGCTACGATTGCCGCCACTGCCAGATCCATATCCCCATGGCTTATCCCATCCGCAGTTCTCAGGATCTTGTAAAATCTTATAGGAATATGTTCCTGCTGAAACATTAGCAAATGTAATGCTGTATTTATTTCCATCCTTTGTCAAGGAATTTTCATCGTGAAATCCCCAGTCAAAGCCCGTTAATGCTGTATCTCCTGATATAACATAAATATCCCTTACCGTTGCTTTTTTAATTTCTGTTGATTTATCAGCACCTGTATACCATTTATTTTCTGTTGGAACATAATAAGCAGCTTTATATCCACCTTTTGCAATTTCGGAATTCCAACATTTATACTCAGTTCCTTTTTGGTCAACAAACTGTAATCCATCTATAGTTCCGGAAATGGTCACATATCCCCATTTTTCATTTTCCTGATCCGCTAATAATGTAGGAAATTTAACACCATCTCCCCATGTTTTTGGTCGAAAGGCATGTTCCTTATCCCCTTCTGTAACATAAGCAGAATTCCAAACATTTACGCCCCAATCAGTTACTTTAGTTCCATCCGGCAACTCAAAATATAATTTTACAGCTGCCTCTTCTGCTTTTGCCTGTACCGCCCCAATCGGCAAAAGTGTCAGAACCATCGCAATTGCAAGTAAAAAACTTACAAAACGGTTCTTTGTTGAAAACCTTCTCTCTCCCATTTTTTCCTCCTTTTGAATGATATTTCGGTTTTTTTCGTTTTTCATTATACTTGAAAATGTATACGAAATAAAGTTGGAAAAACTGCCAAAAAACCTCTGGAAATTTTGTCTAAAAATTCCAGAGGTTTTTTCAACTTATTATACACATTGTATATTCATTTTTGTTGCTGCAGTACCAGCTCGCGCCCTGTCACATCCAGTTCCATGCTCTGTGGATCTTTTTTATACTGCTCAAGCACGGTCAGCCACAGCATATGTACTTCGTAGATCAGCATCTGATCCGCCTCCACTGCATACGGAGCTAAAACATCCACATCGAAGAAGCGGATGCCAAGCGGTGGCAGAAAAATCAAATTGCAGGACTTCTTTTTCTCTCCGCAGGTGTAGATCTGCTCATAAGAAACCAATAGAAATTCTTTTTCCTGATCCATACAGTGATAGGAAACAAAACACTCATCAATCACCCATGTCTCTCCCTCTTCGGTTTCCACTGGTTTCTTCGCCGGATCGTTGTACTCGGTAGTCTGGCACTGAATATCCCAGTGCAGTTTTCCTTCCCGCGTTTTTTGTATCATATCGGTCACTTTACGGACCAGCTGTTCTTCCTTTTTCTTCATTCTTATGCCTGCTCTCTCACATAAATCTGTGACAGATTATTCATGATCGCCGCTGCGACATCCGGTTTATTCATAGAGTAAATGTGAATGTGGTTGACTCCGTTGGCAATCAGATCAATAATCTGCTCGGTTGCATAGGCAATTCCTGCCTGCTTCATGGCTGCAGGGTTGTCCCCAAACCGATCCACAATGCTTAAAAATTTGGCAGGAACCAGATTTCCGGTCAGGGAAATCGTTCTCTTCACCTGTGCTGCATTGGTAACCGGCATGATTCCGGCAGTCACCGGAACATCAATTCCTTTTGCAAGTGCCTTATACAGAAAACGATAGTAAATGTTATTATCAAAAAACATCTGTGTGGTCAGATATTCACAGCCTGCATCCACTTTTTCTTTCAGATGATCCAGATCTTCATTCATATTGGCAGCCTCCGGATGTCCCTCCGGATAACA
>UMAU01035240.1_pt1 | contig 9979 bp, 9 predicted proteins | sample 1963791 | NCBI WGS metagenome assembly UMAU01 (sample SAMEA4835924, study PRJEB28245) | human gut metagenome | biome: gut microbiome; material: fecal sample | place: Denmark | collected 2008
GTAGATGTGTGTCCGAAGCAGAACATTCATCTGTGTTCAGGCAAGAAATTAAAAGGAAATGAAATCCTTATTATTCTCCTGAAACTTGTATTGTTTATTGGGGTTTGTATTTTTGCACAAAGTTTGTAAGACAATTGACGAAATAAGAAGGTGTCCAATCCCTTATAAAGGCACCTTTTTTAAAAAACAACAGTTAGTAGAAACTAACTTAATGTGGAAAATTCTCAATTATGGTCAGAACATGCAAAAATCAAGATAAATATACAAAGATATTTCAGTACTTATACCTTTGTATGAAGCTATTAATTTTTATAAATTGAAGGAGGTTCACATGAGAAAAGGAATGTGGAAAAAAGGTTTAACAGTAGCTATGGCTGCTGCAATGTTGGCAGGACCTGTAAGTGTGCCAGCAGTATTTAACAATGGCGTGGCGGTTGTTAAAGCAGATGAAACAAATAAGGGACAAGATGTCTATGTGTTGATGAATATCCCATATGCTGATTTTTATAAGGCAGAATTAAATAATACTGTAAAAGTAGATGCGACAACTTCAGCAACAAAGACAAAAACAAAAAGTACATTAGCCAATGGATCTTATCATGCAGACAATACTGGAGAGCATATTTCAGGAATCACTTATCCTGTAAAGATCAAAGCAGGAACAGATCTATCTAAATTAACAAAAATTACAGACGCTTCTAAAGTTTCAATTACAGTAAATATGAAAGGAAAAGAAACAACAACAGAATATAAAGGCAAAGATGCTTTATTTGAAAGTGCAGATTATTCATATTATGAATTAGGTACAACAGCACCAGCGTACTATAAAGAATTAACTGTAAATGAAAATGGATCTTATTCTTTTGGCAAGACTACAGCAACTGAAAAAACAGTAAAAGGTGCAGCAATTGAGAAGTTTAAGACATCATCTAAGTATGGAGATTATCAATTAAATTTAAACTTTGATAAGGTTGCGGATAGTGATCAGATCAGTGGGAATACGAAAGTTCTTGCAGCAGTGATCACAACAATTGATGGAACACAATATGGATTAAGACATGTAGAAAATATCTGGAAAGGGACAGAATTTGCATGGGGAACAGGATTTACAACACAGTCTCATGGTTGCCCAATTTCTGGAGAACATTATGCATCTATGATGGGAAAAACAATTGATGCAGTAACATATTATACAGAAAATGGTGTAGTGAAATATGATATTGATGATACATATGTACCATATAAGTTTGATACAAGTGCATTTAAAGTTGAAAATGCAGATGTAACTTCCGGAAGTGCAAAAGTAACTGTGCCAACATTACCAGAAGCGTATGATGCAGAATATGCAGTAGAAGGGTTAACAAACGTCAGTGTTGAAAATGGAACATTAAAATATAATGCAACAGGTGTCAAACCAGGACAGTATACATTAAATGTAACAGATAAAAGCTCAAAATATGTACCATTTAGCACAAGTTTTACTTTAACTACAGATAATGTTGTAGCAGCATATAACAATGATGTTAAAGCACCTGCATTAGTGGCAGCAAAAGATGTGCAGGCAGATGATTTTGCAAACTTTGTAAAAAATATTCAGAAAGTTTCTGTGAACGGAAAAGAGTATGCAGCATCAGGAAAAGGAGCTGTAAAATTGATCAATGCAGATGGAACATTGGTGACAACAGCAGATGCATTAAAAGCAGAAGGTACATATAACATTGTTGTAACAGCGACTGGATATAATAAGACATTAGAATTTACATATACAAACAAGTCAGATACAACAGCAACAAAGCCATCAGATGCTACAGCAGCAACAAAGCCAGCTGTAAAACCAGTCAAAAAAGTAACAGTTAAGAAACAGACAGCAAAAGTAAAAGCAGGAAAGAAAAAATTAACAGTTACATGGAAGAAAGACAAAAACGTATCTGGATACCAGATTAAGATCGCAACTAAGAAAAACTTCAAAGGTGCAAAGACATACACAGTAAAATCTTACAAGACATATAAGAAAGTCATCAAGAAGTTAAAAGCAAAGAAAAAATATTTTGTAAAAGTACGTGCATACAAGACAGTAGGAAAATCTAAAGTTTACGGTGCATACAGTGCAGTAAGATCTTGCAAAGTGAAATAATGAAAAAATAAATAGTAGCGTATAGTTTTTCTGAAAAATAAAAACACGAGATTGCCATAGAAGGTAGCAGTCTCGTGTTTTGTTGTTATCTAATCATAAAGTTTTTAAATTATCTAAATCCAAATCATATTTATGAGGTATATCAGATCGTAATAGTGTTTTGATGGAATCTTTCTTCAAACGATTATTAATCGTAACATAAGATTTATCAAGCATTTCAGCCATTTCTCTGGCAGACAATGGTTCCAGACCAAATAAAGAATTCTGTAATAGTAAATGAAGAATTCCATAATCCGTTTTATCTTTAAAATTAGACAATAATATTCGCTCGAAATAATGCAAACGTTCTATTTTGTCTTCCAGAGAATCGATTAATGCTTCAATGGATGCAAGAATAATTTCTAGAAAATTTGTAATAAAACCAGTCAGGTCACCACGATTATCAGTATCATTTGTATAATCAAAACTTTTATAATATTTGGAAATATTTTGTTTTATTGTTTTTGCTAAATGATAGCTGATCAGAGGCTCTAATTCCTTGGATAAAAGATAACTGCTGATAAAACGATTTGTTCTTCCGTTTCCATCATAAAATGGATGGATATATCCAAATAGATAATGAAAGACGGAGATTCGAATCAAAGGAGGAATGGATTTATTATGCAATATAAATAAAGCTTTTTCCATACAGGCAATAATTTCGGTTTCTCCAGATATTCCACGGTGAATTTCTTTCATATGTGAATTGTAAACGGAAACAGATTTTTTTCGAAAAAAAATTCCATCTGGAAGATTCAAAGGATCATTATTTTTAATTTCTTCACTCACTAATTCATTGTAAATATTTCGAATGTCAGAACAATTATGAATTGAAATTTTTTCAGAATTTTTTAGTAAATTATATTTTTGAACTAATCCATAAAGACGCATATTTTTTTGTGTGATCGATTGTGTATTTAATATATCTTGGATCTCACGACGAGTACTATTTACGCCTTCAATTTCATTTGTAAGTTTTACTTCATCTACAAGACAAGTTTGAGTATATTGCTCCAGAGCAATCTGAGGGAGTTTTGATTTTAAATAGATTAAAGTCTGGGTAAGTTTATAGATTCTTGATGTTAAATTTAAAATTTCGGTAGTTGGGAGTGAAAAGCATGGAAAACCATGAATTTCGAAATCATAATGTAATGCCAGTTCATTTTCATATCGGGAAGAATAGATAGATTCAAATTGATTTCGGTTTGTATATCGATATTTTTTTAAAATGTGATAATCCATAGTTGTCCTCCTTAAAAAATATAAAGTGAATTTTAATAATAATAGAAGTATAACATAAAAAATTAAAAAATATACTAATTTTTTAATTTTTTTGGATATAATACATGTAAAAATAAAAAACGAGAGAAATTTTTAATTTCTCTCGTTTTTTATGAGCAATTAATAAAATCATCGTTTCTTTTTTCGAGAAGCTAACTGATTTGCCAGATTCACGATCGTCTCGATCGGATTTGCAAGCTTACTATGATGCATAGCTTCAATATATTTATCACGATCTTCATAAACGCTGTTAACAGCATTCAATAAAGTTTCGCTTGTAACATCCTTCTCCTGAAGCACATAGCTGTATCCCTGATTCTCAAAAGATTCAGCATTTAGGATCTGGTCTCCACGGCTAGCTTCTAATCCAAGAGGAATCAGGATATTTGGCTTTCTAAGTGCAAGAAGCTCACAGATTGCATTCGCTCCAGCACGGGACACAACAACATTTGCACATGCAAAATAATGTTTTAACTCATCTTTGACATATTCAAACTGTTTGTAACCTTCTCTGCCCTCAAGGCTTTCATCTAAGTTATTACGTCCACACAGATGAATGATCTGGTATTTTTCAAGTAACGCATCAATGTTACTGCGGATCGCATTGTTGATCGCAACAGATCCAAGACTTCCACCAATAACAAGAAGTACAGGTTTTTCTTCTGTAAATCCACACAGACGAAGTCCTTCTTCACATTTTCCTGTAAATAATTCTTCACGGATTGGAGAACCTGTTAGTACAGCTTTTCCTTCAGGGAGAAGTTTTACTGTTTCAGGGAAGTTGCAGCATACTTTACTTGCACTAGGAATACTTAACTTGTTTGCTAATCCTGGAGTCATATCAGATTCATGAATGATCACGGGAATATGGAGCTGTTTGGCAGCAATCACAACAGGCACAGTGACAAAGCCACCTTTGGAAAATACAACATCTGGACGAAGTTTCTTTAAGATCTTCTTTGCTTCAAAAAATCCTTTGATAACTCTGAATGGATCAGAGAAGTTTTTGATATCAAAATAGCGGCGAAGCTTTCCAGAAGAAATTCCATAGTAAGTAACACCGATATCTTCGATCAGTTTCTTTTCCATACCTTCGTAAGAACCAATATAATAAATATTATATCCTTCATCGATCAGTTTCGGTACAAGTGCCATATTTGGTGTAACATGTCCGGCAGTTCCTCCACCGGTTAATACGATTCGTTTCATGATCTTTTCACCCCGATTAATTATTTTCTTTGTACGCGATCAGTGCTTTAGAAAGCTGGTCTGGACAAGAAGTTCCACGGAAACCACACTGAATTCCAGATAATTTGTCGATAACTTCATCAATAGGCAGTCCCTTTGCTAATGCAGCGACACCAGTTGTATTTCCCTGACATCCACCAACAAAATGGATATCTGTTAAGATTCCGTTTTCTACCTCAAATTCAATTTCACTGGAACAAGTTCCTTTTGTTTTATATACCATAATTCTATTATCCTCCTGTAAATATATTTCAAAAATTCAGTATCTGGTAAAATGCCTAGATACACAACAAATTATAGTGCAAGAGAGTGTGTATTTCAAGAGATTCTTATTTGACATAAATTACGATTTCTCGTAAACTGAAATCAACATAAAAGAAAAGGAGATAACATATGATTGGTATCATTGGAGCCATGGAAGAAGAAGTCAGTCAGCTGATCGAAGCTATGGAAGAAAAAGAAAAAGTAACCTGTGCAGGTATGGATTTTTATTGTGGAAAGTTAAAAGATAAAGAAGTTGTGATCGTGCAGAGTGGAATTGGTAAGGTAAATATGGCATTATGCACACAAATTCTTGCAGACCGTTTTGATGTAAAAGCTGTGATCAATACAGGTGTTGCAGGTGGACTATATAAAGACATTGAGATTGGGGACATTGTAATCTCCAAAGATGCAGTTCAGCATGATGTAGATGCAACTGTTTTTGGATATAAAGTTGGGGAAATCCCTAGAATGGATACTTCTTATTTTGAGGCAGATAAAGATCTGATCGAACTTGCCAAGAAGGCATGTGACGAAGTGAATCCAGATATCCACAGCTATGTTGGAAGAGTAGTCAGTGGTGATCAGTTTATTTCAGATAATAAGAAGAAACATTATCTGATCAATGAATTTGATGGATACTGTGCAGAGATGGAAGGTGCAGCGATGGCACAGGCAGCACATTTAAATCAGATTCCATTTATCATTCTTCGTGCGATCTCTGATAAAGCAGATCAGGAAGCAGCAGGAAGTTACGAAGAATTTGAAAAAGCGGCAATAAAACACATTGTTCGTCTGGTTCTTGGAATATTAGACAGAATGTAGTCTAACTTTGTAGGACGGTTTCTCTTAAGTTTCGATAGATATCCTTTTATAATCATAAGTAACATATATATGATGAAAAGGAGTGGTATCTATGGAAATGTTAAGGGAAACTTTTTTTATGAAAGGATTTATAACAGCAATGGTGATCGCAGTTCTTACTAAGGTCATAGTTTGGGCAAATTATCATAGATTGTTAGTATCTTCAGAAGAAATGGAGAGACCAAAACGGTATTGGATCGGCACATTAAAAAAGAAAATAGAAAACTATTATAATCTGCAAACAAAAGTGAATAATATCAGCTGTATTGTGGATAAATATTTTGAAGCGGACAAGATATTGGGGATAAATTCGTTTTTCCTGGAACAGATTCCAGGGTTTTGTGCAATTATCTGTGTAGGTCTTGGATGTCTGGGCGCTATTCGTGGAATAGCAATGAATGCAGATATTAATTTCTGGGGAAGAAATTTGATCATTGGAGTTGTATGTGGAATTTCCATCTTTATGATGGATTATTTAACAAAAATGGATCAGATGAAGAGGAAAATAAAAATTAATCTGATCAACTATTTGGAAAATATATTACCAAATCGAATGTTGAATTATACAAAAAAACAAAATTATAAAGAAAATTTAGAAAATAAGAAAAAAGAAGAGATAAAAAAAGAAAAGAAACAGGTAGCGAATATCGAAGAGCATTGGGGAGAGATTGCAAGTTCCAGAGAATGTCAGCTGACAGATGAAGATCTGCAGATATTAAAAGATTTTATAAAAGACTTATAAAGTGAGAAATTGGATAATACATATAAGAAAAAGGGGTTGTGTAGGTGCTTTTATGAAATATCGAAGGATTTTTCAGATGATCTTAGTTTGTATAACAGGAATATTACTTAGTGGATGCAGGGGACAAATCGAAGAGCAGAAAAAGAAAAAGCAGGATACGCACCAAGATTCAACAATACAGATATACAAGACGGTGGGAAATGTTTCGCAAGGGATTGAAAGTTGGTGGTTTAAAAGAAATGAAGAACATCAGCAGCCAGAGGTTTCACAGAAAATAGATCTGTCAAAATATGATGCATATTATGTAGATCCAAAATGCACAGAAAAAAAGATTTATCTGACGTTTGATTGCGGATATGAAAATGGATTTACTCCAAAAATTCTGGATGTTTTGAAAAGACAAAAAGTTGTAGCAGCTTTTTTTGTAACAAAACCATTTATCAGAGAGGAAGCAAAGCTCGTAAAGCGTATGAAAAAAGAGGGGCATATCGTAGGAAATCACACGGTACATCATAAGAGCATGCCAACATTGTCAGATCGCGATAATAAACAGGAGATCATAGATTGTGCACAGTATTGTAAAGAAGCAACAGGATATGATATGGATCCTTTTATCCGGCCTCCAATGGGAGAGTATAATGAGAGAACACTAGCATTAACCAAAAAGATGGGATATCGGACAATTTTCTGGAGTATGGCTTACGTGGATTTTAAGGTGGATCAACAGCCTGGAAAAGACTATGTGATAGAACATTTTCAAAAATATACGCATAAAGGTGCGATTCCACTCATACATAATATATCGCGATCAAACGCAGAAGCGTTGGAGACAGTGATCATAAACCTAAAAAAAGATGGATACCGATTTGAAGGATTGAAAAAACTGCCGGACTATTGAAAGAAATTCGTTAGTTTGATAAAATAAGGAACGTTATAAATATTAACAGATACGCAGAATATCATTTATAATTAGGAGATACAGATGAATAAGATAGCACAATTTCATAAAGTAAGTTTTGAACAGTTCAAAGAAAGCTGGGATGATAGTTTTCCAGGAGCTTCAGAAGAAGAAATCAAAGAAATCTATGACCAGATCAAATTGCCAAAGAGAGCGACTAGAGGATCAGCAGGATACGACTTTTTTAGTCCGGTTGATTTTGAATTAAAACCAGGAGAAACAATCAAGATTCCAACAGGAATCCGAGTTTTTATTGAATCTGATTGGGTATTAAATATTTTTCCAAGAAGTGGATTAGGATTTAAATTCCGTCTTCAGATGAATAATACAGTCGGTATTATTGACAGCGATTATTTTTATTCCGACAATGAAGGTCACATTTTTGTAAAATTAACAAATGACACCAATGAAGGTAAGACAGTTTCAGTGGCACAGGGAACTGGCATGGTACAGGGAATCTTTATGCAGTACGGAGTTACGATTGATGATGATGCAACAGAAGTCAGAAATGGCGGCTTTGGAAGTACAACAAAATAGAAAATGAATAACAGGTCAGAGTATTAATCTCTGACCTGTTGTATTTTGTATGGAGATGATGAGAATCCATACATTTGTGGAATTTATAAGAGAGAATCCATTATATCTGAGATATGATTCAGAGATGAGATCTGTCATCAATGAAAATTATATTCTATATACGGACGAATACAGGGTGTCCTGTTTTTTTGACTGCCTGTTGCTATCTTGTAATCGGTAATCCTGCTGTTATTATTATGCGTTTAAAATACAATGTTCACTCCCTTATATATAGTAAACCGATTTTTGAAGAAAAAAGGGAACCAGAAAATAAAAAAATATTCTTATTTGTATTGTTCATAGGAAATCCTCTTTCTGAAACATGGTTCTTACGCGTTTCTTGGCTACAGCAATTCTTTTCTTAACTGCTCTTTCAGAAATATGAAACATACATGCAATCTCACTATATTTAAATCCATAGAAATAATGAAAAATTATAGTATCACGAAAATCGGGTGTTAGTGTTGAGAAAATGATCTTGAGAGAATCAAGATAAATATAACGGATAAACAGATCCTCAGGATCAATGAGATTACGAGAAATATCGTTACCATCATCATAATCTAAAGGATAGTGAGAATTTTTATACTCATCCATAGTTAGTGTATACATCACATTACGCTGTATAGCAAAGAGATAATAGATAATCTCGTGTTCAGGTACATGTAATGCTGTGTCAGGATGTAAAAGAATTCTTTCAAATATCTGCTGAACACCATCTTCAGCAATACTTGGATTTGACGTGTAATGAAAAGCATTACAGTATAATTTATGCGAATATTTCTGATATAAAAGTGCAACATATTCAGAAATATTCTGATTGTTTGTGGGGTGACCGTTTCCCTTCATATAAATAATCTCCATTTGTCTTGTGGTTTTGTAAACGATTTCAAAAGAAAATATAAAATTATTTAGTCTTCTTCAATTACCTGAATTTCAAGAAAATCAAAATCAATATCTTCTACAAAACTGTCAGAATTAAATCTGGTTTTTGAATGATGGATAAAGTCGTTTTTATTGTGATCAAGCCAGAGTGGTTTAGAAAGATCAAATTCATAACAGATCTCTTCCAATGCCTGATATACTTTTCTAGTTCGATTCAGATCACTATCTATACAGATTACAGTGTCTTTTAACATATGATTTTCATGAAAAATCTTGCCCCACATACGAAACATAAATAAACTCCTGCCTTAATAAATTGGTAAATAGTTACTTCTTTTGACTTAGTATAGAAGTATTTTTGTTTCTTGTAAAGCAAAATAGGTATGTTATACTAAAAAAAACATTACGTTAAAAGGGAGATGGAGCATGAAAATTTTAAAACGGATTTTTATAGATGGATTGTCAGGAATGGCAATAGGATTATTTGCAACATTGATCATTGGAACGATTTTAGAACAAGCCGGAACGATCATAGGAGGAGATATAGGAAATATGATCGTTATGGTTGCATCAATTGCTAAAGTATTGACGGGAGCTGGAATTGGAATTGGAGTTGCAAGTAAATTAGGAGAATCAACACTTGTATGTGCATCTGCCGCAAGTGCGGGTATGATCGGAGCTTTTGCTTCTGGCTTATTGAATGGAAGTGTAAGTTCAAGTGGCAAAATCCTATTAAGTGGCCCAGGAGAGCCTCTTGGAGCATTTGTAGCGGCTTACATAGGAATAGAGATTGGAAGGATTTTCATTGGAAGAACAAAGCTTGATATTATTTTGACGCCATTAACAACGATCGTATGTGGTGGAATCGTGGGGTTAACGGTTGGACCATATATTTCAGATCTCATGAAACAGATCGGAGAGATGATTCGATGGGGAACAGAACAGCAGCCATTTTTGATGGGAATTGTTGTTTCTGTATTGATGGGTATGG
>UMAU01007580.1_pt1 | contig 9963 bp, 6 predicted proteins | sample 1963791 | NCBI WGS metagenome assembly UMAU01 (sample SAMEA4835924, study PRJEB28245) | human gut metagenome | biome: gut microbiome; material: fecal sample | place: Denmark | collected 2008
GCTGGATGCGGTCATAGTAATCCGCCATCATCTCGTCGCGCGCGGCGCTGTTCAGGCGCGCGGCAAGCTCCACCTGCTGGTCAGCGTCGGTATCGCGCTCGGTCTGGCGCAAGCCCTCAATCAACCGCTGCTGCAGGGCCTCGTTTGTCGGATCAGCATCAATCGCGCGCCGCACCAGCGCCACATAGCGGTGCACATGCCCCGCCTGCTGCAGCTGCGCCAGCCGACTATCCACCGTTTGCAGAAATTGCTGGTGCAGCCGTTCACTGCGGTTGTAGAGCCACGCGGGCTGCGGCTGCTGATCCGCCAGCAAGCGCCCCTGATACAGCACGAGCATCCGCATGAGCATTTCTTCCGACGGCGTGGCACCCCCCGGCAGCTTCATCCGCGCCAGCATTTCCTCGAATTCCAGCACATCCACCGACACTTCCGGCGGACACACCCAGCGATACCCGCCGCGCACCGTCACCAGACACATTGCCAGTTCGGGGGAGATTTCCCGCAGCAGCGCGCGCTGACGACTAATCAGCGTTTTGAGCGCCGTATCGGGGCTGGTTGAGTTTTCCTCCGGCCACATGACCTGCATCAGCATCTTTGCTTCCGCCGTCTGTCGGGGCGCAAGGATCAGATACTGCATCAGCAGCATCCCTTTGGGGGAACGCGCCAGCTGCTCATCTACAGATTTCCCGTCCCGTTCCACATGGAAACTGCCAAAAAGGTTAATCTGCACATGCCCCATTGCACTTTCCCCTCCTTTTATCCCTTGTATCATACCACATTTGCGCCCTCTGTTGCAAGTACATTTTCCGCTTTTTTTCGATGAATTTTCGTTTTTTCCGCAAAAGGTTACATCTGCCGAACATTCGCTATTTTGTGGGTTTTTCATGCTGCGCGTCACTTTTCTTGCAAATCACGCGTCTTTGCCATGTTAGTCAATTTCTTCCACTTCATCTTCCGGCGGAAGATGATGTAACTCGTCGTCTATCTCCAACGTTTCTGTTTCCATGTTTTCTTCATCTGGAAGAATACCTGTTGGTTCATCCGGGTTTTCTTCTTCCGGCGAGCCGTCGATTTCCTCCACCTCGTCCTCCGGCGGGAGATGATGCAGCTCGTCGTCTATCTCCGCGTCCTCCGCCGGAATTTCGACCACCATCGGCTCTTCCCCAGGCAGCAGCGCGACGAACGTCTCCGGCTCGGCCGATTCCGTCGGTTTTTCGGGCGGAATCTGCCGCGTCCAGCGCACGCCCGACGGCATCAGCAGCCCCAGCAGCATCATCGCCAGCCCGACACACCCCTGCCGAAGAAATCCGCCGCCAAACCAGTACGGCTCGGTCAGTGTCATGCGAAAGAGTGTCCCCGCAGGCGCTTCCCAGAGTCCGCGAATCGCTTCTGTTGGCACATACCGCACAAGCCACGCGCCCGCCAGACACCCCAGCGCCGCACACAGCGCACGCATCGGCTTTCGCGACGCAATTCCCGTCAGCGCCGTCCCCGGCGTAAAGCCGCACAGCGCCGCGCACACGCCGAACAGCATTCCACCAGTCAGCGTTCCCGCGTGAAGCGGCAGGGGCACAATGCGGTCGATATCCATCACCGCCAGCCAGCATAGCAGCGCCATCGCCGCAATCGCCGTGCCGAGCGCCCACAGCGCCGCCTTCAACGCATGGGATGGGCGAAAGCGCAGCGTGTCACGCAGTCCATCGGGCGATATCAGTCGTGCCGCCGAAAGCGACATTCCCAGCAACAGCCCGCACGATGCAGGGATTAGCAGCATCCTCATGCGCGCCGCCTTCCTGCAAGCAGCGCCGTCACGCAGCCCGCAATCCATGCCATTATCACAAACCCGAACGCGCCCGTGCTGCCCTCCAGCATTGCCGATACGATGCGTCCGCTGCCCGCCAAGTGCAGCCCCATCATCATGCCGACGCCGCAGAGAAATGCCCCAGCGCACCCAAGCGCGCTCTCACGCGCCCAGTAACTGCCCCGATTCCGCAGCAGCTTCGGCACAGCGGCAATCAGCGCACCGACCGCCGTCATCCCCAGCAGCGCCGCGCCCTCGCGTTCCAGCGACCACGCCGCCAGCCAGTCCGCACCCCGAAACAGCAGCGACAAGAGCGTCCACGTCAAGCCCAGCAGCGTCCCGCACAGCAGCGGATGCCCTCTGTGCATATTCATCACCTCATGGCGAGGATGCCCAGCGGACGGGAATGTTATGCGCTCATTTGCCAACCAGCAGCAGTTTGCACGCCGTTGCAAGTTTCTTTCTTAACAGCTTGAACGGGCCGTGCTTGGGCATCGGGATAAATTCCGGCTTCTCGATTTCGTGGAAAACGATCTCCTTCTCCTGCCGCAGCGCGTGTTCGGACAGGGTGGACACCATCTGCTGCACTGCCGCGTCCGGGTGCGCTTTGCCCTTTGCCTCCGCCATCTGCGCGAAGATTTCCGTCCACTTCGCCGTCTGATCAATGCAAAGGCGCTCCACGTTCTTGCGCGCCTCCTGCCCCAATGCCACCCGGCGCGATGCGTCCAGCAGCAAGTCCGCCGCCGCTTTTGCCAGCGCGTCCGCATCCCCCATCGGCACGGCCACATGCCCGCCGCCCTGCAAAATCGGCAGATACGGCATGTCGTATGTTACGCACGGGATGCCGCGCGCCTGCGCTTCCGCCATCGTCAGGCTGAAACCTTCATACTCGCTTGTGCAGAGGAAAACATCCGCCTGCCGGAAAATTTCCTCCGCATCCTGATGATATCCGACGTACTCCACGTTCTTCAGCCAATTCATTTCCGCCTCGTGCTCGAATCCGCCGCCCATGATGATCAGCTTTGCCCCCGGCACGCGATCGCTAATCCACATGACCGCCTTGATTGCATCCATCGGGCGTTTTTCCGGCGAATTGCGCCCCACCCAGAGCATTGTCCGCCCGCCCAGCGCGTTCAGCGGCACATCCGCAACATCAATCGGGTTCCGTGTCTCAAACACCCGCGGCGAAAACTGCCGCCAGTAGCACGCATCCGCCGGCGTCAGCGCCACTACGCCATCCGCCATCGCCGCCACATCCGGCAGGCACTGGAAGCGGTCGTGCAGCTCGCGCTTGAGAAGCGTCATAGAAAAGACGCTGTGTGTGTGCAGCAGCACCTTCGCACCCGCAGACTGAATCGCCAGCACATCAAAGAGAACCATCGGGTCAGCCCACGCATGGTCTACCACGAGGTCAACCTCCCGCGCCACCTCCGCCAAGCGCCGCACATGCGCGCTCCGGCTCTCCCAGTCGAACGGGTCAAACGGCGGAATCACCACGCGCCGTACGCCCTTGGGCAGCGGGAAATCCTCCTCGTTCGGCTGCTGCGACGTAATCAGCGTGACTTCCAGCCCCATTTTCCGCCAAACGTGCAGCAGTTTCGCCGTCACCTGCTGTACCCCGCCGCCGTGCACGTTGTGGTAATACGCGGCAACGCGGTGAATCGGCTTGTCCGGCAATTTCTTCCGCCCCGCCTGCTGGATGACGTGCGCCCACAAGGGCATTTCCATCAGCTGTTCCATCGCCAGCGTCTCAATGATTTCCTCTTCTGCATAAATCTGCGTGACAGTTTCCCACGCTTCCTGATGATTCAGCCAGCCGCACAGCATCGCCGACAGCCGCTGCAGCGGATGCACCGCCGTCCTGCCCGCGATTTCCACCGATAGACTTTCCTTCAGCGCCTTGCCAAGCAGATTTCGCGGCAGATAGTAGCATCTGTCGCGCACTTCCTGCATATCAGACAGGTTGCGCGTCAGCAGGATTTTTCCCTGCGGATTTTCGCCTCCCTGCCCCAGCACAATGTTCCCCATCGACGCAATCTGCTCCGGGCGCACCACGCACTCCGGCGCATTCTCCAGCAGTTCGCCCTGCCACGCTTCTTCCCCGATGCGCTCCGCCGCCTGCGTGAGGATGATCGTCCAGTGCTCCGGGCAAATTGCATTGATGGTCTCGGCGTAGCGCAGGTAAATCCGCCGCAGCGCCGGAAACAGCTTCTTCGGCTGATTGGACAGACTGTCCGGCTGAACGTACACATCCACCAGCGGGGTCGCCTCGCCGCGCACAATGTACTTCTTCACCAGTTCAAGCATCAGCGCCCAGTCCTGCAGGCGCGGCATGTCCTCGTCAAACGGCGTGTTGCGAAATGCTTCCGCCTTGCCGAAAATGCACTGCGTACTGGCAAGGTTTGCTTCCAGCAAGTCTATCCGGTTAATACACTTATCCGGCACATACGCCGGAAAAACCTCCATCTGCTGCCCGCAGATTCGGTTCATGCCGCAGAAAACGACATCCGCGCCCGTTTCCTGCAGGAACGCCAATTGCCGCTCCAGCTTGTCGGGGTGGAAGCAGTCGTCGCTGTCCTGAAAGGAGATGTACTCCCCCTTTGCCGCCTGAACGCCGACATTCCGCGCGTGGCACGCGCCGCTGTTTTCCGTCAGACGGATGATGCGCAGGCGCGAATCACTGATTTCCATCAGCACCCCCGCCGTGTCATCGGTCGACGCGTCATCGACGACGATGCACTCGATATCCCGTTCCGTCTGATTGAGGACGCTCTCGACCGCTTTTCGGACAGTATTCCTTCGATTATACGCTGGCAGCACCACAGAAATCACGATTCACACCCCCGTTTTATTCCGCATTTAATCTTCCCACACGTCCGGCAGCGTCTCGATGAACCCCGCCAATTCCTTCGCCATGCCCGCCGCTTCACTGCCGCGGATATGCCCCGGCGTGCCGCAGCCGTTCTTGCTGTACAGGAAATGATGCACGCGCCCATCCGTCTGAGACAGCTCGCGGCACACCTCATCAATCGCGCGGTCCCACGCGGCGTCATGCCCCAGAATCGTCGTCGTCAGGATGATTTGCGCGTGCGGATACTTCGCCCGAATCGCGCAAATCCACCCCGCGTAGGCGCTCCGCCAGTGCTTCGCGGCGTCGCAGTCGTAGTTCTGCGCCATGAAATTGACCGGGTTCGCGTCGTTCTGCCCAATCGCAGTAACGACGACATGCGGCGTGTAGCGGCTGAAATCCCATTCGGTTTTCGCGCCGAACGGCGGATAGTAGTTAATTTTGTCCCACGACGAGAGCATCCCGATGTAATCAGGTGAATAGAAATAGCCGGTTCCATCCTCCAGCGCCATGCCGCCGGTCGCAATGTCGTGCAGCTCCGCGCCAAGCAGACGCGCCGTCTGCCACGAGTAGCTCAAGTAGCCGTTGCTGTACCGCCCGTTGTGCCCTTCGGGGTCTACCTGCCCGCAGGCAAATTCCGCTTCGGACACCTCCCCGGCGGACACGCTGTCCCCGTAAACCTCCATGCGGCGCTTCGGGCGCGGCGGCAAGGGCAGCAGCTCCGCATCTTCCGCGACGGCGAACCCGTGCAGCACCAGCGCGTGGCAGCAGTCCTGCCGCTTGAAGAGCAGCACATGGTTTTCGCCGTCTGACATGCGGTCGGAGAGGTCAATCACCTGCGCGCCGCTTTCCAGCAGTATGGCGGATTCCACCCCATTGATCATCACGCCGAGGCGGTTTTCATAGAATGAGTGGATATTTTCGATAAACACGCGCAGGACACGCCCCGTGACGCGAAATTCCACCTGTGAACAGACGTAGATGAGGAAGGGCGCGTCCGGATTGCTGTCATCAATGCGCCCCGTGTAGCGAATCGCCGGGTCGGACGGGCGAATCAGCCGTTCATTTTGATTTACCTGTACGTTCATTCTGCATCCTCCTGCCAGACGTTCGGAATCGCTTCGATATACGCCGCAAGCGCCTTTGCCATTTCCGCCGCTTCGTTCGCGCGGACGTGTCCCGGCGTGCCGCAGCCGTTCTTCGGATAGAGGAAGTGATGCACCTTCTCGTCGCCGAGTTCGCGGAACACTTCTTCAATCGCGTCGTCCCATTCGGGGCTGTGCGCCATGATGGTCGTCGTCAGCAGGATATGCGCGTGCGGATATTTCCCACGAATCGCGCGAATCCAGCCTGCGTAGTCGCTCCGCCAGCGCTTCGCCTGTTCGCCGTCATAGTCTTCCGCCATAAAGTTGCGCTTGGCGGAGTCGTTCTGCCCAATCGCGACGACGACGACATGCGGCGTGAAGCGGCTGAAATCCCACGGTTTTTCATCGTGGAAGAACGGGTTATACGCCAGTTTGTCCCAGCAGGACAGCATCCCCGTATCAAAGAAATAGCCGTTGCCATCCTGCAAGGCAATGCCGCCCTGCGCAATATCGCTGATTTCGGCATTCAGCAGCCGCGCCGTCTGCCACGCATAACTGAACCATACGTTATTGTACCGCGCCTGATGGTCGGGCGGGTCAATCTTCCCGGCGTATTCGGTCACTTCGCTGACTTCCCCTGCCGACACGCTGTCACCATAGAACTCAATGCGCCGATTCGGGCGCGCGGGCGGCGGCAGAAGCGTCGCGTTTTCGTCAATCAGCAGCGCGTGGAGCGTCATCTTGTAGCAGCTATCCTGCCGCTTGAAGAGCATCACGTCGTTCTCGCCGTCGCGGAGGTGGTCTGAGAGGTCAATGAGGTTCAGCGTGTCCCAGTCCAGCAGCACGCCGAACTGTTCGCCGTTGATGACGACGCCGAGGCGGTTCTCCCAGAGGTGGTGCGTGTTCGTCAGCACGACGCGGAGGTGATGCCCGGTCATGCGGAAGCGGACGAACGAGGCGGTAAAGAGAAACACAGGGTTTTGCGGGTCAGCAAAATCAATGCGCCCGGTGTACTGGAGATTTTCATCATCAAGGGCGATTCGCTTTTCGCCCGGCAGCTGTGTCCACATGGAGTTTTCTCCTTTTGCGTTTGATTTCATCATAGCCGATTCATTGGTTCTTGTCAAGGACAGGGCTTTGTATGAACCGAAAAGACCTCCACCGCAGGCGAACCCACGATGGAGGTCAAAGAGACAGGGATTACTTGCCCAGAATGCCGTCGATAGCATCCTGAATGGTCTGGCGATATTTTTCCTGAAGCTGGGCGGTGGTGTAATCGCCGTTCAGGAACTCACGCAGGGGCAGCTCCGCATCGCTGCCGAGGTTGCTGTAGTTGTCCAGCATCTGATGGCGACCCATTTCCATCATGACTTCAAAGTTGTAGTCCTGCAGGTCGATGTCCTTCGCGGTCACGCCGTACCACCAGCCGAGGGTTTCGGGGTCATCGCGGATGGCCAGCGCAGCAGCACCGCCGTCTTCGCTGTTGGGATCGTAGTTGTACCAGTTGAGCAGGTCATACAGCACGTTGTAGACCAGTTCCGGATCTTCCACGCCAACCGGGATAACGTAGCAGGAGTTCGCAGTCACCTTCTGGGCGTTGGTTTCCGCGTTGCCGTGCGGGCCAACAGGCCACGGGATGAACACCATGTCGAAGTCAAGGGTCGGGCTGTCGGGAGACTGGAACGCATAGTCCTTGTTGGAGTCCATAATCCACGCAGCAATGGGGGTGAAGGCAACCTTGCCGTCGCGGTACAGCCAGCGGCAGACGTCCCAGCCGTTTTCTTCCGGAATGGGGTACATCACCTTGTCCACGAGGTTCAGATCCTGGATGAACTGGAGGACTTCGCCGACTTCGGGAGAAGAGAGGTTTTCCGTCGCGGTCGCCGCCACGTTCGTGCCGTTGGACATGACGAAGTTCATGAAGTAGTCTCCCGGCCATCCGCCGAAGCCGTACACGTCGATGTTGCCGTCGCCGTCGGTGTCCTTCGTCAGCACCTTGCAGTACTCACGGAACTTTTCCCAAGTCCATTCGCCGCGTTCGACCAGATCGCGCGGGTCTTCGAGGTTCGCGTCTTCAATCATCTGCAGGTTGAATCCCAGCGGCATGGTAGAACCGACCATGTTTTCGGCGTTGTTGGCGCACAGCAGCTGCACAGCGCCGCTGCCGGTGTCGATGTAGGACAGCACAGCGTCCGTGCCCTGAATCACCGCGTTGTCAGCGGGCAGCACGTCGCGCAGGTCGGTGACGTAGCCGTTCGCCGCCGCCGGAGCAGCCAGCGCGAGGTCAAGCATGTACACGTCCACGTCCGGCGTGCCCGCCAGAACGGAGGTGTTGATGGATTCCTTCGCGCCCGCGTAGGTCAGGTTGATGTACTCGAACTTGACGTTCCACTTATCTTCAATCTGCTTCACCTTCGCGAACATCATTTCGTCCGCGGTGGTGCCGCTGTAATAGGGGTTATCTTCGATGGAGCCATCGAAGGAGTCCCAGTAATAATCCCACGTCGTGCCAATGGTGATGACGCGCTCGGAGCCTTCCGCGCTCGCCGTGATGGTCGCCATGCCCAGCACCATCGTCAGTGCGAGCAGAAGAGCAGCAAACTTTTTCATTGTGTGTCGAACCTCCTATGTTGTTTTTTTCTGAACGAGCTGTCGGGTGACGGGCGCTTTCTCCGCACCCGACAGATGAATAAACTTACTTGGACTGACCGACCGTCACTGCGTAGACCTTCCACGCGCCGTCGGATTCAAACTGCATCCGCGCGCCCCAGGTGGAAGCGTCGTCGCCGCAGACCGCCGCAATCTGCTCGTAGGTAATCTGCGCCGTCTTGCCGTCGGTCGCCGCCGTCTGCTGCTGCACACGGGACCAGCCCGCCGCCGCGTCCGGCAGGACAATCCAGATGTTGCCCGTTTCGGATTCATAGGAGATATTGATGACCGCGCCCGGCACCAGCGCCGCCACGATATTTTCCGGCATTTCCGTGCCGTTCTGACCCCAAGCGCCGCCTTCACAAGCCGCGCCTTCAAACTCCACATTGTTGTGGCTGCCGACCATTTCCGCCAGCTTCACCACGGACACCGCGTAGACCTTCCACGCGCTTTCTGCTTCGCACTGCATCCGCGCGCCCCAGCCAGCCTTATCCTCGCCGCAGGCTTCGACAATCTGCTCATAGGTGATGTACGCCTTGCCGCCGGAGATGCTCGCCGCGCCCTGCGCCACACGCATCCAGCCCGCCGTGCAGTCCGGCATGACAATCCACATCGAGCCGTCCTCGGATTCAAAGTCAATCTGCAGCGCCGTGCCGGGTACGAGCGCATCCAGCACATTTTCCGGGATGTCGAAGCCATTCTGAGACCACGCGCCGCCTTCGCAGGAGAATCCATCAAAGGAAGCAACGGGCGTTGCGACCTTGCGGGCGACCTTCTGGCCAACCTTCACGGAGTAAACCTTCCACGCGCTCCCCGCTTCGCACTGCAGGCGCGCGCCCCAGGTGGACTTGTCTTCGCCGCACACAGCCGCAATCTGCTCATAGGTAATCTGGCAGGTATTCTTGCTGCTGTTGATGGCGGCAGAACCGTCATTGGCAACGCGCGACCAGCCTGCCGCCGCGTCCGGCAGGACAATCCACATCGTGCCGTCTTCGGATTCGTAGCTGATTTCAATCACAGAACCGGGCACCAGCGCATCGAGGAATTCCTGCGGCATTTCCGTACCGTTCTGACTCCAGCCGCCGCCTTCGTAGGCAAAGTTCGGGAACTCTACCGCGTTCGCCACGTCGTAAAGATAGGAGCGATCTTCCTCCGTCACCGGCGCAACCCATTCCGCCGTGGTATCCACAGGCAGCACGTTGCCTTCCGCGTCGAAGAACTGGATGTTCGTCACATAGAAGTCACGCGGCGCTTCGCCGTCAAACTTCTTGGAATCGATGAAGCTGTCCACTTCCTTGGTGAACTGCAGCGTGTCGCCGCGGCCCGCCACGAACGCGCCCGCAGGAACGGTCACGACCGCCGTCTTCGGATTCTTGCGCTCCATGTAAACCGACCAGTCGGCGGACGGCTTCGAGCCGTCCTCGCCGTTGACCATGTACACCTTGCCGGACTGCGCATAGAACTTGCCGTCCGTGCCCAGTTCCACGCCGACATCGAAGGTAATCTTCGCCAGACGGCTCAGGTTTTCGCCCAGCAGGCCTTCCACGTTCAGCGACACATACGGCACCTTGCCGGCAGCC
>UMAU01031365.1_pt1 | contig 9948 bp, 8 predicted proteins | sample 1963791 | NCBI WGS metagenome assembly UMAU01 (sample SAMEA4835924, study PRJEB28245) | human gut metagenome | biome: gut microbiome; material: fecal sample | place: Denmark | collected 2008
AGGAAAAGATTAACATTTCCCGACAGTCCCTATTTTAAATATTCTGCCCCTAAAGGATACACAATGTTCGGAGCAGATTTGATATTTAAGTAACACGAAAAAAGTAAGTTACCTTTGAAGGTTATTAAATAGGATAAACATGGTGTGGCCGCAATATTATGCTCTCTTTATTTTTAACTTCTTACCCGGGTATATCTTTGAGTTCTTCTTAAGGTTATTAAGCTTTAGAAGGTCGTTTAGGCTCACCCCCGGGAATTTGTGGGAGATGCCAAGCAGGGTGTCGCCCTTCTTTACTGTGTAGTAGATATATCCTCCGGAACTGCTGGTTGAAACTTTATCGCTTCCGGAGTTTTTGTTGTTTCTACCGGTGTTGCTTGCTACATACGTTGCCCCTTTTTTGATAATGATTCTTTGACCAATACGAAGAGTGGACCTGCTGTTAAGTTTGTTCCACTTCATTAAGTCCGATAGTTTTACTCTGTGGATTTGGGCAATCTTGCTAAGTGTCTCTCCCTTTTTTACCTTATGGTAACTTGTTGAACCTATGGTAGATGCAATGTGTGAGTCTTTTATCTTTTTAAATACAATTGGATTAAAAAAGATGGAGTCTTTGTAGTTGTAAACAGTATCTTCTACATCTACAAATGCATTGGTGTATTGGTATGGCAGTTTGAGTATCTGTGTTCCCTCATTGCCTGGTATTATATCTTTTGTGTATTGTGGATTGTAATATCTAAGTTCATCTACAGGTATGCTTATGCATTCTGCAATCTGTTGGAAGTGCAGATTCTTTTTTATCTGAAAAGTGTCCAAGTGACTTGGTATAGGGCATTGTTGAGGAACTATATTGTAGTCTTTGTAGTAGTTAAGGGCATATAGTGCACCAACAAATGCAGGAACATATCCTCTTGTCTCTCTTGGCAGATATGGGTAGACATCCCAAAACTCTTTTGACCCTCCGGCCCGTTTTATGGCTTTGTTTACGTTTCCGGAGCCGCAGTTGTACGATGATATTGCCAATGCCCAGTCGCCAAAGATTATATATGCGTCTCTAAGGTATTTTGCGGCGGCGTGCGTTGCCTCAACCGGATCTAATCTTTCATCTACAAATGAATTGATCTTAAGGTTGTATTGCAGTGCTGTCCTGTACATGAACTGCCAGATTCCTCTTGCGTTTGCAGTTGATACCGCTACAGGGTTCAGGGCGGATTCTATGATTGCAAGTGCTTTAATCTCTTTTGGTATACCATACTGGTCGAATATCTCCTCAAAGATAGGAAGGTAGTAATTGCTAAGCCCAAGTATCCTTGGCATTTTGTTACGAAGTTTTTCTGTGTACAGTATTATATATTTTCTTACGATATCGTTGTATGGGATAGGGATGAACGAGTTCATCTTCTTTAGGTTCTCAATGTATACTGCATCCGGGATATTGGATGTAAGCACTAAGCTGTCTATGTCTACATTGAGTTCTCTTGTTATTCCAAGGCTCTCCCCAAGTTTGGTGCTTCTGTGGTTGTACCACATGTTAAGGAGGCTGTCTGAATTGCATCCCGGGTCTATATCGTTGTAATCTTCATTGTCCAAATAGTAGAATGTGCCGGAGTTTATAGAGTCTGTGAGATCTGTAGTGTCTGCAAAGGCTATGCCTCCCCCTTCGAGCACAAGTTTCATGGAGTCTATGACCTTCTGCAACGAGTCTCGCTGGAAGATAAGGCTTTTCTTGGTCTCCTTTTTTACTTTGTCGGGAAGAGTGGTAATGGTACTTGCTGTTATGTATGTGCTTGTTGCAATAAATAGGGATAATGAAAGGAGTGTAAGTCTAATCCTGCGCATCTTGTATAATCTAAAAGTTTAAATTCAATCTTACTCCAACTGTTTGTGGGCAGCTTCCGCCTGCCAAATAGCTGTTGTTGGATGATCCCGGTATATTTACGGGCTCTATGAATCCTGGTTGTACATTAAGTGATATGTCGTCGTTTACGTCAAAGTTGCTAAAGTGCGCAAAAACGCTGGCATCTACAATGTTAAGTACATATATCAATGCTGTGGCAACTATTGAGTAATCTCGCAGACGTCTAAAGGAGTCTCTGTACCATTTTAGGTTTTCTGCTGTCTGGTGGCCTGTGTAGCCGCCATCGGGGGTTGCTGCCTGTATGTACAGGCCTTTGTATCTTTTATACTGCTTCTGATTGTATGCCCAGCAGTAACCGCTTACTGCAAACCCTCCGTAGAAGATTGGTATTTTCCAGTAATCGCCGTTTTTCGCCTGCCCCAATCCGGGTAGAAGGGCGGAATAGAGCGATGATTTGGCCGGCGTTGAGTTGGTACTTGAACTGTATGATATAATACCGTCCATAAGTTGCCCCCAGTATGAGAGGGCTGCTCCTGCTATAAGTATGTCTCGGGTATTCTTGTACGATTTCTTGCCGGTGGACTGGTATTTTACGTTGCTGTATACTGCTCCTCCTATACAACCTCCCAATGTTCCGTAGACTATTGGCAGTTTCCAGTAGTCTCTGTTGTAGATCTGTGCTGTTCCGGGGAGTATCATGTTACCAAAGGTAAGTCTTGTTACATCAACGGAATCTTTGTGTGCCAAAGACTTAAAGTATCTTCCAAGTGTGTATGAGGGTTTTCTCTTTACATAATTCTCACCGTTTTCGTCGTTGTTGTTACTTTTTTTTGCCTGGTCGCTGCCCGGAGGCCCTGCCTGACTATATGTGTTGAACTGCGCATACGATAGATGCGGCACCAACATCAGCAGCACTCCAATGACAAGAAGATATATGTTTTTCTCTCTCAACACGTTTATTATCTATTGATTTTTTTCCAATGCCTCTATAAAGCGCTCTATTTCGCTGTCGTTCTTAAAGCGGATGGTCATGCTTCCATTGCCTTTTGTGCCGCGTTTTATAGATACATTGTTGTTAAAATACTTTCCTACAAGCTCTATGGCTCTAAAATATTTGTCGGGAAGCTCATTAATATTTGCCGGTTTATCTCTCTTATCGTTCAGCCTCTTTATCTTTGCTTCTATTTGACGTACAGAGAGATCCTGCTCTATTATCTGGTTGGCGTATTTTACCTGCATTCTTGGGCTCTCTATACCTAAGAGGGCTTTGGCGTGACCCATTGAGATACGGCCGGCACGTATGGCAAACTGTATCTCTGCCGGGAGCCTCAGCAGGCGCAAGTAGTTTGTGACGGTGGCTCTTTTTTTGCCAACACGGTCCGCCATCTCCTCTTGAGTAAGGTTGCATTCATCTATAAGTCTTTGAAAGCTCAGGGCAACCTCTATGGAGTCCAAATCTTCTCTTTGTATATTCTCAACTATAGCCAGCTCCAACATTCCCCTGTCATCTGTCTTCTTTATATATGCCGGAATGGATGCAAGACCTGCTATTTTTGAGGCTCTGAACCTTCTCTCTCCGCTTATTATCTGGTATTTGCCATCCTCAATTGGTCTAACCGTTATGGGTTGGATAACGCCTAATAATTTGATGGACCCGGCCAGATCTTCTATGGCCTCTTCATTGAATTCTGTCCTTGGCTGATACGGATTGGGTGCTATTTTGTCTAACGGTATCTCCAACGATGCCGTAAGCAGCTGTCCGTTGTCGTCTGCTGCTCTCTTTTGTTCTAATTCAGATGCGCTTCTGTGTGCGTTTCGCTGAATCTCATTGGCATCTGCTATAAGTGCGCTTAATCCTTTTCCTAATCCTGTCTGTATCTTTGCCATTTTAGATTATCTGTTTTCTGTATCTTGGTTAAAAGACTCCTGTTTTGATACTATCTCCTTTGCAAGGTTCATGTAGTTGCCGGAACCATTGGACAGTGCATCGTAAAGAATAACAGGCTTGCCATGGCTCGGTGCCTCGCTCAGCCTTACGTTCCTGTTGATTACTGTCTTAAATACCATCTCTCCAAAATGATGCCTTACCTCTGCCACAACCTGGTTAGCCAACCTTAATCTTGCATCGAACATTGTAAGGAGAAATCCCTCTATCTCCAATTGCGGGTTGAGTCTGTTTTGTACCAACTTTACGGTATTTAGCAGTTTGCCCAAGCCTTCCAAAGCAAAAAACTCACATTGCACAGGTATGATTACAGAGTCTGCTGCTGTAAGGGAGTTTATTGTTATAAGCCCCAAAGATGGTGAGCAGTCTATTATTATGTACTCATACTCCTCTTTGAGAGACGAGATTGCACCCTTTAGAATGTTCTCTCTGTTCTCTAAGTTAAGCATCTCTATCTCCGCACCTACAAGGTTTATATGAGACGGAATTACCTTAAGGTTCTTTATATCTGTATTAAGCACTATCTCCTCTGCTGACCTTTGGCCTATGAGAAGTTCATATAGTGTTTTCTTGTCAGATGAGTCTGGGTCAAAATTAAGTCCGGATGTTGTATTAGCCTGCGGATCTGCATCAATAAGCAAAGTCTTTTTTTCCAAGACTGCCAAAGATGCTGCAAGATTAATAGCTGTGGTGGTTTTACCAACTCCTCCCTTCTGATTTGCGATAGCTATGACTTTTCCCATATTTTAACTTAGTAAGAGATTAAAGGTTGCCTAAGTAATCTTAAAAAAATAACTTGGTAATCTTTAATTGTCTTTTCGGTCTATATTTCTTTTCTCATCAGTCATGTGCCACCGGCACACTCCCTCTTCAAAAAGACATCTATCCTCAAAAATACTGCTAAATCTTTACCAACTTATTTTTTAACGCTTACTAAAAACAACTTCTTAACTCGCAAAAATACTAAATCTTTTGGAATGGGAACAACAATTCAAAACAGTTTCTTAAATTTGCGTAACATTTTTGAGCGTTGTACCATTATAAAATCTTAATATACAGATGAAACATGATGTCTGGATGGTTATCGTTAACCCCAAGGCCGGCAGCGGACGTGGTTTAAAGGACTGGCCTGTTATCTCTAACCAGATGTATGACAGTGGATTAAACTTTACCTGCGTGTTTACTGCTCACAAGTATCATGCTGTGGAGCTAACGGTTAAGGCTATAAATGACGGGTTTAGGAATATTGTTGCAGTAGGCGGAGACGGAACCATTCATGAGGTTGTGAACGGCATATTCATTCAGAAGGCTGTGCCCACCACAGAGGTGAGTCTTGCGGTTATTCCTACCGGTACGGGTAATGACTGGATTAGGATGTACGGTATCTCAAAGACATATTCAGAGGCTGTTAGGTCTCTTGCCGAAAAGAGAAGCATATTGCAGGATGTTGCCAGGGTGACTTTCTATGAGACAAGGGTAAAGCATGTGCGGTATATGGCAAATGTGGCCGGATTGGGCTATGATGCCGTGGTTAATCTAAAATATAATAACCTCAAGGATGAGGGAAAACAGGGTAAGATGCTCTATCTAAGGAGCACCTTTAACACCTTTATGAAGTTCAGGTCCAAGCATTTTAAGATCTCTGCAGACGGCCGGCCGTTTTATGAGGGGATGGTTTTCTCCGGAGCTGTTGGTATAGGACAGTACAACGGTGGCGGTATGCAGCAGACCCCAAATGCTTTGGTCAACGACGGCCTTATGGACCTTACCATAATAAGAAAGATGTCCAAGTTTCGTGTTTTGCGTAATTTCAAGCTCCTCTATTCCGGCAATATCTATTCAAATCCAAAGGTAATCTTTACTCAGGCCAAGGAGATAGAGATCTCCACTATCCCCGAGACCAGAATAGAGATAGATGGCGAAGCTGTTGGTTTCTCGCCATTTACCTTTGAACTTGTTCCGCACTCCATAAGGGTTGTTGTGGGCACCTCCTATATAATGGAAAAATAGATTTTATTTCCCGACAAACAATCTGTTTTCAGGGTTATGCTTTTTAAAACCTGTAGCCTAACGTAACGCCAAAAGCCCAGTTGTTTTTGATTTTGAACAACTCTTGGAGAAATGTGTCAAACAGATTATTCTGCTCATACATTCTACGAAAACCTGTCTCTCCAAAGGCGCCTATTATATAATGTTGCTTTATCACACCGTTAATGCCAACATTCAGACCATAGTCAAGGCGGCTACAGAGATGCCCCTCTTTGCCAAAGGCATTTACCTTCTTGGTTGTAATGACTCCGGCTCTGTCTTCCGTAGATTTGCTTGTACCATCTATTCCGTAAGCCAAGTATGGGCCAAAAAGCAGCTTTAATGCAAAGTTTTGGTTGCTTACGCTATTTATCCTAATCCCGCATCTGAGCGGTACTGTAATAAAATGAGATCTGTCTTTGTAATCCACTGTTGTGGTGACACTATTCACAGTTGAGGTCTCATTTTCATTTCTACTCCTAAGAGACCAGTGTGCTCCGGGTACAAAACTCCATCTTTTATTGAATTGTATATCAACATCAACGCCTGCCCTCACACTGAAATTTTCGTTGAGCTGGGGAGAGACCACAATGTTTAAATTTGATTTTGTCTGTGCAGATACATAGACAATTGCAGAAAGGAAAATGAATGACAGTAGTAATAATCTTTTTGACATAATTTTTATTTTATATTTTGCACAGATTAAACGCATGAGACGGGAAAATACTGCACGCCTGGTGGTAATTTTGGTACAACAGTCTTTGAATACGAACAAACCATTGTAATACAGATATATAATTATGGTTTCTTTTGTGGAGTTACAAAATTCCAATGATTATTAATATAAAACTCTTGTAATTTTCTGCGTGTGATTTATAATTTTAAAATATTTGCCATTTCTGCCGGGGTGACGACGAATGTCTTAGCAGGAAAATGCTTTATGTTGCCTGTTACAAGATAGGAGTCCTCCTTGGAAAGAGCAATTTCGTAGAATACGATGTCTTTTTGATAGGGAAAATCCACATCAATTGCTGTGGTTCTCTCTAACTCAAGACCATCTGTCACGATTGCTTTGAGAACTGTATTAATCAGTGACGGTGTAAGGTGGAACTTTGACCTTAAGAGTACACTTCTGTATTCGCTAATAATTTCGTTGTTATACAGCGGTACAATACGTTCCTGCATGATTGCTCGGAATATTTTGACAGGATTGGAATCAAGGCTTTTTGAGATTAGTGCTGAAACGATAACATTTGTGTCAATGACAGCATAGATTTTATCTTTCATTGCGAGCCTCCAAGATCTCTGCGTTGATCTCTTTTAGATTCATGTCTTGTGCTCCGGCTGCAGCAGCTTGACCTCTCATTTCAAGGAATGCAGCCCATGCATCTTTGTTGATCTGCTCCTTGCTTGACGCTTTTATTTCAAACGGTATGCGTCTTTCGCGCACTACGGTTTTCATAAACACCGTGATTGCAGCGGTGCTGGTAAAACCGAAGTCATCGCAGATCATATCAAAATTTTTTTTGAGGTTGTCGTCAACCCTCATTGATAATGTTGCCTGTGCCATAGTAATGTGCTTTAATTTGTACTTACAAATGTAATACATTGTGTTTATAATTGCAAGATTTATGCCCGTAATTTTATCTTTTAACTTAATACACAGCGGAGGTTTTCTTTTATTCCCTACAAATACCGGCACAATTGCACCATATGCCTGCCATAACATTGATGCCAAATGAAAAAAAGAGTTGCGTTGCTGCAACTCTTTTTTGACTCACTTTTTGTGATCTTTGTGGTGTCACCAGGAATCGAACCGGGGACACAAGGATTTTCAGTCCTTTGCTCTACCAACTGAGCTATGACACCGTTGTTTCGTTTTGGGACTGCAAATGTAGGCATATTTTTTAAACTACCAAAATTTTTACCCAATTTTTCATCTTTTTTTTTCATTTTTGTACTCCAAAGCAGTAGAAAAAAGTATAGATAGGTATGGATAATAAGCATATAGAGGTAAGCAACAGCTCGGTAGGCCGGAAAGATTATTCAAGTATTTTTTCGGCAGATGTTATTGTGCCTGTCAAGTACAAGTCTGCTGCCACGTATATCATTCCTCACAAATTTTTGCAGTCTGTCACTACAGGCAGTTGGGTTGAGGTTGATTTTGGTGGAAAATCTGTTAATGGTGTTATTGCAGATATAAAACCGTACTCTCAGTTGCAGTTGTTATCAAAGCCCGGGAGTAAGCCTAATGATAGGAGTGAGTATACAGAAGGCCCGTCAAAAGCAGATGATTCTGCAGAGCCACTGCCTGAAATAGATTATAAGGAGATTACGGAGTTGCTTCCATATCAACCTGCCGGCAAAAATGAGATCTCTTTTTGGTTGCAACTTGCCGAATATTATATGTGTACTCCGGGTGAGATTTTAAAAGCGGCTTATCCAAACAGCTATTTCAAGCAGGAGGAGGTAAAAGCAAAAAAAACTCCACAAAGGTTTGTTGACGAGGCTGGAACTGTTGATGAGCTGAAAATGAATATATTGTCGGGAAGCCAGGAGATAGCATATAAAAAAATAAAGAGTGAAATAGAGAGAAAGCCGGTTTTGCTGAATGGTGTTACCGGCAGCGGAAAGACGGAGATTTACATTAATCTTGCCATTGAGACACTTAAACAGGGAAAGCAGGTACTGTTTATGGTGCCCGAGATTTCGCTGAGCAGGCAACTGCAGATGAGACTTAAAAATATATTTGGAAAGAGGGTTGTGACATACCATTCGCAGCAAACACCTGCAAACAAGCATTTTATATGGAGGCTGTTGCAATACGGTGGGGCTGGTGACTCAAATGAGAATATACCTCTTGTGGTATTGGGAACAAGGTCGTCGCTCTTTCTTCCGTACAACAATTTAGGGCTTATAATAGTTGATGAGGAGCACGACAGCAGCTACAAGCAGACAGAGCCAAACCCGCGCTACAACGGGAGAGATGCTGCGCTGATGTTGGCCCAACTGCATAAGGCTAAGGTGATATTGGGTTCTGCCACACCATCTTTGGAAACCTTGTATAATGTATATACCAACAAATATGCTTTGGTAGAACTTAATGAGACCTATTATGGGGCTGTTTCACCAAAAATTACCGTCATAGATACGCTTAAGGCTCGTAAGACAAAGCAGATGGCGGGCAATTTCAGCCAGCAGCTCATAAACCTTATGAAGAGGGAGTTAGAGTCCGGCGGGCAGATAATGCTCTTTAGAAACAGACGTTCCTATTCTCCTCAGATAGAGTGCTTTGATTGCGGCCATTCACCTGTATGCCCTCATTGCAACGTACATTTAAGCTACCATAAAGCCACAAACAGTTTAGTCTGCCATCATTGCGAATATACAAAAGTGTTTAATCATAAATGCGAGGCATGTGGCGGCAGCAATTTCATTTATCGCGGAATTGGTACTGAAAAGATTGAGGAGGAGTTGTCTGTATTGTTTCCTAACGTAAGGATTGCCCGATACGATGCAGATTCCGCAAAAAGCATAAAATACCAGCAGGATACACTTAATGCCTTTACCAATGGCGAGATAAAAATTCTTGTTGGGACTCAGATGGTAAGCAAAGGTTTTGATTTTCCGCACCTAAGCATGGTAGTTGTAATGCAGGCCGAAAGTATGGTTGGGTTAGAAGACTTTAGAGCAGACGAGAGAGCCATGCAGCTTCTAAGGCAGATTATGGGCAGAACCGGCAGACGCGAAAAGCAAGGTAAATTTGTAATTCAAACCTCTTGTGCGGATCACCCCGTGTTCAAGACTTTTGTAAGAGAGTTTGGAGAGAGTACCAATATTAACGGGAGCAAGTTTAAAGATTATATGCTTCATCTTTTGAATGAGAGAAAAGAGTTTGGTTTTGCCCCTTTTGTGCGAATGATCAAGCTTATTATAAGGCATAAAAACGAGGAGAAGTTAGCAATAGTTTGCGCAGATGTAAAGAACATTTTAACAGAGAACAACAAATCTATACAGTATACAGAACTTACCGGCCCTTTTGCCCCTGTAATAGATAAAGTTAGAGGGGAATACATCAAATGTTTCTATCTTAAATTTGCCCGCAATAATCACTTAGCGG